>Ga0268261_10000446_pt1 | contig 25719 bp, 13 predicted proteins | sample TergutNc150P1_FD_190353 | JGI IMG/M metagenome (GOLD analysis project Ga0268261, IMG submission 190353) | Nasutitermes corniger P1 segment gut microbial community from laboratory colony in Florida, USA - Nc150 P1 (SPAdes) (version 2) | ecosystem: Host-associated > Arthropoda: Insects >... | reverse complement strand
CTTACTCCATGGAGCAGAGTCCTTCTTCAGAAGCTAACCAGTAAACTTTGCAGCTAGTCAAGAAATTCCCCGCATTTATGGAACCCGAAAGTCCCTCACCGTACCCACAAGTGCCCGCCACCTGTCCTCGCTGTTACTATATATTACAATTTCTTATAAGTTTTCTCTTCTAAAATATTCAGCAATATTTTACTTAAGAATTTCATTCTTCACTTGCTAATTTCTGAATAATTGCGAAGTCTTCTTCTTCGGTGGCGCTACAGCCCGGGGTGGGCCTTGGCCTCCTTTACAATACGTTTCCAAGCCACTCGATCCCTTGCTCTGTCTCTCCATTCGTTTATTCCCATCTTTCTCAGGTCCGTGAACACGTCATCCAGCCATCTCATTTTTGGTCTTCCTTTTCGTCTTGTTGCATACAGCTTTCCGTTCAACATTTTTTGGGGGATTGCGGTGTCTTGCATTCTTTCTATATGACCAAGCCATTGTATTCTTTGGCATTTAATAAACCTGACAATGTTCTCCCCCTTAATTATGGCTTCTAATTCATCGTTTCGTCGAATTCTCCATAATTTGTTTTCTTTCACTGGTCCATATATTTTCCGCAAAATTTTCCTGCTAATAATCTTTCCTCTTCCATGGCGAGTGTCCACGATTCTGAACCATAGGTGACCACTGGGCGTACCAGTGTGCGGTATATCTGCAGCTTGCTGTTTCTTGATATGAGGCTGCTGTTAACCATTTGTCTATTTGCATAGTAGGCCTTATTGCCCACCATAATTCTCTCTTTTATTCATTTGTTATTACTGTTAGTGTTACCAATGATATTTCCCAGGTATTGGAAGCTCTGAACTGCTTCGAATGTTTTGTTTCCAATTCGTAGATCCTCAGAATTTCTTCTATGTTCATAGGTGGATGTAACCATGTATTTAGTTTTATTTTCATTTATTTCCATTCCCAGTTTACTCGTTTCCTCTTCTAAGTCCAATAACTGCGAAGTACATGTTTCATATCCTGTGTACCTAAACATAAAAATATCTTTATTTATCCATTTCTTGGAGACATACAGCAGAATGTCTTAACTTAAATGTTCTTAGAGATGAACACGTGAAATATATACTTCAAAATTCGTTTCTTCTTCCCTCCCGCGCGTTCATAGTTTTAAAAAAATCGTTGGGAAATACTTCTAAACCCTTTAAACCCGAAGTCAAATGGGAGTGGGAAAGCGTTATTGAAAATATTGCATTTATTTCAGGAAAAACGAAAAATGTTCGGCTCTGAATTTTCCTAGGCAACGCTCTCTCTTCCTTCTGTAAGGTACGCATAATGGAGACAGATCAAGGGGAATGTTTCTATCTACAGACGCTGTCAGTTGCTGAATATTATATAACGCCGATGGTTCATAAATTAAATACAAGTAAGGAAAACTCGTGTTGTGACACTGACAGTCGGAAACCAAAATTTACGGATAAAAACCTCCACACATACTCCACAGGAAGTGGCCTGTTATCGAGACCGGACTTTTAAGTTGAGAAGCTGGAGAAAGTTTCGGATATGAAGATGATAAAGTGATAGGGTAAAGATCAAGCAAATCCTGTAAAGGCCTGGAGAGGCCCTGAAAGTTCCAGGAGGCTGAGGCTCCCAGACTTCCAGACAATCGGCACATGAAAGTGGCAAGTTTGTCAGCTCTGCGCACCGGACGCCTGAATCCCCTAGGAAATTTTCCTGGTACTCATTTCCTTTGGGCCACGCGAAGGCGCAGCTGGTTGAGGTACTACGCTACAAGCCGGGAGGTCACGGGTTCAATTCCCGTTGGTGTCATTGGAATATTTAATTGACATAATCCTTTCAGCTGCACTATGACTCAGCCTGTAACAGAAATGAGTAAAAGGTAAAGCAATCCCATTACAGGCCTGGACAGGCCCTGAGGGTTCCAGGAGGTTGTGGCTCCCAGATTTCAATACACTCGGCACATGAAGGTGCTAAGGTTGTCAGCCCTACGCACCGGCCGCCTCTACCCCCAGGAAACATTCCTGGTACTCATTTCTGTTAGAGGCTGAGTCAACCCCAGGGCCATAGTGCTGCCGGAAGGACAATGTCAATGAAAAATTCCAATGACACCATCGGGAATCGAACCCGCGACCTTCCGACTTGTATCGCAGTGTCTCAACCAACTGCGCTACCGCGTGACCCAACAGAAATGAGTACCAGGAATATTTCCTGGTGGGTAAAGGCAGCCGGTGCGTAGGGCTGACAACCTTGCCACCTTCATGTGCCGGTTTTCTTGAAATCTGGGACCCTCAGCCTCCTGGAACCCTCAGGGCCTGTCCAGGCCTGTAATGGGACTGCTTTACCTTTTTACCTTACTCATTTCTGTTAGAGGGTGTGTTGACCTAAGGACCATAGCGCGGCCGGAAAGATTAAGTCAATGAAAAATTCCTGTGATACCATCGATATCGGAAATCAAACCTGCAACCTTCCGGCTTGTAGCGCAGTGTCTTAACCCTGAAGTGATAGGAAGTGAATCGTTTTTTAGTCGTGCAGCGCAGGAAAGACAATGAGAAAAATATTGCCTGTGTAAGAGCTAGATTTAATTATTAATGCTAGAGGCCTGTGTGGAAGGAGGTACTGTTACGTGTAATTGAGGTAAGAGCTCGACATTTGCTCTGGGATCGAGGTGAGCAAGGTTTTTTTTTTTTTTTTTTTTTTTGCGGGTGGCCGGTTGCAGGACTGGCGGATGCACACAGACTTCCATCCACCAGTCTACCATTAAAGTACGCGAAACCTAATTGCAGTATTTATATATCGTTGCTTTATTTTAAACATATATCTCACAGACTGGCTCGTAAAGACCTGTTTTACGTCATTTCATCTCTATTATTTTTAATGGACAATGAAAAACTTAGGTGCACTAAAGAGAAAGTGACAGAGAGAGGCTTTTTATGTACGGACTCTGGTAGGTGCCAGGATTAAATAGCGTCAGTGATAGAAAATGAATGTGAGTATGTAACATTGGTTGAAGAATAATGGCAATGGAAACCTTAACCACTCAGAGAAAACCCTGTACTAGTGCCAATTTTTCACCAAAAATCCAACATGGACAGGCCAGTTATCGAATTAGGACTTCCTGGTATGAGGGAAACGTAAAATCCGTCGGTAGCATATCAACTTCAATTTATTTATTAATTCGAAATACAGACGAATTCGCTTATGACGTCATCGAATGAAAGGAATTAATTTTATCCTTATAAAATCTTGTCGCTCTAAGAGAGGTGTACAGTAAAAATAAAGGAAATATGTTTCAAGACAAATTACAGGCCTGCAGGCAGATTACGTAATGTTAACGATATGATCCATTTAAAATTCAGATTACAATTAAAATTTAGAAATAATGAAAATTAATCTTCTGTAATTGTAAGTTTCTATGCAGGTTTACTCTGCAAATATTTTAATCACAATTAAAATTCAAGAAGAACAAAAGTTAATACAAAAAAGAGGACCGCGCTTTGCTTAAACCACATCGGCAGCGTCTCATCGACGTCGCTTCGTTCAGGCTTTCGAAGTCGCTTTATAATCCATCTATTTTTGGTTCCTTTACCAAATCATCTGGATCGTGGAATTTACGAGACCAAATTTCCAACCCACGTCAGTTTTATTTTTCCACTTTCTATTTGTCGTATCACTATAACTTTTCATTCGATGCTCAAAACAGTCCTTTTATTCATGACACTATCCCTGTTATCATGTTACCAGTCTCTTCTTAGCTGCAGGAGTAGAAACGCAGAGACAGCTTTTCTCACAAAGTGAATTACGGTTACAATTGTCGTTTTCGAAGCCTATAATTTATGTAGCTACCTTAAATGCAGAGGATTTGCCCTTTCAAGGACGAAGGGGTAGTTGAATTCTCAAAATATTCTGCTTCTTGAAAATATTGGAAAGGATGATTGGCGACGTCGTTTTATCCGAGGTAGATGCTCGTATGTATGTCGTCTTAAGCAAGGCTGAAAAAACGTGCCTAATGGGGAATTAGTTGGTACCACTAAATGTAGGTCGTTTTAACCCAGTTAAAATGTATTAGTGAAATTGTTTAACTCTGTTTTCAGTATTATGTCCTAACCAGTGGTCGTGTGGCAAGAAACATGAAATGAACCTTCAACAAAACGTGTTGTTATTGAACTGTTCCATTCCGTTGGTTAAAAGTAGACCACAGCGCTACGCAGCTAGACAAATACTGGCGCTCTTCGACACGTACGGAAAGTATCCCTTTAACGCGGCACTCCGCACTGCAGCCACATTTTCTTCCACTCTGCTCTTCGCAGTCCAACTTTAAAGAAATATTCTGTACCAGAAGGCGATGAATTCAACTCCGAACACTAGGGAAACGATACATCGTTTATGCCCAATCCGTGCGCAAAATAGAGTCAAATCAGATACTACAATGAAACCGTCCCCCTTGTCTTACATACGCCTCAACTTTCGATTCCGCAAGGATAATCTGTAACGTGCTGAATATGCAAGACTGCAGAACACCCAGCATCTCACAAACTCCATGGATCAGAGTCATTAAAGTAACCTCTCCGTTAATCATACTACTATTCGCCTTCTGTGCTACCCATAAGTTCATTGCCACAGTCACAAAGCCACGTCAAAAAAGTTCTGCCTGTGCTCAGACACCACATCATGTTCACTTTGGTTGAATGGCGGTATAGCTCCATTGGATGGGAGGCTGTGGTAGACCATACAGCTGTTTTTATGCAGAGAAAAAAAAATCCTGTCCCTGCCTTGAGTTAAACTTACTTTCGTCTTTCATCCATCCCATAGCCTATTCGCTAAATAGATGCAGATATCCCGAATACTTTTCAAGCCACTTCGAACATTACCATGCTATCATCTGTGTCTTTGGTAGATACGAGTTTCTCACGCCTGTTTTTAAATATATTCAGATCTCCTGGAATTGTACCGTGTCTCGATTGGTAAATATCACCAGGGTTTCAGAGAAACTTACTATCCTGTCCCCCAGGGTCAAACAGTTTCGGCGTTTCGCAGGAGCGTAGTGCCACCATCGTCAGGGTCAAATAGTCCACGAAGACTTCTGCACTACACTTCCTTGAAACACTGATAACTTCTTTAAAAAATCTTAGATTATTATTATTATTATTATTATTATTATTATTATTATTATTATTATTATTATTATTATTATTATTATTATTATTATTATTATTATTATTATTATTATTATTATTATTATTATTATTATTTGGTATAGGGATGTAAGCTTCGAGTTCCGCTCAGAACTTCTTGTGATTTGCATTATTGTTGTTACTGTGACTGAGACACAATAAAAGGGAGATGCTGAGCTTTCACGCCACTTTTATTACATGCGAAAAGGCAATGTTCTATGCGTGCTGCATAGGAATCTACTTAGTCGATCCATATTTATATGTACTGTGCAGGCCGCATGCGCAACGCTCGAGGTGGTGAGTTTATACTCGATCGCGCGTGGCGCCAGTTGTCGTCTGCTGCCAGAGCTCCGCCCATGTTCACAGTGCAGCCAATATCACTATCGACAGTTTGCGCTAAATGTGCAGCCACTGAAGTAAGTGCTTGCAGACGGAAGAATTCAGATTTGGATGTGATATACTGTAAACTCTTAACGTACGATGGAAATTAATGTCAAACACTCTAACATTTAAAAATCTCCGCATTTTCCATATGTGTCTATCAGAACGAGTCAATATTATTTCCATACACAGTAGTGTCTTGTGCGTTGTGTCACCTACCAACGTTTCGGACAAATCTGCCGCCACCGAAAATTTTTCTCGCCCATTGCCTCAACTCAATTTTTTTCTCTTCTACCTAATTATTTTAATCTCTTCCATCTTGGTGTAGCCGATTCCCACTGATTCGCTAGTACAATCGTGTCGTTTCCCCCTGTCGCCTTAACTTCTGTCATTTCCGCGTCGGTGAATTTCATATGGACGACAGTATTCTGCACAGTCACCGATGTCCGAACCTCAGGTCTAACAAACGAAATTAACTGAATTAATTTCCAGATTATGACCTGTACATATAATATTAAATCGAAATTAACTGAATAGACTCTAACGGGAATGTCGTCCTTTCTGCAAGGTAGGAACTAAACTTAATATATTTTTTATACATTTTTGCCCTTACACGCTTAGTAAATGTGTCTAATAGCGAAAGTAACATAACGCAGGCAATATATTGTAGTAACATAAGAAAACGGTAATAAGGTAAATTTGTTCTTGTCTGTAATTAAGCACCATGCCCTGCGGACACATCTGATGTAGCAGTAGAGGGTCTTTACCTCGTCACCAGAAAGACGTGAAAGCAAATGACCCAGCCACTCTATCCCCAGGATGGGTTACATAGAAGCCCATAGGCTTCTTTGGTGGGCTGGACGTTGGGGCGTCAAATGTAACAGAGTTACATTGTTGGAAATCAAAACCTAGTCGTCTGGATGCCTAGTCAGTGAATACAACAATGACAAAACAACAACAACACAAGTAATATGCATAATGACAGTGATGGTGATTATGATTAAGATGACGACGACGATAATAATAATCAGGACTTGTATATATGCTCCACTTATCACGACAAAATTACGCAACATGGACTACACCAATCTCTACGAAGTACAATTAAAGCCAGGAAAAGTATGCATAGCGTAATGTATTCTAACGTATCCGCTTCCTCTGTTTAATTCTCTTGAACATCATAAAACTTTAGGGAAAATATATTGAAAATCAAAGTGCCTTTCATTATTCCTAGAGTATTGATGGAAATATTATTCCCTCTTATAAATGTTTAATACAATTTCTGAAAGATGTAGGCAGGAACCCATCCAAGTTTTCACCTAGAGCCTACATTATTTTGTCCCATTTTATTTAAAACTGGATTTTTTTTAACAAAAATTATTTCAATTATTCAGAATTTCACGAAAATCCATTCCGCTGTTCTCGAGTTCTTATAAGCAAAGATGGAAGCAGAAGCAGAGTGAAGCTAGAATATGGCCAACCTTTCGTCAATAAATTATTCTGAGCATTTTGCTTTGCAAATTACGTCAGTGATTTTTTGAAATTGTAATAAAATTGCTGTAGCATTATTGGAAGAAAGATAGTGTGCCTGTTAATACTGTGAGAGAGACAATTATCAACTTTTAAAGCTTGGAACAATGAGAAAAATAAAATAGACTGAACTTAACAATGAGGCGTTTTCTTATTTTTGCATCCTCAAATCTTCACTTATATTCGTATCATTTATTCCAGTGGGGTCGCACAGAGTTTACACATATATTTTAGATTGTTATTACTATTATAAATTAGGTTGTTATTTTTTCTGAAACTTATTTTACTTCTGTGTGGGTTTTCATTTTATTAAATCTATCTGTCCCATACAATATCAAAATTTGAGATCGACAAAATATTTTGAATCTCCTGAATTAGAAACAATATATTTGTATGTATACCTATACTCTTTACACATATCAGTTTTCGTATATCTAAATATAGACAATAAACTTTAAATACTATGTTGGCACTTTTTTCTTTTATTATACATAACGCAAATTGTAATAAAATGGAAATGCACAGGAAAGTGACGTCTCTACACGAAACATGTGGCAATAATTATTACATCGCACCACAACAAATTTCAGTCGATAGTATGTGGCGTCGTGAAGTTGTATGATTACAACCAGGTACACACCAATATGTATTAAATACTGTGAATTTATTTGGCCTTAATTTTCCTCCACGCAAATTGCGTATTGAATCAAAGTTCCACCCAGCCAAACGCAATGAGTGCTAAATATTTTTTAGTCTACCTAGGCTTGTCTTAATTCTCAACCGGCATGCAAGTGGAATCTTCTTAACCCCATATTGTTCTCGAAGATCTATTGCGTAAATAAATAATGCCTTCACCCACAACCATATTTGAGCCACGCTTGGAATGTCTAAGAGTGCTATTTTAGACATTAATATTATTATACAAAAGAGATTTGATTGGAAGTCTACTACCTTTTTTAATTTAGTTTACTCAGACACAACGGGATATCTCATATCGGATTAAGAGTATGTTTGGCTCTGTCGCATTTTTTGTAATTATTTAGAAAAAACACGATGTTGGGGGAAAAGGTATTTGTAGTTAATTTTGTATTGTCATTTTCTTACAACATTTGTTAGAGTCTCTTTGAATCTCCGTTAGAATTCGGAGAGATATTATCATAAAGGTACCTACATCGTCGTGTAAAGTGCCGGGTATTTTGTTCGATTTTAATCAAACAAATTTTATCGGCCGATTTTAACAAAACCCCCAGCAGAAAATCCCACGAATATCCCGCCAGTGGAAGACGAGTTGTTTCATGCGGATCGACGGAGGGACGGACAGGTAGAGCTAGAGAGACAGACATGACAGACAACTTTGCGAACAGCCTAATAAAAACTTTCAATATTTTAGCTGGAAAATCTGTGAAGTTTTTGTTCGTACTATAAAAACCAGTATCAAAAAATAATTACAATTTACAAAATTTTCATGTCAGAAACCTCTAGTATTTCTTTGTGTGTATAAAATCAAACGTTTTTTTTATTTCTTCCATTAACAAAAAGGAAATGGCTGGAACAGGCTTATCAATATATAAACAAGATTGTACATTGTAAATTTCTGTTCGAAAAATTCGCCAAATTGACTAGCTTCAGGCTACCATGTTGCTGTGTTTGACAAACCTCGATAGTGATAAAAACGCACAACTGTCGAGTATGTCATTCTGGGAATATCGAAACCTTCCACATTTAGAAATTCGACTGTATGCATTTAAGAGGGGGCTGTCTGCTCAAGAAGCTGTATGTATCTGACAGCCACTTTGTGCATTGCACATTTAAAGTGAAATTCATTTACGCACTTTCTCGTCTCTTTTGATACCGAAACGTGTCCATTTTCAGTTTTCACAAATCCAGTTTCAGCCATTCTATAGCATCAACAGGATAACACAAAATGCATCTAAGTTACATAAAGAATTTAAGATGTAGGTGACAATGAAGACGGTTATTGTTGAAGATTCAAATCTTCTGTTAGGTTATGCCGTGTTTATTGTTGAAAAGAAACCAGCGTTTCGAAACTTCTTAGTGCCTTCTTTTCCAGGCTCAAGCTCTCCAAGAATATTCACGCACTTCTTAGCTGCTTGACACTGAAGAGAAAAACCCCTGCTGTAAGAACTTCACATGTACACAGTTAGGTTGTCCCTAGATGGTCAATACGATTGCGCAATAGTTATTGCACAATATTATTGACCGTGTAGGGGTAATAATAAAGGGTTGCACAATGTATTGCATAGTCTACGGACAGTACTGCTCAATATTCACTCAGTTGTCGTCCGTCTGTCTAGAAGTAAACACGTCTCCAGCACAATAATTCCAGTTCACTGAGACGTAAATTTTACTGATGTTCACGTCTTCCACATTGTTTCCAGTTGTCAAATAGCGTAGCGTAATGTGTACGCGCTGACTGAAAGCGACTGTTTCTCGCATGATAGTGTTTCTTTAGCGACTGTAGGGGTAAATCTCTTGAGTGTCCCATAAAATAATGGACGGTCAAATCGGACAAATAAAAATTAGTCTTTCGGCTCACTCCAACATTAAGTCTGTCATGAGATTTTCGTGTGTGTATTGTGATCTTCGTACCACTCTTTGATCCAGTGTCGATTCTTTTCTTTTATTAAACACAGTGCTAAAACAATGACCACACAAGTAGCATCAGTATCACTCAACATATTTTCTCGTCCTGACCCAAAAGCAAAATAAAATATTGCACAGTAATGCTGAGACGTCTAGGGAGAAAGGTTGTGCAATATTAATTAAAGGCAATAATATTTTGCAGTAATATTGACAGGCTAGGGGCCGCTTTGCTGTCAAGACCAAGCAATTAGCTGTGTATGGGGAAAGGAAATTTATTATGAGAATAGTAACAACCACACAAACACACTCCGAGAAAGCAAAATGCAGATTTTCTTAGTGTTAAAGCGGGTAGTTTACATATAGTAAACCCTGGGCATTGAATGGTTGAACAAAGACTTGGATTAAGTCCGAATGTTAAGTTCTTCATGTACTTCCTGTTCGGAAACGTAAGAGACAAGTCATTTTATCACCAGGCTCTAAGCCACCATAAAAACACAAAAATGGAAAGATTACTTTTGAACGATGAACAAGAAAGGAAGTATAAATTACTAGCCATAGACTGTTGAAGTTAAACCTGGTGTCTGGAGGTTCTGCAAAAACTAAGACAAAAGTCATACAAAAATTGCTGGTAATGAGGATAAGATTTGAAATTGCAGCTTTCGAATAAAAACAATATTTTATTAATTCTGCCAAAATTCGAGCTTTGATGGGAGAATAAGTGAAAATAGAGCTTAAAGCAATTTAAGCAGATACTGAATATCTGTGGCTTAAAATAGAAATTAAGAAATGGGTGTTGTAAACGCGGCAACGAACCTAAATTTTCCATAAAAGTTTCGTACTTTCTTGAAGAGTTGAGTGACTGCTAACTTGTAAAGAATGATTCTGCTCCATGGAGTTAATTAATTATTAATCTACACCCTAAGTAGACGGTCTAATCCATTTTCCCAATATGCCCACATTTGTATGAATATGGCATCGATGAATTCAAGTGGTTTGGAAGTGCAGAGAGTAGAGAAAACACGTGAAAAGTAGAAAAGACATAACGGAAAGGAAATTGCAAAGCAATGAGATCTGTAATTTTTACGCGCGTTCGCAAAATTGCGAAAAACGACTGTTGTCTTCGTCAAGTCTTTCTGTCTGTTCGTTCGTCCCTCCGTCTGTCCGCATGGAACAACTCGGTTCCCACAGGACAGATTTTCAAGAAATTCGATATTGGATTATTTTTCGAATATCTGTTGAGGGTGTTCAAGTTTCATTAAAATCTCACAAGAATAACGGGTACTTTACACTAAGACCATATTTCCCTCAGTTCTTACTAAAATGAGAAATGTTTCGACCAAAGTTGTAGAGAAAATTTTTAAAAATTTCGTTTTTTGTTCAATAACTTCTTTTCGAAAATCTTGCTGTTTATGAAATAAATTGGTAAAGTTTTGTAGAACCGGGCAGGCCACAAATAGCAACATGGAGCATGCGTATTTCATGCTGGATACCTAAGTCTACAAATACGCGCTCAAAATATATAATACTTTTGCTTTTCCACTGCAACAACAGTTAAACGAACGCGCCTCGATGTTACTTTATACGTACGTTGCTAATACTCTTACTTCTTATGTCGCTTTGCTAAATATCTCATTTCACGGAAGAGAGGGTTATAAAACCTTACAGTCACCCAGCTGTTTCCTACCTTTTATGGGGCGTATTCTGAACCACTAGAATCCAGTTCATATCCTCCCATTTTAATTTGTAAAAACCATTTAAAATTATCCTCCCATCTACGTCTGTGGCTATCCAAACTGTTTCTTTCCTTCAGGATTTTCGAATAAATAGTTTTACGAAATTCTCGTGTTTCCAACTCGTGTTATATATTTAAGATTTTTTAGGTGGTAGTTGACTTATGATGATTACGAGTTTCTGCAATGTGACGTCGTACAGCGTAGAAGATGGTACCAATATTTCGAAGCAACCTCCTCTCATCATATTTACTGTAGAAAATTGCTTCTGTCTTCCGAAATATTGGTACCTGTTTACCAAGTTACAGTGCCGAAATCAGAGACCCTTCAGCCCCACTAATTTTTTACCAAATCCGCGACCGTGTCTAACATCACAGTACTTAAATTACTGGTACATTCTTGAGTGAAGGGTGTTATCTGCGCGAGTACTTCACAACTGGAGTCAAGAATTTTCATTTTGGGAGACTTCGTAACAGAATAAAACATTTTTATATCATCCAACAGTGCACAATATATATTTTTTATTTTAACAATATTTATATTATAATCACTCTTACATGTTTCGATGTAGCTGATTTGGGCGTTTTGGTAAAGAAAAGAATCAGCTGTTCTTGCTGGCAATCGAACAACATTTTTCGGTCGTCCGTACCGTAACCTAGTCATGGTAACGGCTGAATATCCCGCCTCCTATAGTAACTAGACATGTTTTATTCTAATTTTATGTATGTATCGTGCATCTTGTATACTGTTTTTATTTCAACCATCAATGCAAGATATATATATATATATATATATATATATATATATATATATATATATATATATATATAATATTTTAACAATATTTATATTATAATCACTCCTATATGTTTCGATACATTTGTATCATCATCAGGAAGTTCCGAAGCTTACTCAGCTCCAACTCAGTATACAACGGGTCCACTTTCCTCGGAGTTAAAGTTGTCGGGACATGAAGCCATTCACTTCCCTCTATGTAGTGCCGACGTTAAAATCTGATGGAGCTTCACCTCAGCTCCATCATGTGCACAAGGAAAATTTAACCTTAATCGATTTAATAAGTTATTATTTTGCCTGAATTTATTACAGAATTGCAAAATGTATCTTGCTTAAATAGAAGGGAAAGCTGCAGACTGGATCAGCTGGCTCAAGATAGGGACTAACAGCGGGTTCTTGTGAACGTGTTAATAAATATTCAATAAATAAATATCATATAGCTCTAACAGTTTACATCGGCTATATGTTTGGTCTCGTTTCTAAACCATTTTCAGATTAATACAAGTTGTGTATGAAAAAGAAAATTAATCACAACATTACTCTTTAAAAACGTGAAAACTTCTTAGTGTGCATTACATGGAGTACAAGGTTCCCTGTGTTACAAAACACGCTTCCTGCATCTACCATAAATTGTAATCACAAGTTATATTAATGCGGTATTTTTTTCTACACATATATTTTTCTTCCCCAAAACAGATGGTGAGATTTGTGTAGTTCGCCGTGGGACAAAAAATGGAAATAATCTTTGGGTTTCTTAAACTGCAGAATGAGAATTTAAGTCTTCTGGAAAGTGATCCACTATGATCTTTCAAAACGTCAGGAACCATTCACCCCATCACATTCCAAAGAACTCGATGTATCAGCTCTTAGTTTCACAAGGATGTTATACTCAATGACTCTAGTTATAATAAAATTACTTCTAATATTTTAATTACATACGTATTTAATTTGTACAGACAGCTTAGTTCAGAACTGCGAACAAGATTTTAGATGAAACATGTTTAGTTTTGTCTCACGCATTGTTGCCTTACCCCGCCACCAGTAATCTTGGCCTGAAAGGAAAGAACATGAAAGGCAGCGTCTGTACGTAACAACCTTTCTTTGCATATATGTACTCACCCAATATTGTTTTTAAGATTTGAGATTATCATGGCGGTAAGCATGAATATTACTGTATTTTCTTGGACGTGACGCCGTGTAGTTTGGTAGATAGGCTACAAAGTTTTGAAAGAACGTGTTACCTACATTATCAGGGTAGAAGTTACTCCGAAACTTGGTTTCCATTTACCAGTCAACAAGGTGTTAATCCAAAAAGACTGCAGTCTACTGCTTCATATATTTATATGTCTATTTAACGACGTTTCATGAACTGCGTAAGTAATAGATTCTTCAGCGAGAATGGTGTGATAATGGGACCTGGAAGGAAATTGCCGTGGTCTGTTTTGAGCTTCTGTCGAAACATTTTACAGAAGAGAATAAGGAAAACCACGAAAATAATTGGTTACGATAGTTATTCTCGAAACTGAGATTCAGACTTGAAACTTCCCAAATATACGCAAACGCCGAAACCACAATTGCGCCCTTCTTTTATGCTCGTATCTTACCCCATTTTACATTTCACCTGAATCTCATACAGAGTCCTTAAATAATCCGCGGCACGTGATAAGTGTTGTGGTACGAACTTTTTAAGAGTAAATGGTAAAGAATCATTGTGCTTAATTTAGCACGAAATCATGAAGCTTATGGTGGGAGGGACTGAGATATATCTTTACATATTCTTAAACTTGACATTAAATCCTGTTTCTTTTCTCTTGAAGGTTGAGGGAAAACCTACCACAATAACTTTATGCAACAGGGTGGGGTGTGATGTGACCAGGTGTAGTAGCCTGTTTTTCGGCTGTTATGGACGCGTGGTACAGAGTCAAACCCACAAGCGTTGCCCAGTTTCATAGATTGAATTGAACCACTTGGCAACACTGCACTGCTTTGACTGCTCGGGATAGAAAGTTACCTTACTACTGCCAAGTGACAACTGATGGCTGAGAAGAAGACTGCCCCCACCCCCCTACGTGAATGGCTGCTGTATTTCTTGACCAGTATCATGCTTCATACGAAATGGAATAGGCTATAGAAGGACCGTCAGATTCCCATCCCATCCGCTTTACCCGTGACGAATGGGCTTTCCCTTCCAATCAAAGAGGTCAGGTGGGTCTCAGAACCCGTGTGAGAGTTTTTAAATCATGAAAGATTTAATTCCTTTCCTTATTTTTCTTATTTAACGTATTAATTATTAACGTATTATCACATTAATTGTGAGATGTTCGATGCGTAAGGACGCGTTACTATCCAAACTCGAGACAAGAACATTCATTGGGCAATGTAGGACTACACAGCAAACACAAAGCTCTCAAGCAGCTAGAATAATAAGGTCACAACAGATAAAGCTAAAATATTACCGGACAGACCGTTTGAGATTTGGTGCTGTTTGCATGAAATAACGCTCTAAGAACGTAATTGAAAGACAACTGTAAACGCGCCCTTATGACAACGCGTTGGAACTAAATTCGGCTTACTAGCAGAGCAACATTTTTTTTTTTTTTTGTTCACGCTCTCTTATGACAAGTGTGCGAATTTGCTGTAAGCGGTATTGGACGCCGCTGTCGTTTTGCCCAGACGACTTGACAAATCGCATATTAATTTGTGTGACCAGAGATGATGTACTTGTCAAGGAAATCTGATTGGATCTAACAAAGTTATATTCACGCATTCGCGTTAAACTGAATCAGCTTGTTTTGAAACTGTGTGCGCTTCCTTGTTTTAAAGGGCTTTACCGTACACGTTACTGCATCTTGTGACTGACTAGTCTTGAAAACCTTCAACAGTCTCTCCATAAACATTCGCCGACAACCTTCTCGTATTTGCGCAAATATCTAACGATATCATGTAAATAATTAAACGCTATATACCAGTAAGTTATTATTACTCTAATGAGTTCCACAATAAACGACTGCTGATATTTAAACCTGTCAAATAAGGCAAACCAGCCATGAACTAAAGCAATCAGACTTACCAAAATCGGAGAGACTGATTTAGTGTTTTTCTTGCCTGGAGGTTGGTCACACCCGGCCGTATCTAAAGCTTCAGACATCACCGCCTGGCGGTCGGCCATCGCGTTAGCTCTCGTTTCTGTGCTGTTTGCAACGGACGCAAGACGGCGGAGCTGGTTATAGATCTTTTCGCGCTTACTTTCATATTTAGCGAGTGTTTGTGTGATAAATATCGTGCAATTTGTAAATCTGTGTTAAGAACAATGTTTAGGGGGTAAGTTTTACTGTGTTGATAGATATTCCAACAGAATATTAGTGGTTAGAAGGAGGTTATTTATGGAATGGTGTGTGTACGTGTGTGTATGTCGGTAAATGTTCTCGTTGGTAGTGACTGAAAACCCATCACTGCAACACAGACTAGGGTGCAGACCCCCAGCAGCACTGGAAAGAAGGGTAACGTTTCTTTTTCTGAGGATTGTGGTATTGAGAACGTCGATATGGGTGTATTAACCAGTTTAACAACACGGATGTGTTTATTTTCGTGGCTGGAATAGCGTGCTGTTGTTATATTTAGCTTTTGGATGTTTAACGTCTGTAGGTGTAACCGTTGATGCATATCTCATGAAGTTCATTGGAATCTGAACAACTGCTACGAAAGAGCGATTGTTTTCTTGCATTGTTGGAATACGGAGCTCGCGCCTATTGCAGACTTTTCAGTGGCAGCATTTATCTGTACTCATCACGTTTAGTGGCATTATATGTTGTGAATCGATGTTGCATGTGGCTGTGTGTGAAATAACTGGGGAGTAGATCGTATTTTGTTTTCACCAAATACCCTGGTATGTCATAGATGTCGACATGTGGTGGCGTTGTGTTACATGTCTAAGCAGGTTGTCTTGGTCTTGGGAAGATTATTTGTGGGCTGTTTATCATAATATTCCTCGCAGGAACCGTCTGTATGTTACGCGAATATCGACGTTTTGATCGGTTCTTGTTTCCGTTTCTATTACGTTCTAAATCTACATAATTCATCTTAGTTTTCATTGTGACAGAAATGTGGCTTTCGTTAGGCGAATATTATCATGGATCTCCAGTTTGAGACCACGCGGCATGAAACTTTAAAATAATCAGCGTGAACTTGACCTTACACTTTCACAAGTGACGAAACATAGCGTGGTGAAGGTAAAGTAGTACGATTGATTCTTTAACTAAACTAGGCGTATTTTGATATTTTTTTGTAGTGTCCAGGTGAATGTAATTGTGCTCGTTTAAAACTTAGCGATATTTGTAGAATGGTTAGTACAAGTTATTATCCTTTCATTTCCCCCTACCGCTTTCTCTTCCACTTAATGAAACGCTCACTGCACCGGACAAGACAGTAAGGGCGCTGCTATGACCAGCCCAAAAATATTGTGTTAGCTGATTGAGTCTGCAACTTTATGGTTGATCTCAGTAAACGAACTTGGAAATTACATACTGAGATCAGGAACACCTTGTACGCTGTTGACTGTCCAAATAGCAAATACAGTAATGGATTTTTAGGGGTATTTTATGATGGTTGTACTGTCGCAGACTGGGCGTAATAATTGATGGTGGTGTGGCTGGTGACAGAGGGCTTGGAGAGGATTTGAAAGGAAGCGGTCGTCGCCTAATCGAGATACAATTTCGTCATATGTGTGTAGGGACAAAGGAAAGCTTCGAAAAACTCAGTTTCATTATGCGGTGGCCTGGAAAGATTCGAAGCGGCTACCTACCAAGGATGGTTCTAGGGTGTTAGAGCTGTTCCACTCTTTTCGGTATGGTGACAAACAGCAGACTAGCACAGTAATAATTCGCCAGACCTGTCTTGGAGATGTTCTGTTCAAACCTCGACCGTGTGGTTTTGTGAAACGTGTTTTCATGTTGTTTCTTCTCTAGCATTTAGCTGGAGTTATTTGAAGTGGGCGAAGGCTGATTAGACTGTCGTCTGGAATGTGATTGACAGTTTGCTTGATAAACACTAGCGTTCTGTCCTAAGACTGAAACAGCAAGTTCATCTGAAACATGATCTCAGTACCACGTTCTGGTTTCGCATCTTGGAAAAAAATAAGTAACTTGGTCACCGTTGTGGTGAAACACAAACCACGTATAGACCGACAGGGTTGTTTCATTCCCGTCGTAGAGAGGAAGTCGGTGTTGCGTTACTATTATAGTACCACAGACCCTTTGCAAAGTCCACAGTTGTGCCGAGCCTGCGTAAAATAAATTTAACTCGCGGTGACATTTCAAGTTGAAATATTTACCAATGAGAAACATACTTAAAGCGTAAAAAACCTTTATTAAGTCAAAGTTGGCATTAAAAAAAATAAATAGCTTGAATTACAAGAAAATTAAAAAAGGGACAAGTCGGAATTGTTACGTTATGCGTGCATTTTCTCACGTATTCCCTCCTGACGATGGAGGCAGTACGTACCTCCGAAACGTGGGTAAATTTCTTCCACGCTATGCGGCGCCGCTCATAAGCACCGACGTGAGAACGTCTCATTTCCCACGTGATTTATTCTTTGTACCTTCATTCAGCGGGCTGTGGGGCATCGTCTGTCCTGTGCAGGAGCTACTGGGGGACGTTCCCCACCAGGCAAATACATATTGAGGCGAAACATGAAGCTTTATCTTGAAATGTTTCCTTATGTTCTTCTATCTTCCCCTTGCCAAGTTTCATGCCGTTTGTAATAGTTAAACATTCAGGTGTGTAATGTAAAAATGCACGGATCGTAACTTTCATTAAATTCTTCATCCGTCTCGACACGGAGTACTGAATTTATACTAGTCTGGAGTACGCTTTCTTATATCATTTGTAGGTATGTTGAGCATTTCAACATGTACCAGTGTTCAGCCTTCATTTAACACGTGGGGTATGTACGAGTATATATGCTAATGGGAGGGAGAAGAAATTTCTACAAAATTTTGGTCGGAAAACTTGAAGGGAGGAGACCGCCTGAAACACCTAGGCGTAGGTGGGAGTGTAATGTTAAAATGAATCTGAGATGGTGTTGGAGGGTGTGGTCTGGATCCCTCTGAACCAGAATTAAGACCAGTGGTAGACCCTTGTGAACATAGCACTGGGGACGATTCTAGTCATGTAGTATGCGACGCCATTGAGGTTGGTATATAGGTACCAAAGTTTCGGAGGAGCCTTCTGTATACATGTTCAGGTTAGTCCACGAAGAGTGAAACTTTGGTATCTGTATACCAGTCTTCATGGCGCCATATATCTGAAGACGGGAGTCTTTATCATCACGGCTGTGAGCACCTCATCACGCATAGGTTTTATAAAGTGCTGTGAATTTCATACTTGGTGAGCAACTATGGATTCACAGGCAGTTTCTGGAGTTACGTTTGTATGTGTATCCGCCTTCCTAAAACTATTGTGTTTTTAAGGAAACATTACACAGCGGTTATTGAAAGTAAATGTGACAATGCCCAGTTCATGTTGTGGTCTCTTGGCTTGTCATAACGCGTCATGGTCTGTCACAGACAACTCTGTGCCATAACCGCGAAGACTACAGTATTAATTTTTCGTTCTACACGGAAGCCTGAAATTGGGTAGTGGCAATTAATTTGACAGTACCTTTTTTAAATCGTATTCGACTGTGTTGTAGATAAACTACTTTACCCTAAATTTCGCCGCGGAAATAAATTTCTGTGAAAGGAGGCATTCCTGATCCCAGGAGCCATGATAAATGAGTTTGTGTCAGTGGTGTAAGTCAGACACAGGGAACTGAAGGCCGAGTATCTGAACAGGACTGTGCTGCATTAGCTCTCCAGAGAGGAACTCTAATCCCTGCGATGAGAAGTCATAGGCCCTATAATAATAATAACAATAATAATAATAATAATACCTTAAAGCACTGTGGTTGCTGTATGTGCCACATGCTTTAACTTTTTGCCTGTGCAGTGTGTTTGTGTATTTTGTGTGAAGCTTGGAGTAAACCGATTTTATTACAAAACAACATTAGCTGGCCGGTCTTTGCAATAGAGACGCAGCGTATTTTCTGTGAGACGGAAACTAAATTCTTAAATATTGTTTGCATAAACTTCAGCCCTTGGATATTTACAACATGTAATTATCAAGTGATTATGTCAGTTCATTAATATTCAAATCATCTGTCCGGTAATTGATGTGTTAATGCATGACTCCATAACAGCATTATTACTGAACATTTTTAATATCGAATCATTGTCGAATGAAATAGAAAAACAGGACATTGAATTCTTACTGAGAACAGTGTTACTGGTGAGGGAATATTGAATTTTTACAACTGCAGTGTATTTCTTATTTGTGTTAGCGAATGATCATAGTGAGTAGGCTGTACTTTCATCTTCCGAATATAAATTTGTGTTAATTTTCTGAATGACAGGCTTCCAGTATTTTGTCACAGAAATACCATATAAAACATTTCCTTATTTTATTCTGAACAACCAGTCTTATGTGTGCGCAAACTGAATTGAACTGAGATTTTATATTTTCACGGTGGTTAGAACTTTGTGGTTCTCTGCGTTATCGCACTTGTACAGAGTCTTCGTGAAAGGACTGTTTTGTATTTTATGTTACTTTCATTTAAGCAGTCATTACATTAGTAAAGCCAAAATCAGTTGCAAGAAATTTTGGACTTGTGGTGTAGGCGTTGAGTTTGTTCACTGCTGTCCTTGATTTCTTTCAGAACATGTTTAGGATGTCCACCGCCCACCTCAGATCATGACATGTGCAAAGAACGTATGAGTGCCAGTGTATTTAGTGACTGTGCATGTTACTGCATACAGATTTGCGATGCTTTGAGGAAGATTGCATTTGACATGAACCTTAAGAAATCACCACAAACATAATCACAGTCATCAGTCAATCAGGGCTAAGGTCTGTTTGATCAGGGAAATGAGTGTTAAAAGTGTTGGGAAAATATATTATTATGGTCACAACCCATCCTTTTCAAAAGATAGGAATAAAGTTGGCTTCCAGAATTGCGCCATGATGTTCAGAGTTCACATTTCGCTTTAACAGTGCTGGACGCACAATTCTAACAGTGGACAGAGCACACCAAACTGCACACGCATTGAATGGATTTTCCACTACCCACATCCCACTCTTTGTTAACAGTTTGCTTAAGGAGGTCCTCATCTATAAACTAATGTTGTTCCAAATACCGGTGTTTCTCGTTACTGAAATCAGCAAATGAACAGCAAAACTCCTTGTGACGATGTTTGTCATGACCACTAAGTGTCTGAAAAATCTGTAGCTATTGCGTAAGGAATATTTATATGTGTTGTTCCAATACCAAAGGCCAGTTCTTTCGAGAGAGCTGAGAATTGATTTCCCGGAGATCTTTGAATTGTTTTCTCCACGCTTTGCACAGTATTATTAGTTCCTTTAGCTTTACTTATTTCCACAGCACCACCAACTTTATGTAGCACAACGAGTTTTTCAAATTTTTGTACCAAAATTATTATTTCTCGAAGGTACATCACGAACATTCAACGTGATAATTTCTTTGCACATGCACTACACTTCCACGTGTAAAATATCTTCACAGTAAACACCCTCTATAGCTGTGCTTTTCAACGAGTAGTGCGCATGCTACTGGTGGTAAGCTGAAGGTCGTCTGGTGCCACGTGAAATTATTTGGGAATTGTCCGTTCCACAGTTCAGTTTTAATGGTGATATTTGCTTTATTTAAATTCGGTTGAAATGTATTTAAATGTAAAGAAAATAAATTATGTGAATGGTATAACCGTCTATAACGCAACTGTTGTAGTTTCGTAAATCTGTATTCAGGTTAAGCAGCTGCGTATATCGACCGGTAAGAGGTCAGTTAAGGTGTGTAATTGTACAAAGATGTGATTGTTTATTAACATATATAAGTTTGTCGAGATTGAGATCTCAGCCTCTGCATGCATTGCTTTTTCACAGTCACTCAAATAGTCTTAATGAAGTAGGCTGAAGGTGGAAAATACCAAGAAGTTTTTCCTTGATGATGGTGCATGTATGTAAAATGGTGTTCTGTAACATGTGTGGTAGACTGAAACAACGGGCATCATAATAATTTATTAGGCGACTTTTAAATGGCAGAAATAAGGTTAAATATGCAGAACAGCGTGAAGGCAGTGCGTTACTTACATTGTGGCTCCGTTGAATCGTTTCCGCATTATCGACTAGAATGATGGAAGTACTTTTCCGCAAATCTTTGCTGCCTAACCTGGTTGTAGAGTGCCAGCCTGCTACAGTTGTGTTAGGGGGTCATACCAGCTTCTTTTAATTCCAATACAGTGCAGAGCATCCAAGAGAAGAAAATAATTATAACTGTGTACTAGATACCGTTTTATGCTTCAAATATAAATACAGATTTTTCTTCGTCGTCTAGTCGCGAATGACGATTCATAGTGTCATTTGTTTAAAAATGTGAAAGAGCGAGTCAGACTGGAGGAGCCGAGGACCCTAGAATGTCATAGTTATTGCGCGTGGCTGTTCAGTTACATCTGTAACGATGGTCATATTCACGGAAAACCACGGAGCCTTAAACCCTTAACAGGCTCATTACCTTCAAAGTGTGGTTCAAGAGGAAGCGGCAAGCATGAAATCAGCAAATATTTTGCGAGAGAAGGCCCATTTCTACTAAAGGCTAATTCACACATAACTTGCCGTGCCTCGGTCGTGCCGTGTCGCTAAGGATTGTGTCTTCCCATTTGATTTACACAGTGCGACCTTGTTTGATTCACACATACCATGCCGTGCCCATGCCGCGCTGTAAGCGACTTCTCAAGGGCACGGCAGGGGAACGGCATGGGCTTGGCATGGCATGTGTGAATTAACATCGTCTGTCTCTCGACGGCCTGTGGGGACGTGCCCAGATTCGGCTTCTTCCGGCTACTACGCGGACATTCACGAAGGTTGTTAACCAGAATGCTGCTGCCTTTTGGGGTTTGTTTATTTGTTCTGATGACGGTGGAGACGAGGTATTATACGGAACATGAACTAACCTTAAAGTTAAAGCCATTCTTTCTTCTGTTGTTATGCCACGTCTTGGTGTGTATTTTTCTTTCTGTTGCATGTGGGCAACACCTCTTTAAAATTTTCGTCTTTCGAAATGCCCATTCTAAAATATTTGCAAAATTTTTTCCTGTTACTTTCAGACGTCCAAATTCTCCTTCCTCTACTGTTGCTCAAAACACATTATGAATCCAGTATTTTCGTCTTACTAGCTCTCCTTCTTCTGAAAGAAGGTAACGCCTACATGCAATTATCACGTGCTGTCCTTGTTCTGAAAAAAGGTAAAGCCTACACGCAATTATCACGTGCTCCGCACAACAGTCTATGCTAACGGCTGTCAAGAATTGAAAAGAGGATCCGTTAAACTGATGGACTAGCAGTTCGGATTTTTCCAGCTACAAAGTGGGCTTTCTCGAAGGACGCGACACTGTCAGGGCATGGCATGGGCGCAGCACGGCATGTGTGATAGCGCGACTCGGCATGGCCGGGATACGGTAGGGGCGCGGCGTGGGCACAGCATCGTATGTGCGAATTAATCTTAAACGGCAATTCTGCTGGCAGGGGGTAGTAGCAAGCAAGGGCACAATGTAATTCTGTACTTACAGGTATTTTTAAGAGATTCTACAGCCAGTTGGAAAAAAATACAGTTCTCTACTTAACTGGACGCTAGTTACCCGGATCGCCAATTATCTGGTTCGGCTTGGCCCTTCGGGTAAATTTATTGATAATTCTACAAAACTAACTTGCCTTGAAATTATCGGTTATCGGATCAAGTACAGTACATTGTGATGGTTTCAAGAAATTCAAATCAGGCGTCGTCGAACAGCTTAGACGCAGGTACATACTGTAAATAGTAACAATCGAAGGGGTTCCCAAATTAGACAAAGAATTCCGAAATTCCTCGTCAGCGGTGAAAGTTGACGGTCGTCACCCTAATTCTAGCACCTTCCACCCTAGCGCTTTTGTTTTGCGCATGACTGACGTGGCCTCCAACAGCTACCATGCAGTCGCGACGGTGGTTGTGAAGACGTTAAGTGGTGAGCTGTTCGTGTTTAAAATCGTGTCATACATTCGTACAAGTTTTGTGTGAAGAAAATTTGTGTAAGATTTTCGAAGTGATAGTGCCAAAAAGAGAAAGTATTTTTTTTGACTATCGTTGACTTCATCAAGTAAATCTGTACGTCAAGCATTTTCTTACTGTAATTGTACTACATCTCTTTGTGGCTTAAATTTTTCCCCCATTTGTCAAATACATATAAAAATTATGTACTATGCCTTATTTGCACGTAAATAAGTATGTGGCCTAAAACAGCAGCTTTTGGAAATTTTTTCCACTTTAAGTTGTTAATGTAACATTTTCAAAGAAAAATCCAATTATCCGGATTCACATCCGGATGGCTCGCCGTCCCATTTAATCCGGATAAGTTGAGTTCTGCTGTACTAAGCTTGTGTAGCGGCACGTAGTGTGATCGTTGTGTGGTAGTAATACACACACTGCGTTTTAACAAAAATAGCACATCCCCTGTTATTACTGTTTAATACATTAAAGTTGTGCAGTTAATAGTACCTGTAAAAAATGTTATGCTAGAAAAAAGAGACTGTATGATATTACTATTTTTACTGCCAAATGGCACAATTTCTTCTCGTGATAATGTTACCCAAGAAACAAAAAGGTCAAAAGCACTGCTCTGAGGACGTGATCTTACAGCTGATCCCGTGGAACCCCGAGTATTACTTCGTGCAAGGATAGCAAGGTCAAAAGAAGTGGTCCTGTAAAGAAAAGAAATCTCAAGAATTAAAATAGCCATTATATATTCGTAGACTTCGTTGTGTTACACACTTTAAGAGGAAAGAATAGCAGATGAAGCAGTTACTTTCCAAACAGCCTTTGGTACCCACGTAGCAGACTGCGTGGTGTCAAAACCAAGAAGACCTCACATAGCATGAATTGAATTGGTTCACAGTGGCGTACAGTGGTAGGATGTTGTGTTATTGATGATGATGGCGATGATGATTATGATACTCCCGTGGATTCCATAATAGGAAATTTATTTACCAGCTGACTGAGGAGTTTGTATCATAGATTTGGCCTTTCGGAACAACTAACTTGGCTACATTTAAGATTTTGTTTTAGGGCGTACCTCATCATCGTGTTTCTCGTCGTAAAACATGACCCTATACCGGAATTAGCTGAACAAGGTAGTAACATTCTGTCTGCTTTGGTTCCATAGGCAGAGCCACTCAAAAACTTTGGTCCTTACCTGGGGATGTAAGAGAGTAGGTGTTCTCTGTTCTTATCTTGTAAATCTGATGAAGGAAGTTGTATGTAGCATTCAGTATTATCTGCGGTTTCACGTAACCGCGGTAGGTCTTGGAACGTATTACCCGTGGATACGGGGGCTGCCTGTGTGTGTGTGTGTGTGTGTGTATGTGTATATATATATATATATATATATATATATATATATAAAATACAAAGTGGTAATACCTAAGATGAGGAAACATTTTTCCTATTTGCACAATTCATTAGTAAATAGTCCCTACCATTCGACGCTATAATCGCTATAATGTGTAGCCTAAGCTACTAAAAGAGTCGTTAAATAAATCGTGAACAAATATGGTAAATATATCGCCGCCGTCGCTGTCATTGTAATTATAATTATTGTATGGTTTACCCATTACATAACATTCAGTGAGACATTATGGAATAAAATGGGAGGGTTGTGAAGGAATTTCAAATTACAGTGAGTTTTGTAGACGGCGCAGCCGTTACGCGAACTGGTTGGCCCGACTTCGCTGGAGAAGTGCCTGCCATTTTCCTGTCGGTCTGCTTGCGCGTAGAGACCAACTGTAGTACCTCACCGTCTAAGCGGAGAGGCTGAGATGAGAAGACGTAAAGGTAAAGCAATCCCTGTACAGGCCTGGACATGCCCTGAGGATATCAGGATGTTCAAGCTACCAGATTTAAAGACAGTCAGCACTCGAAGGCGGTAAGGTTGTCATCCCTACGCACCGGCCGCCTGTACCCGCTAGGAAATGTTCCTAGTACTCATTTCTATTAGAGTATGAGTCGAGCCCAGTGCCATAGGATTATGTAAATGAAAAATTCCGCGACCTCAACCAACTGCGCCAACGCGTGTCCTCTCGGTTAAGATAGCTGAGGTTTAAATTGGGCTGGTGCCTCGCTCTGGTGGAAGACGAGTGCTAACCGCCACAGTTGGTGATATTTTGTGGTGTTTACTGTCACGAAGCATTCCCATTTATGTAGTGGTGAGGGGACTTGCTAATTGATTTATATTGTGGCTTATGCCGGTATGTTCTTGTAGTATTGATCTTTTTGGCAAGATTGACGGCTGTAATCGGATTTTTTGGGGGGGAGGGGGGAGGTGGCAGCGCTCACTGTACGAAGTTAGGACGACACATGTAGATGA
>Ga0268261_10000445_pt1 | contig 25741 bp, 15 predicted proteins | sample TergutNc150P1_FD_190353 | JGI IMG/M metagenome (GOLD analysis project Ga0268261, IMG submission 190353) | Nasutitermes corniger P1 segment gut microbial community from laboratory colony in Florida, USA - Nc150 P1 (SPAdes) (version 2) | ecosystem: Host-associated > Arthropoda: Insects >... | reverse complement strand
AAACGTTGGGAGCGGTGTGTTGCTAGCGAAGGAAACTACTTTGAAGGCAACAAACTTGAATAAGTTGTATCTATCAACATAAAGCTTTTATTACAACAGTCCGGTCTTTTATTGATCATACCTTGTATTCATCATGAAATAAACAGCAGCCATGCTCATTTTGGTTCCACCATTTCTCTATCCATAATACCACATTCACCTGAATATAAAATGAACCATATATGAACCCATCACCCTCAGGACAATAGCTACACAGAACATGTTTAACTTTATGTGCAATTAGATGCTAATCTTTTTTTTTTTGGGGGGGGGGGGGGTGACAAACTACAAAAAAAAAAAAATATTATTCATGTCTGTGCATTAATTTATGATTACATAAGATAACACCAACAAAATTCACTATGTCTTATATAATCAAAAAAATTGCCATACATTTAATGAAATACTGTAGTGACTGCGTAGGGACCATGGAAATAAAGAAGAAATATGTGCACAATGTAGTAAAAGGAAAGATTAAAATCACGAATCACCAAGATGATCATCTATCCATGATAGGGTGACAAGACAATTGTGACCAAAATCTCAACCTACCATGGTGCTGAAGTCCAGACAATAAGAAAGAAAAGGGAAGAAACTGAAGCCTGTACATCCTTATAACGAAAACATGGAAATAAAAACCATCAGCTGTTGCAGCTGGAGAGAGACAGTTCAGAAGGCTACTCAGTATCACACTTCTCTGTTCAATAACATACATGGACTACTGGCTAAATATCAAATGCAGTATAAAATGACAGGCCACCTTGGTGATGAAAACATTGTAAAGAGACTTACAGAATGTCATATTCTTAGATAAATACCACCCACAGAAAATAAATTTAAGCCAACATGGTGTTTGGTCTGCAGCAAGCATGTCAAAAGCAGACAGAGTACATAATAATAATGGCAGGACTGTAGTGCTGCTCTGTGTGGCATTAGTTAACTATGCATTCCTTCTCTATCAATGCTTCATGAATGTAGTAAAATTAAAAAAAAAAAAACAACAAACCTATATTGCTTGAGAAGTGTACAATCTCCCCCTTCATTGGTATCCAGGTTGTACACATACAAGGTTCCATCAGCTGATGCCACCAGAAGACGTAAAACTTTCTGGATCCTGAAAAAACAACAAGGAAACAAAGCTGTCAAAAATAACTCAATAATAATTCCAACATGCAGACACACATATTTATAATCCTTTCTGTACACCTCTCTCTGGTCAAAAAAACCTATACTTTATTAGCAGGACTGTTTCGAAATATGCCTTGCTTTTACAAAGACTTACACATTAGATGAAACATTTTTTTTGCTATGCTGACATACTGAAATTGGATTAAATACTAACTACACTGTGTCCTACCCTAAACTTCTCACATTTGTACTGTGATCAAATTCAAATTATTGCTGAATTCATTATTGACTTCATTTATTTCAGAATATAACTTCAATTAGCACACGCACACATCTTCCATGCTGCAATAGCAAGCATGAACCACGGACACGAATGACACGTCAGATCTTTTCCCTTAGTCACTGTGTCAAAAAGCTTGGGCAAACTCAAGGAAGTGCTCTGATAATGTGCTGTCAACAGAGTATCACCGCCAGTCAAACATATCAATAATAAATTTTACACAGCATTGTCCTCATGTTTCAGAATAATGCAATGAGGACACAGGTGTGTGGTCCCTCAACTTTACAGTCTGGCTGTCTACATTCACAGAAAATAAAAAATCCACTAGACAAGAAAATGAGCAGATTTCAAGGGTGGTATAAATGTGATGTCTAAACATAGAACCTCTTTACTTGCCATGAATTGAACCTCAGTCATACAGTCCACAGCTAGTGACAGAGTTGCAAATAATATGTCATAAATGACCAAATCAATAGACATTACCATAAAGTATGTATATGTACGTACATACTGATTAACTTGCACTCATTCCAGTATATCACTGCCAACTGAACACCGCAGATCTTATATGGGCATCAGTGGAAATTACACTGAGGTTGTACATTTCTTTACATGTACAATATGGTAAAGTTTAGATCTCATACTTCTGAAGAGACCAATTCAAATGAAGGTGAAAATCAAAGAAAATGTAAAATCAAGAAAATATAAATCCATGTAGCCACTGAAATGATATGCACTAAATTAACCCCATGCTACACTAAAAATGTAATTTCATTAACTACTTCCACATGTCCATTAAAGTAAGCTGCTGCTTCTTCACTTTTTCCTCAACATGTGCACCTTGCTCTCAGTACTACGAAGGGAAACCACTCTGTTATCATTGCCATAAAACATTTTAAGGTATTTCCTCACACTATCATTGCCCTCCAGTGCTGATAAATTGTTGCTAGAGGTTCACTTTTTCCACCGTTACCTTCCTCATTCCCTTCCTCCTCATTAGACACAACAGATGTAAATTTTATGTCCACCAGTTCTTCAAAGGGTTGCACCTCACACCATATAGCATCCTGATCACTGTATACACATCCTTGAAATGATACACCTACTTTCAGCTCATTCCAGTCATCTTGGGCTATGCTAAGTTCTGTTGCATCTTCATCTTTGTTTTGATTTAAAATATATCCACATTTCTGACAAAAGTTCACCATTGATACACGACACAGTGCCACAATTCCACAGTGCATCCAAAATATTTGTCATGAGTGTTCCATCATGAAGGAAAGTGTGTTGAATCATAGAAATAATTTTTCTTACAAGTTGCTGGCTGTTATAATGTCTGAATGGCCTAATTATTCCCTGGTCACTTGAATGGAAAATGCTAGTGCAGTTCAGGGGAAAATTCACAACTTTCACATTCTTTATGTAACTCTGTCTTGGGACTGAGCAGCACGCTGGTCCACAAAAGTAAAATCTTGGATTTAGGAAATCAATCTGGCATCCATAATGCTTGGATATTCTGTAAAGAGGGCCTGTGTACTTTCCTGCTGGATACATATATTGTGGGAAATATTCTGCCATTGTTTAAGCAACAATGGTTTTCAATCTTCCCAAACAGTAACAGTAAAAGTTTGTCATTATCATTGGCACTGCAAGCTAACAGAACTCTTATCCTCTGTTTGGAATTATTTCCACCACCACAAAACCACCATTTAAAACTAATGTCTTGTCACATGGAAGTCTGATCACATTATAAATGTTCTTAGATTTATAACCCTCAATAGTTTTGAGTAACAAAACCATTCCTTATTCTCCCACTACTGAAGAGTCTACGCATGTCCACTCTCCTGATACAGCTGTGTACAAAACACTGAGTCAATGCTTGAAAGCACCCATCCATCCATCCACCTATCCATCTGTCCACTAACAATACTACAGCATATCACCAAAGCTGCATTTATCAAATGAAATATCATACATGCAGACATTCATGTAAATGACAGACTGGAGAACTCAGGCTGAAAGAGCATATTCACCACATTATCTCTAATACACCCCAATCAGCATATGCCAATTGTATTCTTTTTAATACACATGAATATGGACCCACTGAAACTACCAAGACACTATTACAACTGGCACATAAGGGCAGATGTATGAATGTTTTTGAAAACTATTATTTCAATTTTTCCAGCATAATAACATAACAGTAAATGAACAAATATGGCAATAGTTACACGATGCAGTGCCTAACGCTACCCCAAGTACTTTGTTCCCTTCTATCTACCCACTCTCCACACAGTAGTTTTAGGCGTTCTCTGCTACGATACATGTTTACTTAACTGACAGGTATGTAATTATAATGACAACTGTTACACCAAATATATAACTGTTTGTACATTTCACTGACAGATTTATACCTATAGCTATGCTATTTTTATTACAGGTTGTGTATCAAATATATACAGCAAAGAAGCAACAAAAACACACTAAATTTTTATCTGTTTTTAACAATAACATGATTTCACACTTCATGACCATACAGAGCACTTAAAATATTAACTGTAATGTTGGGTGGTTTTAATTATACATTTGATGCAATTGTTTGCGTATTTTATACATTCTTTTATGACAACCTGATGATGGTGGCAGAAGCAACCAAAACAAGTCACTGAATAGTAACATATGATAAAACATACTTTACTGATGTGCATTTGTTGGTCTGATACATTGTATAAAATAAAATAAAAGTCTGTCAGTCCAATGTGCAGCAGATTTAACACTAACACAGCAACTTAATTAAGCATGTGGAAATTTCAGTCACATACAACTTGCATCACGCCATTTTTCACTACACAGACTTGGCATCAGTATGCTCTGCTCTGTGGGAATGACCTTGAAAGCCATAGAATATCACGTGTATGCAAACACAATAGGAACAAAATTATAACTGAAAATCATTTTTCCCCCATGATTTCCAATTTAAGGTCCTTAATATAACAGCAAGAAGCCAATTTATGCTCAAACTGACATATGCTTGAGGAAATGGGAACAAACACAAGCCCAGAAAATACTACATTGTTCCTACAGACATTTTGGTGGTATCAGTAAAAACAGACGCCATCAAGAAAACCGTACATTAAAATCACGTAAAATCCATGTTTCATCATACTGGAACATCTTATGGTTAAATGTCCAAATCTACTATTCCTTTATTGGACATCTATTAAATAAGTATGGGGATGAGTTAAATGAAAAAAATTTAACAAGTGCAAACAATAACAATACCCAGTTATGTGAAGCTGAAGGCATAGAAAGTCAACAGCATCGATACCGTGAATGGCAGATGGTGCAATCCAGGCTTACATCAAGAAAGCAGCAAGCAATGATGGTATGCACAAGGGAGAGAGAATGTTCTGTCCTTTATTTATTTGTTGCACTGAAATCCACTGCCACATGAAGTTGCAGTACAGTAACACAGCTGGTGTACAAATGGAATAGGAAGATTAAAAATGGTTCACCTAGTATCACAGATGTTACTTGACTGGCCTAGCCCAAACAGTTGTAACAATGCTGGCAACTGGTAAGGCTCAACATGTCTTTACGGAAAACCACTGCATTATTATAAACAACATGGATCCCACATTTGACATCACTCATGGTGCAGTACACTGTATCCTCAACAATTCATTGCAGTTCCACAAAGTGTCTTCAAGCTGGGTCCCTTGACAACCAACTTCTGAACTGAAGGAAAGGCACATACACCTGCCAGGGAATTTTGTGATGATATGCAACAGCACATGGTTGATTACTGAACCGCCCGGTGACTGGATATGGACGCTGGGCAAATACTTCCAGCCTCATAAACAGATGAAAAGCAAAGGATGGTGCCATTCCAGCTCACAATAACACAAAAATTCTTCACATGGGCAATAGTGTGAAAAGTGATGCTGACATCATGCTGGCATCACCAAGGCTAACTTGTAAACACTGCACGTCCAAAAGGATTAGTCACCAGTGTCTCATATTGTGACCCCTTTGGAATCATCTGAGACCAGCCATCAGATTGTGAAAGTGCAAACTGCTCAGTACTTGCGTTTTGTTGCAGCATGACAATGCTTGGCCACATACTGCCCATGTGACCAGACATGATCAAGGACATTTAAGTGCCTCCCTCATCCTCTGAACTTGCCTGACTTCTCTCCTTGTATCATATTTGGGGCCACAAATTTCTAATCTGACACAGTACAAGAAGCAGTGCTAGAGTGACTATGCAAACAGTCCAGAACATTTTTCCACAAGGAATCCAGGCAATAATGCAGCATTGGAGGATATCCACTGAACATATGTGCCATAAATTGAAAATGACAAAGCTGTACTGAAACCATTTGCATGAAATTACCCCGCAAAAAATTGTCTATCGTTTGGCTTTACTCACCTCTGTATAATAAATACACAAAATTATTACATCATTTTTGTGTGGCAATTTTAAGGTTAAAATAATAATTTGACATAGTGAATTCTATTATCTCTTGTCTATGTATAGTGAAAATCCATGGTAAGTACATTTTTTATTACTGAATCATGCTCTTGCTATTCAGTTTTAACGTGAGACAGTTGCTAATTCCAACAGCACGTACAAAGTGACGGTGTTTAATTTAATGCTTATAGTCAATATTGTAATTCTTCCTTTATAAGAGTATTGTGATTCTTCCTTCATGACCAAACCACAGGAGCTTGAACTGGTTAAACTTACGTGGTAATTGCACAGACATTACGCAATCCCTGGTATGGCAGGTGAACAGATGCAAATGCCCGACCCTGGTTAAAGACATCTGTCACTTGAGAAGGGAGATAATTGGCTGATGCAGATACAGCTTTTGTCAGGTAACCCATCCACCCCTGGTTCTCCTCTGAAGCTTGCCTCGGCCTGAAAAAATTACCAAGTAATTGATTTTAATGCCAATATCAAGTCAGGCTATAAGGCATAGCTACTTGTACTGCAAGATCAAATTTGAATCATGTTTTTTAAGGTAATTCTTATATATATATATATATATATATATATATATATATATATATATATATATATATATATATACACGAAGGCTGATTGAAAAGTTTCAAGACTGATTTTTTTATTCAGAATCAGATGACTCTACAGGCCCTACAATTTTTTCTTTTTCAAAGTAGCGTCCTTCATGTTGAATACATTTTTTACAGCGTTTTATAAACGATTCAAACACATGAAATAGATTGTTTTGCGACATCACTTTTAGCACTTTGGCCGTGGCGTTTCTCACTTCATCATCTGAAGAGAACCTCTTTCCATGCAGTTGTCTATTCAGTGTTGGGAATGCCCAGAAATCACATGGCACTAAGTCAGGGCTATATGGAGAATATTTTAGTGCTGTCCCACCAATTTCAGTCAGTGCTGCCAATGCCACAGCAGCAATATGTGGCCAGGCATTATCCTGGAGCAAAAACCACTGTTTCTTGAGCAAATCCAGTCTTTTCTTTCTCATGGCTCCATGCAAATGGGGTTTCAGGACGTCTGCATAATAGTCCCTGTTCACTGTCTGCCCATAGAGAACCCAGTGCTGTAAGATCATCCCGTGCACATCAAAGAACAGCAGAAGCCAGAACGTGCTTTGTCGATCACTCGCATGTTACCGTCTTTGAAGTGCCTCCAACACTGAAATACTGCAGCACAGCTAAGTGTTTCGCCACCATATGCTTGGCGTAACACTTCAAGTGTTTCATTACCGCTCTTCTCAAGTTTAACACAAAATTCAATCACACACCTCTGCCGTATTTTCACAGAAACGTCTTCCTCATCCGCCATAACAAAACATACTAGGTGCTTCCACTCGCTGTGACCAAATACTGAAGGCCATAGCTGTCCAAATGCAGGTTCAGACACATCACTGTATGACTTTCACAAAACCTAATATAGCGTTGCCACGTCTAATAACGGGAAAGAGAAATAGAAGCAGTCTTAAAACTTTTCAATTAGCCCACATATATATATATATATATATATATATATATAAAGCACATGTAACATGTCTACACAGAATTTACCATGAACTCAAACAAGAAAAATAGCTTTTTTTTGTATGTGATTCTATGTCACAATCTACTGACTGTAACAATTTGGCTTTGGACATAAAATCTACTATAGTGTTTAGCGAACTATTAAAACAACTATGCACATATTTTAAAACACAATTTACACAGCTTTAATATGTGTGCACAAGTTATGTTTGAACCTCATTTGATGTCAGGCCATGCCATGACTCAGGGAGTTACCACCCTCTAACTGTGAAACCTGACATCAATTCCAGGCCAATCCACTGGGGAATTGCTGTAGATAAAGTGCCACTGGGAAAGCCATTACTCCAGGCAGTTTGGTTTTCCCATCAGCATTAACCCACCAATGTTTCACACATCCATACATTCACAAATCACCAAGGCCACTGGTAGGTTCACTAAATAACAATCGCATTTGATATCCTACTATTTTGCATCAGGACAATGCACCCGCCCACAAAAGTGTTTTGGCAATGGGAAAATTAAGGGATCTGCACTATGAATTGTTGGAACATCCACCCTATTCCCCAGATTTGGCTCCATCTGACTTCTGTCTCTTCCCAGAACTCAAACTCTTCCTCGCTAGTCAGTGTTTTTCTTCGAATCAAGAGGCTATTGCAGCTGTAGAGGGGTATTTTGCAGATCTTACAAAGAACCACTAGAGGGACGGGATAATGGCGCTGGAGCATAGCTGGAATAAATGTATTAGTCTTAAGGGAGATTATGTTTAAAAATAAAAATAATTTTGAAATTATAAATTCATTTTTTCATTGTTAGGCCGAGAACTTTTCAGAGCACCCTCGTAAATGCTCAGACAGTCCTATAATAGCACTGTATGACACCGGTAATCCCAGGGTCCTTGAATACCAAAGTGCTGAAGAGCCATAAATTTAGGTCCAACAAGGATTTAAGGCCAAGGTGGTGCAGTGGTCCCAAAATTTAGTGTTAAAATATTACAGTAAAATTCCTATAATCATGCATCTGATAATCTGGCAGTTGAGGAAAGTTTTGATTTTTACCAGAAAAACTCCTCATCTATTATTAAACAGGCAACTCACAGTGACACATTTAAAAAAGCCTCCAAGAGTGTCTGTACATCAACCACTGTGGTATCTCCTGACCATCTGTCTCCTACTCCATCAACTTAATCAAACTCTTCAGCTATCAACACTCCAGAAAACACAGAGGAGGACCCTGACAGCCCAAAACCAGCAGATGAAGGAGATATCCAAATGGAATACACCATCAAAGACATCATCTTCGATATACTAATTACGTCACACTCACTATCCCTACTCCTCAACAGTTTATTGAACCCAATACCAGTAAGTACACAAATCAATCAACAATAATATTACATTCAAACTACTATCTTTGAGATATAACTAATCAGCCTATACCAACTAAAATTACAGATTAGATGGAATATAGACAATACACATCATGCCAACATATCAACGGGTATGTTGCACATACCATAACAAATTACATCAAAATGATACGGCATTTTACGAAGACAACAAGCTGCAACACATACTATGTTGCAATGCCGAAAATATTTCCTACTAAATGCCAAATATATTTTATTTGTTTTCCAAAATTTTTATTTACTGCATTTTGTAACACCAATATGACCCCATAACTCGTGTCACAATTGTAATTTCAGGTTTATGTATTTAAACAGCCTGAGGATGACCATGTAGTGGCTGAAACATGTAGCCACGTAACTATGTAATATAATAAAATTACTTTTGTTGACAGTAATTAATAAATACCCTGTAACTCCTCTGATCAGTAATGCAGCCCAAGTACTGGAGCAATAATAAAAACTACCTGTAAGAACACAGGTCTGTATCAGCACTGTCTGATAATCTGGAATATCTAATATTCTGGCACCTGCCTTGTCCTGTAGGTGCTGGATTAACAGTATTTTACTGTGTTTGCAAAATTCATGGCTATAAGCAATTATCTGTCATAAGAAATATTAAGATAATGGTACTTACACTTCTTTAGGTTCTTCCAATTTGAACACATGGACAGTCTCAGTGTTGCTTGAACAACAAAGGAAAGTGGAATCCATGCTGAATGCTAGACTAGAAATGCTCACACAACGTTTCACCCCTCGACGAAATTCATATAGCTTGCTACCATCATGTACCAGAAATACTCGAATCACTGTACCCTTCTCTGACGCTGTAGCAACCTTGGTGCCTGATGGGCTGAATCCTAGAGCTGCCAGTGGACTATCATGAGCAGGAATCATTGTCTTAGCATGCTGAAAACCAGTGAACAATTCACTTACTTTTCATGCACCAAATTACACATTATAATGATGAGAAGAAAGGAATACACCACTTCCCATTAACACAGCATACAAATTCTGCACCATCTGTTAATAGTACTTGAGAGTTTCATTTCATTGGATGTACTGAAAGCAATGACTATGTTAAATCTATCACAAACAATCTGCAAAGGAGGTAAATTTCCACATTTCACATTACTAGAAAATTTGATTTTATTAAACAAAATACAAGTGTTTCCTGAGGACACACAATGTCTCCCCTCCCAATCCCAACTAAAATTTTAACTGACTAAATTCTGTTATTCCATATCTGATTTTTTAAATATGTATGTAAGATACGGGATAGAAAAAATATTTCATGAGTGTAAAATTTTTGTATGTGCATTTGTTCACATCAGCATTTCAATGTTGCAGAAGGCTGATCATTCTGACTCTCCAAATCACATTAAAAATCAACTAGTTTACATGTAATTACTAAATAACATACTAAATTATGCCTTAGAATCAACTCACAAGATTGATAGCATCAAATATTTGAACTTCTCCAATGGTGTTGGATCCTGGATAGGCTAGAAAGCAGTTTCGACTGTTGATAGAAAGTGTACAAAGTCCAGAAGGATTTGGAGGTGTGTCACGTATTGTATGTAGAACCTTCATATCTTGAATATTATGGATGTATAAAGATTCTTCTAGGCATACCACTAGTCTCTGCAAAGAAACCCAACAGAATATAATCACTCACTTCCAATGCAGTACACATATTATGTATTTCCCCTTTAAAAGCACATGATACATAGTGACCAGAAATCTGTCTTACAAATAATTAAGTATTGTGAACTGTTATTCTCTGCCAGTATAATATTACACTGAGTAAACTACAATTCATTGCAAGGAAGTATGGGTAACATATGTTTCCCTTACTTAGCAAACTACATATAACTGACTTTAAAGATCAAGAATGTAAATTTAAGAGTATGTGCTGCCTGTATTGCTATTATACAGGTTGGTAATATTAATACACATGTTGGTAACATTGTACTCATAGGAAACCTGAGTTTCCACAAGATCAGGTGGCCCAATTGCGAAGATGGGCTGTATATCAATAGTATGTGAATTTCCTTGAGAAACAATACCCTAAAAACAGGAATAGATATGCATCTAGTAAGTCCAGGGAATATAAAAACTTTATGTGATTACTTTTACTACATACAAGGACATTTTTTCATTAGCCCCACCCATCACTCTAAATTCAGACTTATGTAATGACAGGCAGGACAGTCATATTATTATTCCAATTTCTCACACATTTTACTTTAATGCACTGGTATTTGTATTAATAATGGTATTTCACTCTATATATTTAACCCTTTGGTGTTGAAATTAAATTATTTGTGATCTGCAGCACACCACAGCAGACTGGAATGTATAGGGCTGCATAAAAGTGGTCATAATTCACCTTTGGCAGCAGCCAACATTTAGCATTCTGAACACCACACACAGCATTTCAAATCTATAATATTCAGCACCAAAGGGATAAAGGTGATGGAAATTGTGTTTCATACGAACTCATGCAATGTCTTGCTGAAAAAAGGTGTATGTTCTCTCATAATCAGAGAGGTGTTCAAAAAATAGAGTCAGACTGTGTTTATCAGTGTGAAATTAAGGTTTTTTTTTTAAAGGGGGGGGGGGCATTAATCACAGTTGCACTCATAACACACCATACACAAACCTTAACATCACATAATGGAATTCCATGGATTAACCACGTATTTTATTCAGTAACTACATGCTATTCTCAGACCCCACATATCCATCACAATGAAATCAAGCTGTATCACTAAACAGAACCAATATGGGGTTAATGTCTCCAGCACACTCACAGAAAGTACTAGTTAACAAAATTCAGTTTTTCTTCACAATTCGTGTTATACAGTTTGTATGCCATTGATGTCTTATATAGATCTGAACACACAGCAGTTTTGTTGCACTTCGTGCTGATAATGCATGCACAACTGTTTGCTGTTGAAGTCAGGTCAAAGATTTTCTTTGAGATATCTCAAATTCAACAGCAATTCCATCCAGAATTTTCTCATCTAGTGCATGCCTTCTGCATGTTCTTTGTTTAAATTAAAACCTCTTGCTCAAACCCTTTTCACTTATTTGTAAATTGTTTTCCCACGTGGCACCAGCTCATCTGGAAATTTTCATCTAAATTTGTGATGACCCTTCTTGTGGCTAATGCACAGCAAAGATACTAAAAAGGAAATGACTACCAACTGAGGTAATTTGAAAAAATGGCACTATGTACCAAGGAACATGACCTATCAAAAACCTTTTACATAAGACATTGAGACTACAGTTAAAAGTATTGTCTGCTTGTTTTTGTATCAGCTGCACTCTCCACAAATGTATATTTACAAAACATGTTGGGAATTCACACCAAAAGTCAATTTCAAAATATCATATTAGATTCTAATCAACCAATTCAATTTTATAAAAGATCACAATTACTTTTTTAGTGTTCATGATATCACAATCAAATTACTATATACATAACTTCTTCATTTAAAATACTAGTTACTTTCAGACCACCACAGTCTCTGAGAGAGGTGGTCCTTGACTTCTATACACTGCACTTTCGTACATTATATATTGCCATTAATAAATTCCCTTTCATATGCCGCATTAAGGCTTTCCTACTTCAGTTGACAAACATGCCCACAAACAAAAGTTCAGTTTTGGCAGTGTTGCCATCTTAGCCGACACAGCAGTGTTTGGTTGTGCAATTATTTGAATATTTTATTGCATTTTGCCCTTATTCCATAAAAAATAGGTGAGAACAGAAAAAATCAAAGTGCTGATGCCAGTAATAAGAAATGTATCTTAAACTGCAACAACCATGCAAAGCATGAAGTGTGCCACAGTTGGCATATCTTCAGACTCAACTGCATGTTCTTGTACTTCAACTAGTTGACTGCATGTTCCATTCTGAATGAGAAGATCAAAATTAAATCATGCAACAAAGCTGAAAATTTCTGTTAAAGAATGTGTCGAAAAGGAAGTGTGCTGATGGAGAAAATAGAGAAAATACTGCAGAAAATTAATACTTACTGTCCACATTTAGTGTTTACTCTATATTTTTAATGTTCTAAATAATCATGATATACTGTACAGCATTCAAGGATAAAAAAACATATATTTAAACCACACGTAGGTATTGAATAATATGTTTAGCCCTCCTGAAACAGAGCCACCCTTGTAAAATGGAAGTCTACTGTTAAAATTTTGTATATCTGACTTTTGTACATGTCTCCAGAATGCATTATGTACAAAAACACATGACAGCCTATATTTACAACAGCTAAATGTTCACAAGTATACATGAAGAGTCAGGCTTTGTGTCATGTAACCTGTTGTAATATGAGCTGTTTTGGAGATAGAGAGCACCAGTTTAACATAAATTTAACATTTACATGTTCTTAATTTTTCTCTTCAAGATAACATTATGCACTTGTGGTAACTGAACTGGCAAACAGGACTATTCCAGACTACATATAGGTATGGCATATTATTTTTTCTAATCAATAACATACACTATTAACATTTTATTAGATAGATAAGGGTAAGCCAAAAGTTACTGCAGAGATCCTTCACTACTCCTCATGAACTGTCACACAAGTAAACCATCGTGATCTGAATTAAATTTGACTTCTTTCAAAGATTACTTACAACTCTGTTTAGTTTGACAGCAAGTATGGTATTGGAATAGCTGTAATTGCAAATCTCAGTGCCCTTCTTGAAGTGACATACTTTCAGCTTCCTGGGGGAGGTAAGGCTAACCACTGCCACCAGACTGCTACTGAACAACCTCTCCACAATACAAATATCTTCTGAACCTGTGTAAATAACAGCCAAGTTCTGTAAGAAGTTCTAAACACAGTCCACATCTAGAAATACATTACTGTACCATAATATCAGAGACAAAATATATTCTAAACATGTTTCCCAAATTGCAGACATCTGGAATTTACTTGGTTTATACAATTACAAATAAGTAATGACTGAATGTATTACTACTATAAACATAAAAATTATAATATTACAATAGAGAAATATGCATTAGTACTGAACCCCAGTCCCCACAGATGGTGAGACAAGCTATATACACCTGTACACACTAAATGGTTGGGTGTCAGTAGGTTAAAAGTAATTTTTTGGGGTCTAGTCACAGTAACATGATTCCCTGCTACCTTATGAGATGTGGCAAAATGCATTTGACATTAACCGGAAAAACAGACCCATGCAAGCTGAATGACTTAAATAAAAAAACAGACAAAATGGACCATGTATGAATTTGACTGAGGGTGGAAATGGTTTGTTACAACAGCTACTACTTATCATTTAAAGCCATTAGATTACAGTGCATCCCTGTATCCCAGCAGCCAACTTCATGACCCTGGCTGACCACTAGCCAGCACCTAGGTCACTAAAGCCCCATCCATTTTACCATAACTGAAAACAGAGTACAACCCTAACAGCAAATCACATCACACTCCCTTCCAGCCACCTAGAAGAGGAATGTACGATGTGCAGAAGAATAAGCAGCCTGTAGCAGCTATGAGATAATGTTCAGAATATCCTTGGTTCAAATCCTGGTCAGCAGAGTAGTAGACACCTTGGCTGAGGTTTCTCATGGTATTTTAAATTACTGCGAGAAAGAGCTATGCCAGTATCTGAAAACAGACCTTGCATCCTACATTTTTCCCACTTCACAGTCACCATCATTTCTCACTCAGCAGTATTTTGAACAGTGTCAATAAATTTCAGTAAACTTCAGTAGGAACACAGTGGACACCATAATAAACTTTCATATTGCATAATATGCAGGCGAATTCTCAAATAGTTTAGGACCTGTCAGCTTCTCAAGAACAACTCTGCTCCATGGATTTCATCAGTTTGTTAGTCAGCCAAGAAATTGCAGTTGCTGGTGTCAATAAATAAACAAAGAGAAATACAGATATACTGGATCCCTAATAGATGTGGTTTTTGACAAAATATTCATACCACCATAATGGTATCACTCTTCTTAACATTCTCCAGACCTTGTTTAATAAAGACCAACAAGATGCACTTTTCTTTCTTAATTTATTTTAATAAAGTTTCCTCTACATATTTCGAATAGAGGAACTATTCACCATCAGGTGGGAGTTACTGTATATGCAGCATATGGTATTTACCATGCATCTGCGTTGACTAGCTGCTAACATGTTCAGAGCTGAGTTCCACTCTGATCATGTTCATAATACAGTATACACTACTTGTCGCACTGCCTACACTACTGCGATCAGTAACAAAAAAAAAACGAACTGAAAATTCAGTAAAGTCAGATTCAGAATGAAAAAAAAAAAGTTATTTGAGAGAAGAATTCTAATTCATGTTATTAAAAGTGGTTCACAACTGAGGAATTGCTAGATCATCTTTTTTCTAATTTTATATCACACTAACAGTTCTATCCCTAATCAGAACAATGCAGCACTTTGCATTCTTCAACTTACCATTTTCATATATCTGTTCCAAAGTGTCAACAGAACTTAGTGAATATAACCGATAACCAGATTTTGTGCCCACAGCCAAGGAACTGTAAAGCAACAGAAGAAAACATCATGTTCATCATAACACAAAAAAATGTGATAAAACGAATGTCTAAATGTATATATTATACCTAAGATTACACAAAGGTTAATTTATTTCCTTACCTCAATGAATCGTTGAATGATATATGCATGACTGATATTCCCTTACAGATATAATCCTATTTTCAATATAATAGGACTGATCTTCTAATGAATGTCATTCTTTACTTCCTTCCAAAAGTTTGCATAATACGTCCTACTTTTAAAAGGTGTGCTTTCACTTCAGCTGACAGGAATGGATGAGTAACGTATGCAAAAATATTTATGATTTGACAGAACTTGTGGCACAACATTCCTGACACATTACAAAAGCAACTCCAAAGAACTGATACAAAATTATTACGTGGTATGAATGCTTATCGGTGTTTATAACATCATAGTACAGAACAAAGAAATTACAAACAAGCCACTGAAGTACCATACAAAAGCACTGAGCCGAGTAACGACAAACGTAATGATACTTACGTACAGTCCTGATTAAAATTAACAAAGAAAACGCCACTAGCAGGATCACTTCCTTGATTTGCGAGGTTCATTAGTCCTGATATACCAGCCTTTAAACCCTGCGTCAACACATCAACGTTTCGAGCAAAATTTTGCATATATATTGCGTCAATTTCTGCGACCTTGGTACAATCACTCCATATTGACCACTCAAAACAGCTGAGCCTTGCGTTACGTGTTTGTTTACCATTCTTGAAACTTCGGTCTTGGAACTTGCTGTGATTATGTACCGCGTACTTTGAAAAATCCGTTTAAACATCTGAGTTCTTACCGTCAAAGTCCAGTGCTTAAGCACTATCAGAATTCAAAGTGTACCAAATGGAAAGATTATGCCTAACTGTTCTCATTTTTGTCTTATATCCAACATTTTTTTTTTATTTTATTGTGAGTAAAATTGTGACATTTGGGGTTCTCATATCGGAGTTAAGTTTCCAGTGTTTTTTGCGAGTAAAGTTGTTTTAATGTTTATTTGGCTTGTTAATAATTGATAAATACGTTATTTGTTCTAACCAACTAGGTAAAATCATGCATATTTGCTCGAGTATGTAGCAAGGCCTGCTTATTATGTACATACCCAAGACAATATTTAGTATTACTGTGTGTCAGGAGGCAAAACTTCATTGTGCTAAATCGCCGTAAATAATCCCACGAGAATAATTTTAGTCGAAATACATAATGATGTATTAATAAATTTACAAACCGTCAAATGTAGAGGAGAAGAGAATAATTTTTGCATTAATTTTTTTCTAAAGGGGTGGGTGAAGGAAATGTTTGACATGTGCAACACACCAGTGTAACAAACATTATAAGCTGCTCTACAGGGACTAGGTGCAGTTCCAGTAGCCTTTCCATGCACCAGAGGAGGTTTCATCCATTCACTTACGAGTATTTATTTTGACGTATTAATTAGTTCATTCCTTTCAGCTCGTGTTGTTACAGATAACGTGCAATCCATTGTAACCGGAACCTTCTTCACACCTTGAACGTAGGAAAAGTAACCATGCATATCCTTTGAATTTCTTGTGAGGCAGTACTACCCACCGTAGTATGGGCAGTTCTGCGCATCATAATCACAGCATGAGTAGCGTTGGAAGTAAACAATATAAAAATTATTGTCTTCTGGGATGTGATGCCGTGCATTGTGTTACCTAGTTATCAAGGTTGCTGAAGAACTTGCAGCCTACGTTTTTAGAGTAGAAAAATAATTTGCTCTGTCACTGATTTTTCTGCTCTCAGGAGATTGAAAATAATATTTATGTTACATGTGTAACTAAATGGATGAACAAATAAACTGAAATTGAAACTGAAGCTGCATTTCCTGACTTGTGAAGTGAGTGCCGGTACATCAATACGATACTTTGTTATCAACTGCATTTATGAAGGAAAATGTAAGTAGTAACTGCACGATAGGACAGTTACAGACATCACTTCATTCGCTTAAGTTAGGCAGGCTTCTAGGAGAAGTCGGCGAGAACTATGCAATACAGAATATGCTGCAATTTGATTGCGCTTGCAGACTGAACGTACGAAGATTACTCTGCTAGGAAAGAAGGCTACATTTGGTGAGCAACAAGAGACAGAAAATTTAGGCAACGCGAAGAAATTCATGAAGAGGGGTTTTGTGATGGCAAAAATTTGGAGGATATTGATGCGTTTTATCCAGGCACGTTTTCGGTCTATGGAGAATCTGAACGCGATGGAGAATTATGGTACAGTTTAGGCCCGTAGGCAGACCATTAACACATAGAGTGATGCGACTTCCAGTGAGGGTGCATGTACGTACAAACGTTTTTATAAGTACATAATGCTCTATTATACATATACTGTGAATAAACTGCATATAATATATGCATAAGCGTGAAAAATTCCTTTGTCAGGGCTACTAAATCAGCAATTTACTTACAAAATGCCCTTTATAAAATTGCGTAAAACATCTCGCCTATACATACATTTTTTTTTTAAATGAATGGTTTCGAACTACGGCTGTTCAAGAGGCAACACGTGGATGGGGTAGGTTGCCGCACGCTTTTGAGTGGGCTGATCAGTACGTTTGTCTTCGATATTTTGCAAATTCCTAGTGGTTGCATCCGGATTTGTAGACGGTGCATTGCACCCAATTGCACACGCCTGGCAATGGGCCTGGTAAAAGTTTATCAGCTCCTCGTACTAGACTCACACAGTATGTAGTGACGAATTCTTCAACTAATTGTAATTCAGATTTGTGTATCAAGAAAAGGAAATGACAGAGGAAGTAAATAAAGTTGCAAGTTTGTGAAACGTGCTGCAATAATTAATTTTAGAATTTGTATTGCTGTGTTGCATGTTTTCAAAATCAACATTATTATTTGTGGTGGTAAGTGTTAAATAAAGTTGTTATTATTGTTATTATTATTATTATTATTATTATTATTATTATTATTATTATTATTATTATTATTATTATTATTATTATTATTATTATTACTTTATTCTCGACTATCGGATATTAGGTGGCAATCTTCCGAAAAGTCCATATCTTAACAGGAGATCAACGCGATTTACCCCAGCAATTTACGAATGATGAGTGCGTTGTTCATTAGTATGATCTGCTTAGTTCCATGGCCGACCGGTGACCTGGGAGCAACTGAAGGTTCTGATCTAATCCCTTCTTAATTTTTCCTGATACTCCAGTTATAAATGGCACAATTTTTGTCCTCACTTTCCACATCCTGCTGACCTCGATCTCCAAGTCGTTGTTCTTGCTTAGTTTTTCATTTTCTTTTGTGTTAAAGTTTGAATCATCTGGTATGGCTCCATAGATTAGTAGGCAAGTTTTCTCTCACTAATCTGGTAAGCCACTTTCTGCTTTGCTTAAGATACTCGCTGAGACCAGCAATAGCAGTATTATACGCGGACTCCAATTCAACTAATCCACCATATCGGATGGGTTTTTTCACTCCCCTCCCACTTCGGTCTTTCACAGTCTCCTTAACATCAGTAGGTACACGTATGTGCTTTTCAACACCAGCTGGCTTGAATTCCATACCACCGGTCAGAAGGGGGTTCTTCTTTTCATGGGCAAGGAGCAGGGCATTTGTCTGGCTTATCTGTAATGGATAGACACGGTGCAGATGTCTGGTCAATTCCCCCAGGGCTGTCGTCACTCTCACTCTCAGGGAAAAGAGAAACAACTAGCCCTAATAGCCAGTTAAAACTCTTCTTTTGTCATACCCAACCAACAATTCATCTCCCACCTTGATCTTCTTAGGTCCATTCTTCTTATCATGCTGCTGAACCAGAAGACCCAAGCACTCATCTATGAATTTTTTCCATAAGTCCTCTCTCAGTTTCTGCTGCTACTTGAACCGTTTAGTCATATTAGCACTGTCTACACGGTGAAAGTCAGACACACCCACTGCTGGTATATCTTGACTGAAAATACCAGGGTGACAGGGGCAAGTCCTTTGGATTTTCAGAGAGTTATAATAGAAGTCTGGAGTTGATTATAGCATCAGCATCGCAAAGAATTTTCTGCCATTCTTGTTGTGTGTTGTCAGGGAAAGGTATTTTCGACGGGCTGATCACTCGTACACAGAAGTCCTACCAGGTGAGTGTGTTTGTGCGCGATCGTGAAGCCTTGATAATGAGGAGGGCCTGGCCCAGTAGGGGCTGTTACGACATGGAAAAGTAGGGTTAATTAGGGCAGCAATAGATTTATTTTTATCTTTTAAGTGAGAAAATGCATTTACAACGAAGGAAAATCAAACATTCCTGAAAGTTGCACTTAGCTCATTCGTTGTAGCCAGTATACAATGGAATAAACGACAGTAGAATCGGTGTGAAATTCTTGGCGGCAGCAGTTTTTTCTACTCTGCTACGTCAACAACTGGAACTGGGCCCGCGAGTAAGGCAGCCGATTTATGAAGCTGGCTAACTAGCTCCTTTGAGGAATGCGTGGAATATACATCCACAAATCCATGTCTTCGTAGCGTAATGATTATGGCAGTCGAAGCGCAGTGACTGGTTTCTCTCTGTCTCCTCTCAACTTGTCCTTGAACTGTGGTTAAAAGCACCAAGTCAGCTACATCTAGAGACATCCATGTCGACATAATGATTAAATTGACGGTTTGGATCCAATATAAAGCAATGTTCTCGTAAGTTTATTAATGACTCAAACAGTTCTATTGAACTTAGAGGCACTAAATATTGAACTTTTCACCTCCTTCGCGTATGCAATTTATTGGGTCTGGATCTGTCTAGAAATGGATTTTCTTACGAAAGTATAAAAGTTTCCTTCTTCATACCGAGCAAATATTGGAGGTCGTAGAATAACATGCAACAATAATGCTTTTATTCTCGCTCCTTCAGCTATTTTTCAAGATGTTCCTTCGATATCTTAAAGGAATAAAACATACTTAACTATAATGCGGTCCTAATAGACTTGAAAATTTTCCTTTTACAGGTAGTTTTGAGTTTTGCGTAAGTATCTGCTTCGAGGTTAAAAAAAAATGCCCAGTGTGTGTCAAAGGTCTTTACACGTTATACCCCAAAGTATAGTGGTCTACTAAACCGTCAATGCGTAATTCAAAAGTCCGGGATTCTACGTCCATTTTCCCTATGGCAATCAAATTAGTAGGACTATGCGAACCACATTTAAGATAAAATTTACATATCTTATACGAGTTTGGTAATAAAACACGAATTGATTTTATTTGAAACGCCGTCTCAACAGTCAGTTATAAACAAAGAAAAGTAAACTGACTCTGATAAGTTAGGACGGACCTAGAGGGAAGGAGTTATGTTCGATTTTATGCATTATAATGACATTTTGTCTGGAGGAAGTAAGGAAATCCGTGAGCACCACTCCTCCCGATGGAACGCTAGTGAGCTTAGTTCTGAATCTCGTTCATTACTAGAAGAAAGCTTGTACGACAATTGGTGAACAGCTACGAGAAAAATGCAGAGGCAAATTGATGCGTAAATAAGTCATCGAAGGAAGAAAAGACGCCGAGAAATATAATTAGAGTGGCTTCAAATTAGAGGCAGAAGAACGTGGTTGTGGTTTATATAACACCGAAAATGTCGATATATTTTTAATGTCACGCTATCCTCATAACAGACCAAGTCACAGAGTTAAACTTTTATGCAAGGTAGCAACATCATTTGACTTCATTACATTTAATTTTTAGTTAGAAGAACTACAGTGCTGTTTGTTTTTAGGGCAAATTAATATTTTCAACAGATTATATGGCGTTGTTTAGAAAATTGGTACTGCCACTACCTAGATGTGTAAAATGCCACTAAATCAATTAGACACCTCATGTAACAACTTTTTTTAATTAGTCATCTTCATTTTAAAGTACTTTGTACAGTTGCCACATTATTAAGGTGCAATTTCCTAAAATGTTTTGATTGTATACAAAAAATTAAAGATCTATCTAACAAGTCGAAACAACAATTTCCAGCCTCTTCTCAGGGGCGGTAATGCTTCTTCCATTTGACACGTTTCCAAGAAAATCGTACTGTTCTCTTGAACACAGAGAGTTCAAATATACCAAAATGAGGAGCCCTTTAATATAAGGTGGTACGCGTACAACTGAGGGTAAGCGGACAATCATGTGCTAAGCGAATTATCGCTTTTTCGTTATTACATTGCAAAAATTCTAATCGCGTTTCTAAGGTTGCTTTAAATGTATTTAAATAAAAAGAAAAAAATTGTGAAGTATTTATGAAGTCAAAAAAGTGCAAAGTGTATATTTTTAATATATTTATTACCTTGCGGTTCGTGTAAACTTTCTATTCAAGATAGTGCACTAGACGACAAAAAGTCTGAATAGCACTCTTGTATTCAGCATAGCGATTGGGCTACAGGCTGCATGACACATCTCTTATCCGAAGCATCGAGACAGGATGTTGGTCCACAAACTATCTTGCTTATATACTAATGGGGTTATTTCCCCCAGAGTTACTCCAGGGCTAAAGTGGCCAGAATATCAACTTGACTACTCACCTAATTCTATTGCCAAGGTTAAGAATACTTTTGGCTATACATCCCTTCCCCATATGCTGTCTTTGCATGATGGTTTATCAGGAACGCAAACAATTTACCATTACCTTTACCTCATCAAGCACCAAGTATTACTGGGTTTCACGAAAACTAGACAGATGCTCACTACTTACTGACAGGTTTACAAAGAAAGAGTAAATGGGATTCCTTAGATATCATAAGACGACAAGATATGTTGCGGATGAAGTAATCAGGCATTTCACATGTTGATGTTACGTTTCGTGCAACTGGTTGTCAAGCAGTGACAACGCGGGTAAAATATAATAACAGACCAACAAATGCGCATTATTTTATGGATAACATTTTATCGCATAATGGTCACCAACATGTTTCGGCCACTCATGTGGCCATCTTAAGGGTGGTGGGAACAAGATTAAAATATGATTAAAATACGTCTAAATCACTCTGCAGTTTAAAAATCCATAAAATACAATAAAAATTATATCCAAAAACCGAATTGCATTTTTGGTTTATTTATATATTTTATGCCTCTAATTAATGCACAGAATATGGAACATACCAAAGCGACAACGTGCATATAATGACTTACATACTTCGGAAGGACTGCTTTGCCCCTCAAGATGGAACCGCTAAATCGTCACAAAACGTCGGTTACTAACTACCTATCTACGCTGGGTAACATTCTAGATGAGCAGAGATCTGATTGTTAAACAGATTTAAATTAAGTGCCGTGTTTATAAAGTGCCTGTCGTGAAGTTTAACTGACATGAAGGAGACCAACCTATATTTCTGTGTCCAAAGCTAAACACATACAATTTACTCAGAAAGTCCCTGTATAAGAATTAAGTACTTTAAGAAAAATCCTTCTTGATAAGCTAACAGTCACTCAGCTAGTCGAGAAATTCTCCACCTTCTATGAAACCTGAGCTTTCAATACCGTTTTCATAACAACTTCCAGTTCGACCCTGATCCTGAGGCAAATAATTTTAATCTTCATGCACACTTACAGCTACAGATATTCCAGTTGATGTATTTCCTTCGGATTCTCACATTAGAATATACATTTATTTCTTAACTCTCTAGGGCTAGTTACATTCCACCCCCACCCTGTTCAGTTGTATGAAAACAACAATAATATAGGTAAGTCGCGCCTCTTTCCAGCCAAGAAACGCATTATGTAGACAAAGATTAATCTGCGAAGACTTGACTCTGAGTGGCAGATATTATCATGGAAAAGTACTCCTCTGTGGTTCTAAGCAATTTCGGGAGTTCTTTCAATTAGACCACAAAGGCTTTCTTTACCAAGTTTCTAGATGTCTCATATGTTTTTCTGGAATAGTGATATTATTGGAATTTTCTAAGTTGAACATATGACGTGCAGACGAAATTTACTGATAAATCCCTCATCCCTGATTGGGAAAACCTTTTTAAGTCTCAGGATTTCGTGGAAGCCCTTTCTGAAATGCACATCTTAAGATAAATTCGCAAAATTTCTTATCAAGTTCTCAAAAAAAATTATGTAACTTGCCAAAAATAACCTTATTATCCGTAGCCGTTTAGCTATATTTTGTCGACGGTATTATTAAACGATATTTCGAAACCGTTCATATTAATGTCTCTCCTCTTTCTGATGTTGCGAAATTTGTTCTTCGATGCACCTCAGATGTATACAAAAATGTAAACTTTGCGCAAAGTTTGACTGTGTTTCTAGTCCGGGGTTATTAATTTTTATGAGCATTAATTGTAACTGGCGGTCAGCCATATTATACATAACAGTTCAGTTAATGTCTCACAGAGAACACAATCCGTGTCCATTATAGCAACCAAACTGTTAACGCTGTCAGCGAAATGATTGATATTACTCTGATATTTACTTCGAGAATCATACGACACACGCAAATAAATCTGTGAGGCAAAATGTAAAATTTATTTACGTTAGAATATGTGGTACATCGTTTTACCACTGTACTTTAAACGATTAAACCAAAATACGCATTTGTGAACTGTGATTACTCGATCATTTAAATCAGTGGTTCTCAACTACGAGTTTCTCGAATGTCGGGGCCGTATCAATTTTGCTCTGCATACAGCTATTAATATTTTGGCCTGTCCGTGTATTTTGACGCTGTTTGTTACAATCCATCTACTTTCACCTAATTTTATTATATGCACCTTACTATTTTGCATCACATATGCAACATGTTTCGGCTCACATCGAGCCATCATCAGGGAAACAAATAAAAGGGACCACATGTATACATTTACAATTACATTAGAGAGCATTAAATATATGTCGCTTTGTATAAGAATGTAACGACATCGGAAATATTTTATCTTTACATTTACTTGTTAGTACAATATTGGCATAAATGTGTACAGCTCTAATATATGTATTAATGATTAAAACTGAAGATCAGAATTATTAATAACTTTATTCACGTAAGCCATCTCGTTGTATTTATTACTAAATACATCATCTTACATGGGGGCACGCGTTAGCGCAGTTGGTTGAGGTACTGCTCTACAAGTCGGAAGGTCGCGGGTTCGATTCCCGATAGTGCCATTGGAATTTTTCATTGACATAATCCTTCCGGCCGCACTATGGCCCTGGGGTTGACTCAGCCTCTAACAGAAATGAGTACTAGGAATATTTCCTGTGGGTAAATGCGGCCGGTGCGTAGGGCTGACAACCTTACCACATTCATGTGCCGATTGTCTTGAAATCTGGGAGCCTCAACCTCCTGGAACCCTCGGGGCCTCTCCAGGCCTGTAATGGGATTACTTTACCGTTTACATCATCTTACATATAGGCCTACGTTAGGAATGTCAGCCCGGTCACTCTCCCACATTGCAGTTTCATGGACCGCCACCAAGTGGCAGGAGATGCAAAAACATCAAATATGAAAAAGTAGGAGGTTTATTCACCGCCATAATATGGCAGAAGTAACAAATACACAGATCCATGTGAACGTTGAAGTTCAACCACAAAATTTAAATGTAAAAATACTGCCGTCTTTTGCTGTTACACTATTTGACCTGTCGATGGAATCAAGTGTGAACAACAGCATAACATTTTAATGTGAGAATACTTAAGTTTACATGCCCTGCAAGAGCCACTGTAATTAATGATCTGATTACAATACAAGCGCAGCAACTGTAAGAAATGCTCCGATTCCAGTGTAACTGAATATAAATGTGATATTATTTCAATGTGATAAAACTATAAGATTCCATGCCCTGAAACGGCAACTATAAAAAAATATTCTGATTCCTGTGTAAGGGGCACGACGTATAAAGATCTTAACAACGCCAAGGCGCAAGAAAGCGAGAACTTTTGCTAATACTGAAGGAAAGTATCTAACACCTGACGAAGAAACCGAAGCAGATCATACAAGAAGAAAAGCTAATAAACAGAATGTTACGTCTCGCTTCAACGGGGAGCTACGCCGACAAACTGTAGTTGAAGTTCTGACCTTTCGAGAATTTAACACAGCAGAAGCGTGGATAATTCAGGAGCGAAACGGTCGGTGTCTCGCAGAGCAAAGAGCTAAAATGACACTGGAAGAAAGCATCCAAGTTAGAGTAATTAACGCAACACACCAAAGAGCATAAAGAAAGCGGCGTGCACTGCGATTTGTGTGGACAGCGACTGGCGAGCTCGAAGTCTTTTAACCCTTAGGCTACTAATGTCATATATA
>Ga0268261_10000444_pt1 | contig 25746 bp, 13 predicted proteins | sample TergutNc150P1_FD_190353 | JGI IMG/M metagenome (GOLD analysis project Ga0268261, IMG submission 190353) | Nasutitermes corniger P1 segment gut microbial community from laboratory colony in Florida, USA - Nc150 P1 (SPAdes) (version 2) | ecosystem: Host-associated > Arthropoda: Insects >... | reverse complement strand
CCCCCCCCCACCTTTCATGTCAGTGCAGGACATTTATTTAAATGAAGAATGTGTATAATTATAAATAAATTAAGATAATTTTGTTGCATTCCGATTAGTTTGTGTGTTGAAATACGAACAATATCACAGCGCTTGCCATTGATTTACCAGTGTGTTGGCATTCGATAGTGTTACAAGGTAGTACTTGTGCATGGGGTTTTTGCTGATGGAGTTGTGTAGTGTTTTCTACATATAACTGCACAGTTACGTTTTGATCTGTCCCAGTGACAGAGGACTTAGATGGCACGTCTTGGCTATTGTGAAAAGTATGTTGAACTGGATGCTGTCAGGTGGCAACACACTAATTGTCACTATAATACTTTATTTTAACAAGTGTATGGACTAGTTTCTGATGTATTAAAATGTGATGTAAACTATTATTCTCCTCTGCACAACTTTTGTGTGCGCATTTATTACAGTTGTATATGTACACTGAAAACAGTTTTTTAATTCAGTAATACCCTGAACAAATCAACTTGTACATAAACTTGAACAAGTGTTTGCCTGTGTATACAAGTGTTAGCAAGGGAATCAAATGCAAACTGTAATATTGAGAGTTAAGTGCCAGCACTAGAAGCCATTAGGAAAATGGACGGTTTTAGCAGGTCGGACTCTGGTCTTTTTAAAAGAATGATAACAAGAGATACACTTTGAGGTGGTAATTTACTATTTTGTAATTAACTGTTTAGTCCTTTATAAATAAATTACTTACCCTGTCATGCTGTGAAGAGTTCTGCATTGCACAGAAAAGTATTGCAGTGCTGTCAGTGACATTGCACCCATTTCTGCCTCCCTGCCTCTGCTTGTTCTTGATACTTTGCCAGACACATGCTGATTTTATGTATGTAAAATCATGACTACAATCATTATTTGGATAGCTCCTAAGAACATATGGTTAGGCAGGATTTATAACAGTTAAATTGTTTTCAATATTGCACACCAGGACAGGGCATTTCTGCACTCCCACCTCTTCTTGCCAGGGCATTTCTGCACTCCCACCTCTTCTTGCCACTTGCCTTCTGTTTCTGTTTATGCCCTGAAGGTTTTGTCTCCACAGTTTTTCTGATTTATCTTTGGCCATCATAAGATGTGTTTTTGAAACAAAAGAACTGTAGTTTTTTCAGAATATTCAAAGCTAGTCAGTTTAAGCCATCATATCATGAAACGTGCATGAACTAAAATAATCAGTCTTGTCATGGCTATATCTGCTGATGGCTATTTGGCAATTTTTCCAAGCCTTTTTATGCTAAAGGAGCTTAAAAATTCTATGTGATGGCTATGAGTAGATTACAATTAAAAACAATATTAAAATACAGGTGACTGAATTCCTGGGTTTGTGTGCACATGTATTTCACTCTCTTTGTTCAGCACACCACATTCGTTTGCTCAGCAGTGGTAGTACTTGTGTTTTGTGTGCTGTCTGCACTTGGCAGACATCTCACAGCAGAAAAGAACAGTTTTCCCTTCCTGTACTTGCTCGATCTTGTTCGTCGTTAAGTTACAGTTGTTCACATCACATTTGTCTCCAGAACAGAATTTGTAATAATTCTAGAAATGTGTAATTCTTTTTTTTTTGCCCCCCTGATTAGAGAACTTCCTGTATCTTTAACGTCTGAATTGCGAGTTTTGTTACTTGGAAGGGAAGGTACGTTGTGTGATATGTTCTTTTGAGGAACAAAGCACCATTGCATGTTCTTGTCCTTTGTAAGGATTTCTGGAGTCTCAAAAATGAACAATTAAAAAAATGTAATTATAGTGTAAGTTATGTTAAAGTAATAAGCTTGGGTAAACAAATGGAAATGTATAGAAGCAGATTATATGAAAGCATCACGAGTTTTTATTGAGAAACCTCTCAGTACGTTTTGAGCTCTGTTTTTGTAAGTATTGCAGGTTTTGAAAAATAAAAAAAAAAAGTTAGTTTCCTCACGTGTGTGCTTTTTGTGGTTTTTTCTGCTAACATAACTGCTGATGGAAATTGTTTGAAATACATCACAGTCATTATTATTATTATTATTATTATTATTATTATTATTATTATTATTATTATTATTATTATTATTAAATATATGGTAAAGTAAAATTATATTATTCTAATGAGGAGGCAACTTGGGGGAGGGGAGGGGAAAATCCAGTAGCTGTTCCTTAGCAACAATATGTGTGGTAAACAAGATTAGGTGTCTCGTATGCAAACTATATTAATTTATTTCAAGTTTTGGCAAATACAGCTCCTGGATTTTCCTGTAAAATTTCTCCATGTGTATCACATGTATAATAATGAATGAAAATCGAGATAAATTGTTTTGTAGCTTATAAAACAAAGATAAAAAAGACTGTATTTGAAATGATATTTGTAAATATAAGAATTGAGTTGCTATTGTACAACATATGATAACATTACTGCTCCAAGTTTTAAATTTTATTTTCACTATTTATTTCAGTAGTGTCGGTAAAAGGTGCCATTTATGGGAGGACACTTCTGAGTTGTAGAGTAAAATTGGGTTGAAGAGAAGGTATTGTTTGAACATACGAGGCCTGTTAATTTAGTAATACGAAGGTGGGTTACATTCACTTTTGGTACCAAGACATAATTTCCAAAAACAAGCACAAAAATAAGGGACAAAACCTTCATTTCTCCACATGTGTGCTACTGTTATTAAAATGAACATACATACCTATTTGAATTGTATGGAGAAGAAATGAGGGCTGACTGCTATGACCCATTAATGCAGTTCTGCTTTCATTTTATCATGTCACAAATGATGTCCTCCAAAGAGATGGGCATTATAGGTGCACGGTCCAGACTACGTTGGATGGGAAAATCAGTCTGTGGGCAAGGTGTTGATGGCATTTTTGTATGTGCAGTTTATCCTCCTGCACGTGCGTTCACAGGGTGCACTGAATGTGGATTACTCCCGCACATTACTGTGGCACCTGAAGGAAACCACTTGTCATCCTTGCCTGTTTGTGTAGCAAGTTGTCCTCTACCACCATATATGCACCTCTGTAGCCTAGCATTTTCACAAGAAGAGTCTTTGTCAGTCGCCATATAACCCAGTAGTTACCAGCTTCCACTCCTGGACACTGGAAAAGTACTTCAGGGGAGAACATTTCTGGTGTAATGATGAGGTGACAGCTGAGTGTTAATATAGCCTTTATTTATTGTCCACAGGAGTCGAGTAGATGATGGTGGGATGTGCATCTGAGTTCCGACAACCGGCAGTTGTGTGGAGAAAAAGTTTGGATGTCATTTATTTTATATACATGTTACTGATTTCAAGGGCATTTAAATCAACAGAATTTTTGGCCGTGATTTAGGAATTCAGTTTTGTTACTCACTCTCCATTGTCTAAGATTATTATAAGACAAGTCATACAACATTAGCAGTTGGATTAGTTTCACTGAAATTTATTTTTCTCATTTGTTATGATATGTCTGTTCCTATCAAGTATGTCTTTTGTAAAGGGAGTGGGTGTATGTACGAGCATGAATTGTTATAAAGACCTTCATGCAGTTAACGTGTTCCACAAATTTAGTATTTGAAATTATATTTGGACCTTTCAGTGCTGGGGTGCATTCATGATTCCTGCTAATTGGATGCAGGGAAACTTGGTTTATTTTATGCTTTTGGTGGTATTTTTTCCTTTTTAAGTTTTTATGCCTGCTTGTAGGCAGAGGTCAGAAGAGTGGCATGCAGTTAATATCCATGTTCTTTTTTGTGAAGTGGCAGTCTAATTACATATCTCAGATATTACTCATACATGTTTACCCAAATGTAGTAGGTCCTCCACCCTCCCCTCACCCAGTTCATGTCCAATGAATTGGGGGGGGGGGGATGGTTGCTTATAATTGTGCGCACCATTAAACATCCACTGTGCAGGTATTTTCCTGAAGATTGGAGATTGTGAAGGGGAGTCATAATCAGGTACATACAGTAGTTAGAAATTAATGTTCACAAACCAACATGACGTGCACAAGAGGTGTGACAGTTTGATGAGGTAACTGTGTTAAAGAAAGAAGGAAGAGACCTACCAGTATAAATGGTTGTAGAAGTTCAAGTCTTTATCTTTTTCTGTCTTTCTCTGACACTATTAAATTACTGTTCTAATTACATTAAATATAGAAAGAGGAGGTTAGCACAAAAAAGTCTGTAGTCTGATTGAGAATTGTGTTCATTGTAAGTACAGTAATGGAAACTGGTAATACTGAAGTTTTGGCTCTTTGCCAGTTTAAAAGGGATTCTGTTTCCAGTAAAATATGTTCATTATTGGCCAGATGGGTCTGCAGTGTCCTGTTGTGATGGTACAAAAAACTATGTAGGAGCAGAACTCTTTTTTGTCGTATATATCTAAAATTCTTCCATAGGTGTCTGAGATTGACAGCAGTTGTTTTTAACTGGATAGTTCTTAACTTTTAAGGCCTATGTTTGCTTTCAGATGTTATGAAAATTGCAAAGTCATGAAATGGTAATAGTTCTGTCCAAATATGTCCAAATAGTTGTTCCTTCTTTGTTATCTTACAAAACTTCAAAATTGTAAATACCTAAGAATGCTTCAGAAATGTCTCTGCGTGTTTCATCAGCCCTGTCCTAAAATCCACATCCCCCTTCACCTGGGTTGTTTCATCAAGGCTTTTGGACTATTAAAGTAAATTACAGTAATGACAAAGTTTTTTCTTGGGTTTGTGTGGTCCATTTTTACTCTTAGGAAATGCTGTTGGATGCACTGTGTCAGGGATCAACAGAACAACACATTTTTATTTGAAACATCTGAACTTTGGTCTAGTTTGTTTGTTTTTCATAGGACACACACAACACTGACCTTGTATTCCTTGGAAGGGCCAGTTTGATTGGTTGGTGGAGGGCTGGAATGGCCTGAGGCCAACACAACTTCCAGTTTCTGATATGTCACTGACCAAGGCAGGTGACATTTTCTAGAAAGGAGTAGTCGATGAGATGTAGAGGTGGCTTTCTTGTCCAAATATGTGCACATGATACTATGGCTGGTTTCAGAGCATTTTCACACAACCATTAGTAAGTATGTGTTCGGTTTATGACAGGTACTTCACTTTTGTATTTGCATAAATATGCCTGTGTGTTACATATAACTGTCTGAGTCATGAAGTTTGTAGTTCTTTGTTGTAAGTTGTATGTTTGTGGTACTTATTACCTGAAAATAATGACTATGTAAATATCACTATGACCTTGTCAACTGAAAGAATTGGCTACAATATTTGGAAAGTGTGTCATCAGGCTTTTCAAAGATACCCGTCACTTTCGTTGGTATGTTTTGACTCTTCTAGTGTGGACACACAGTGTCCCTTTGTTATGATTTTTACCATTAGTTTATATAAGCAAGCAATTTGTTGTATACTCACATTCATGCAATGAAGGCATTCAGGATGAAGCAACCATGGCCTGTTTCGAGGTACGGTAAGTCGTGTGGACAGACTGAGGAAAACCGTGAAAAAGTTTTGGCGTTGCTTTGTATCCTGGCTAGATTTAGACCAGACACTTATAAAATGCATGTTAGCAAAAATACCACTTTAACCAAATTGCTGTTTTGCACTATATTCACCCAAATGTAAGATGAACCCCTGTACAAACTTCAGTTTTCAGGAAAATATCTGTACCTGTTTTACCTTTTCATATTGCCCAAGATGATGTGAAAGTGATGAGAATTTCAGTAGCCACCAATACTCTGCATGTTGTTGGTGATGAGTTTAGGTACTTTGATTGTTTTAAATGCACATGGCGCATTGCCTGTGGTCAGTCTCCAGCATGAGGGCTAACTGTGGGATTGTAAGTTGTCCCCCCCCAATATTATTCAAATGATGGCTTAGGAAAATGTAAAATTGGTAATTTTGTTTTTGTATATTCCATGAACAGTAAGTAATTTGAAGTTCAGTGTGAGCAAATCATTCTGTGATGCATGTATTATACTTGTGCCATTTCCCAGTGCAATAAGGATGCTACCCCACTGTGGAGATAGGTTGCAATTACTGGCTTCTGCATGTGAAGCAAATGTGATGTCAGTGCCACATTTCTGGCTTGGAATGAGACCCACATGACTTAAGTGACGCAAACCAGAAGTGTGGGTTAGGCAACTGGTAGCCTTGGTCACCTTCCAGCATAGCACATGTCACAGTTACTTATCCATGTGTCTGCTTGAAACAGCATTATAACTGCAGTTGATGTTGAACAGGTTAACTATAACCTCAGCACCAGTTTCAGGTGAAACTGAATTGCAATCAAGACTGTTCATGAAGACTTACCACTTGTTTTATAGACTTAAAACTGACAAACACATGGACCCAGGATTCTGTACTTAATAAAAATCTAAAGTATGTAATGATTTAGAATTATTGTGTAGCCTGTATTTTGTCAGCAAACTTGGACTCTGCATGATTAATAAAGAATGGATCTAATTTTAAAAGTACAGAATCCGATGTTTAGACATGGTGTCTTGTTTTCAGTTGCCCTGTGTCAGAAATGTAAGATTTTATGTCATTCACTGATGACCCTAACGTGTTGGTTGTCATGAATTACTCGTATGTACATTTATTCTGTTTACTGTGTATGCTGTTGCCACCATTCTGTTGCAATAATGACCAGTATTTTATAATTAGGGGTGTTTGCTGGAATTGTAGAGATGCTTATTCTGTGTGTGTGGTTTTCCCATTCCTCTGTTTATATTACTGTTTACTATAAAGCATAATGTGTTACTGTTTACATACCTTTTCTTTTTCTGTTATTGATTTTAAATTATAATGTGATGCTCAGCTCCATTCCAAGAGGGATGCAGGGGCCCATGGTAAATTAGCCACAAGACTCAACAAACTTTGCTTCCAGTGACTTCAAGCCCTTGATGGCATACTTGTAACCCACCTTCATGCTGATGAGGACGTGTAAGTATGCGGTGCAAAATTAATCATGTGACCAACTAAAGAATTGTCCATGTTGACATGGCATTGGTTAATCACTGGAAAATGTCTGGAAAAGAGTGACTGTATTAGGTAGTGTAAGTTAAGTGTAATTTAAAGTAGTGCAGTCATTTTTCAGGGAGACAGTATTTTCATTTTAATTATTTACCTAACTAGATTTCTTTAAAAAAAACTGCATCAAAAAAGGTAGCATGTTTTGAACAGAAATTATCTGTTGTGTTACTTGTCTTTTTCGTAATTAATTTGATTGTGGTTGCAGAGGACTTGTATCGCATTGTGTGTGGTTGACAGGCTTCAGATAACCTTGGCTTGCCAAACAGAATGATAACCTTGGACCAAAGGTTATTCCTTGTGTGTATGTATGCATGTATCATGTTTGCGTCTTTGGTTCATTTTTTGATAAACTTGTGTGGGACGACAGTGATGATCCCAAGAAATATTTATGGTAATTGACTTAAATTTATGTAGCTGAAAAGTGGGCAACATGTCAGGAAATAAGAATCTTGTGTGTGTTGGAGATTTTGAACGCCAAGCTGTAAGCATTCTGCCCAAGAATGCACTGGATTACTACTGCAGTGGAGCTGGTGAGGAATTCACACTGGGCCTCAACAGGGATGCATTTCGAAGGTAAGCCTGATTCTGTTATACATAGTACACACCAGTGAATCACTGCACCTTTTTTCTGAGATTGTGCTTCAGAACCAGTTACCGAAAAGGATGGTCCAGTCAAAATTGCATGTATTATGAATTAAGCATTTTTTTACTTCATATTCAACATATGCTTGTTTTGTTGTTGTCTTCAAAGATAATTTTCATAACTTTTTTCAGCTTCTCCAGGAAAAGTATGAGATAATGCCGTAAGGTATACAACAGGCGCCACATATAAGTCACTACTGTAACCATTCTAATGCCAATAATGTGTAATTTTGCCAAATTCTGTAGCTGTCTTGTGGATTGTAACTCAAGTACACTCCCAGTTTTTTGCTGTGTTAATTTTACCTAGAGTTAGCAACAGATTTGTGTGATATCTATGGTGCTAGTGGTGTTTTTGGAAGAATGAGTACTGACACTGCTTATGTCCAGTTCATTTGCAAAATATTCAGCATTAAAAGGTTTTCTTATACATTATTTTTATTATAAAATGTATATTAGCAAAAGTATCCCATGACATGTAAAACACTGATGTACCAAATGGTGAAAACTCCCATTCATAAAACCACTTGTCCATTTTGATGCTAGTTTATAATTTCAGTTCATGATAAGCCATGAAGAGCATCAAGTGATGTAACAGCATATTTGCATTAGGGTTAATAAAGTACAAATATGTTTTATAGCAGGTATAGCTGGAGTTTCTGAGCAGAATTTGTTGCATGAAATGCATTAAAGAATCATCTTGACATTTGCCTGGGGAAACTAGAAAACCAGAATAACTGAAATTGTGATCTCCTGTATGTGACAATGGTAGTTCAATTGTGGTATAACTGACTAGCAGTTAATAATTTGAACTATGTAGATCTCACATGTGTAAGGAGCACTATGATCAGAGATTACAAACTTCCATCCTACAGTACAATATTTGTGTATTCCTGCAGTACCTTATGCCACATTTGTAATTATTTGATCATCCTATAATAAGTTGCACATAAGGCAGACCATACATATGGTGTCATATTATCTTGCTACACAAGTAGGTGACAAGGAGTGGTTTAACACTGAATTTTTGAAGTAAATGTATAAGGGAGAGCGAGAGGCAATATTCTTATGTGAACAGGTTGAGGATTCGTCCACGGTTTATGCGTGATGTTTCTCGTCGAGACCAGTCGACTACAGTGCTGGGGAGAGAAGTGAAGATGCCCGTAGGAATAGCCCCAACAGCCATGCAGCGTATGGCACATCCTGATGGAGAATGTGCTAATGCGAGGGGTGAGAACTGTCACAGTTCAACAGGATTTTTTTTTTCTAGTTGCAAGTGCCTTGCAAAATCACCATTAAAAATAAACCATATGGAATGAAAACCAACTGATGTCACTGTTTTATTTGTATATACAAATAAAATAGTGACATCAGTTGGTTTTCATTCCATATGTTGAAAAGATGCATGGTACAAAAAGCTTAAAAAAATAAACCAATTGTAGCTAATTTTGTCAAAATTCTGTTATGCAGTTCTTGTTTGAAAATATGTGGTAAAAATATGTTGGTAAGCCATAACAGTTGGATAACTTAGCATTATGGTGATGTGCATGGCTTTCTAACTAATTCTTGCATTTTTGAATAGCTGTTGGTGCAGCAGGCAGTGTCTTCATCCTGAGCACACTATCAACGAGCAGCATAGAAGAAGTAGCAGCAGCTGCACCAGACACTATCAAGTGGTTTCAACTGTACATATACAATGACAGGTATAACATTCATATCATCATCAGAGGCATTTACCGTCAGACTGCTGAAAACAGATGAATATAACACAAAAATATTTTCTGCATTCAGTACAACTCTTACTGTTCACTTGGAATGAGCTAAATGCATTGTGTATCTTCAACACCACAGCATTTCTAAGCTTTGAATGCACCAGGAGTGGGAAAAAGGTAAGCACATTGCTTGGCTATGGGTTCAGAACTACGCTTTTGTATATGTATCAAGCTGAAAGAGGGAAAAGTCTATGGTTCTATTCAAATAAATGAACCAACTAGATGCAACAGTTTCACAAATTTATTACTTGATGTTTATGTGTGCCTCAACATGTTTCGGGCGCTTCCACGCCCATCATCAGGAGCATACAACTGACTTAGCAGCCTCTGGTTTTACCGTTGGAGTGTGGTGGTAGCAATGTTGTTGGTCGTGGTCTGGCCAGCCGGCCATAGTGTAGCCAAAAAGTTGAAGTCAATGAAAAATTGCAATGACCCCATCGGGACTCGAACCCACGACCTTCCAGCTTGTAGCATTACTGCACCTCAACTAACTGCACCACCGCATACTCCTCATTAAATATAATATTCCAAATGAATATGACCTGTTTTTTTATATGGTTTTGAAACAATGTTACAGAAGGAACGTTTAACAAGTATCTGAAGATGAAACACAAGGGTATTTAGATCCAGGAAGTATAACGTGATGAACAAAACAAATTACACAAAAATGTCTGTCTAATAATGTGGGAATGCTGAAGTTGAGATTGTCATTGTCATTGGATAAATAGCTTAACAAGAAACAAGAAGAAATGCACACACAAATTGTAGGAAGGAATCTTTTGGAACGCAGACATGTGGAAACCAAACAGGAGACTGGATTATAGTATTAAAGAGAAACATTACAATACTGTGAATTGCTTATGTTTTGCTCAGTACCGCACGCAAAGCTGGGATGGCATGTGAAAATAGTCTATGACCATTTATTTAGAGTATGGGATTGAGAGAGCATAATTATCACTCTCTGTACTATTAACAACTTATATTCCAACACTGTTGCTTATTTTGCTCCTTTGCACCTTTGTATGTTGATAATATCAGTGAAAGAAGATGTTTGTATCAACTTTTGACATCTGAAGCTTTTCTTTGCTTTTTAAACAAATAAGTTGTAAAGAAGCTTAAAAATGTGCAAACAAAATACGAGTTTGTTTTCAGAAGCAACTGTTACCACAGGTTAGGTAGATATGAAATAAAGGTTACATGAATTTTGCTTTGTGTAGGGACGTGACACGTAAACTCGTGAAGCGTGCAGAACAGGCTGGCTTCAGTGCTTTGGTTCTGACTGTTGATGCTCCAATGTTTGGAATTCGTCTGGCAGACATCAGGAATAAGTTCACACTTCCACCACATCTCAGGTTATACTAATACTTATTATTATTATAAAATTCTTTGTTCTACAGATACTTTTCTCACTGAAACACAATTTTACCCTAACACATAACCCCAGGGGAGGTATAATGGAGCTGTTTGAGACACAAAATATATTCATTCTATCTCTTGTGCATAATGTTGTAAGAAACAGTTGTAGTGCTTCAGCTCAAGTGTCAAAGAAATTTAAGCCATTTAACTTATCAGTAGCTCAACCATACACCACCAGGTAACACCACAGCTTTTAGTGAAACAAATTTTTTTTTTTTTGGTTTCAGTCTGGCAAATTTTGCAGGCATCAAAGCAACTGGTGTGAAATCTGAATCTGGCTCAGGTATTAGTGAATATGTTCAGACACTATTTGACCAGTCTCTGACCTGGGATGATGTCAAGTGGTTGAAAAGGTAAGATTCTCTATATTTCAACTCCATGTCAGAAATTGTATGCTTAAAAACAGTGCTGAAGACACAGTTTACATAAGGATAAATATATAATGAAAATGAACTCAATTTCTACCCTTTAGATAATACTTTTAGCCTATAAGGAGAGGTGATAACTTTGTTTCTTCACAGGGGTTGTAGAATCTTATGGTGCACCTTTGCAGTACATGTTGCAGGCCTGAGACCACAACTGAAGGCTCACCTTCCTGTCTGTCATTACTGCTGAATATGTACAGTTGAATATTGATCAAATGTTCCTTCCTGTCTAAATGGGAGGCAGTTGTAGTTCATATCTTATAAGCAGGTTAAGCCTACTCTTTCCCTACTGTTTGCTGCCGTGTATGTCTCACCACCTTTCTGTAAACTCCACAAGGTGTGGTCAGCTCCAGGCTAGTTTGAATACTGGGAGGTCAAGATCTGCTATTGAACTTCTAATGCAGCTGTTTACTTGGATGTCAAGAAGACCCGTGAGAACTTGGCAACATGGGATTCTCCAAATTTTTTTATTGCTGGCAAAAGGTGCCATTTACCAGTTTTTTTAAATTTACTTCTATGTCTGATAGAAAATTCTGAGTCAAGCTGGATACAGTTGTATCTCCCACTCACATAAAGAAATTTATTCCTTGGGGCTAATCTTGGCCATTGACATAAATGGCCTCACAAGTGGTGTTTATCAGTCCATTTTGTGCCTGTTGTATGTTGGTGACTTATCTACTACCAGCTCCTCTGTCTTATCAGCTGTTGTATGGCAGCTTCAGTTATCTCTCAACTAGAGTCAGGAGAACAGTTTCAGATTCTCAATTGCAAAGATCTCGTAACGACTTCTGTCAGCTGAAGGGAATATTTCCTCTCCAGTGTTTAATTGACATTAGTCCTCCTTGTCATTTTCATAGTATGTTAGATGTTAACGAGTGACCTTAGACATGGCAACTACACACAGTGAACATAAGCACTCTCAAGAAAAAATCCTTCATATGGCACAGTACACCAGCCTCCACTCCAAGTACACTGTGCAGTGAACCCTATAGCAAGTTGTCCAGCAGGCATAAGATACCAGGAACTCTGGGATATGCTTAGTACTGCCAACTCTTCCACCGCAAATGATCTCTTTTAGATCCCCTGCAATATTGACCTTGGACAGTCAGATAACTTTGTGATACTTGCTTCTGTGACCTCTCCCAGGCATGCACATCTTCAGATACCTTTCCCTGAGATTCATCTTTATATTTTCCCACTGTCTTACTGTTAGCCCTCCAATTTGACTTTCAGTTATGTTTGTTCATCAAAATTGTATAGGTATTCCTTGTCTCCCCTATCCTCGGCACATGCCTGATACGCTAGGCATGTGCCTAGGTTCATTAACCAAACTATACTAGGCAGCCTGTACAAGAAACAGGTCCTTTTTGGAATACTGCAATTTGTTTGCTTACTCCATTCTTAATATGTACTTTTTCAGCACAGTGTTTTGAAACACTTGTGATTTATGTCCTCTCAGAGTCAGACCCATACAAATGCACATGGTAAAATTATTTTGCATATCCTGATCCTTAGCCTACTGGAAATTCAGTGGGAAGACAGCAGTTTTTTAACTAAATAATAAAACGCATTTACAGAATTCTTTCTTTTCTAGTTTCGCAGTGAACTGCATGATGCTGATAAGTGACACTGAAGGATGGTGAATTGTCAACTCCACATGCTATAGGGTTATGCAATGTATTTGTGTTTGTAAAATCACAGTAGAATTTAATCATATTGACATTTAAGTTGTGTGTTTTATTTTCACCATCAGTATATCATTATCCAATAACACTTTTGATTTTATAAAGCCATTTCCATTATCTTCTGTTTCACTTCTATATGTGATATGTGCTTCTGCGTCTTGCTTTTATTTCTTTATCATCATCCACTTTGAATCCTGTCCTCTGACCTATTTCACTTGTTTGGTTCTAGCATCACACAGCTGCCTTTGATTCTTAAAGGCATCCTGACAGCAGACGATGCTACAATTGCTGCAGATTTGGGTGTAGCTGCCATCCTGGTATCAAATCATGGTGCTCGGCAAGTGGACTGTACTCCTGCTTCGGTGAGCGCACATGGTGCAGCAATAATTGTGCCAATTTTTGAAAACTGAGATAGAATACACTGTAAAAGCGTATACAAAGGGGTGCTTGCACGACCTTGGGATTTATGACATTTAATAATTCATTAATGCAAACAGAAAATCTAAAAAAATTAAATTTTGCACAGGTTCTGCAGTTTATCTAAGGGTTACTTAAGGATTTTAGTTGACAGCTATGTCACCGTCTTGTCCAGCATTGATCATTAAGACATATTGTCAATTTACATGCTGGTAATGTGCACCACCTTGGAAAAAGTCCTGCATATACACAAACAAAAGGTTTGGCAGAAGGAAAGTTGTAAATAATACCACATGTCACATTTGCCTTAAAAGACTGCAAAATGATGGAAACGAGTCATTGTCATTTCTGGCTGATGTCTGACCCTCACAAAAGAGATGAAAAACCAAAGACACTGGCTTACCCTTTCAGTAGCATTCAAGATTGATTACTCAGCATGTGCACAAGAGCTCTCTCTTTTTAACCTCTCAACCTCAGCCTGAGGTCACATCATGTCACACTGGCAGGGACCCAAGGTTTGGTATTTATAAAAGTACTGGTAAAGTAAAAAGCAGTCAAGTGTGCCAATGCTCATTACTTAGATGCTTAATAATGTAACACAAACAAATACAGAGTAACTGACAAATTCTAAGACCTTGCAGATGAGAAAGTAGATGTGGATGTCCGTGAAGGTTCTGTGTACTCTATACCGTTCTACAGATTTCTCTATTTTCGTATTTATGACTGAATGTAAATTAAAACTGGGAGTTGTGGTTTGATTCCCAGCAGGAGCAACAAATTTTTCTGTTGTCCAGAGCATCCAGACAGGCTCTGAGGCCGACCCAGCCTTCGATTTAGTGGGAATTGACTGTAGGTACTTCCTGCCAGTGTGAAGCAGCTGGGGTGTGAACTTTAGCACTCAACCTACATCTGGTGCAGTTTCATAATAAGTGGAGCAGTAACTCCACTCCCTCATATCCCTTTATGGTGTGCATAGGGACAACTTTTTCCTTTACCCCTACAAATATAACCTTTTGTATCGTAATGCTCTGGCACAGAAATACATAAAACACTGAACAGAACACCTATTCATTAAGAAAATGCCGGTCAAAAACAAGTTTTGGTTTATTATACAACACTAATTAATTTTGAACCATGTTTTGGTGCTCTGATGTTAAAATCACACTATGCGTATAATTGTAGACAAAATAACTTTAGAAAACTTAGATGTTGGACCGTTGTGGTCTGTAAAATGTTTGTAAACGTTGCTAAAATGACCCTGTGTAGAACTCCAGTAACGTAAACTGCGTCTAGCTACACGTGTGTATCTCAATCGAGATTGCTAAGAAACTGCAACACTGATTTCTTAACAGATCACTAAAACATAATGACCGGTGTGACTGTAGTATGATAATCCCTGTGATTAACTTGGAAAACCACAACCCTCTGTTATGGTATGAGGAAGACAGCTATGCATGCTAATCCTATGACTGCCTTATGCAACAGACTGACGCTAACTGATAATATTAACACAATTCATATCACTGTACATTGCCCTCTGCAATATATATTGTAGTGGCTTGTGACTCCCTTTTGTAGAAAGCAACTTTATGTGTCATTGCAGGACAGAGTTTCAGGTTGGACTAACTAGCCACAGCCACGCTTCCAGCTCGCTAACTGCACACTAGAACAAGAGAAACGCTAACTTTCCGCATGATGCAATCACATGACACTAATTCATGCCACAGTCTATGACCATGAGTCAGCAAGTGCAGCTTGTGGTATGGCACGTAGCCCACTAACATACGCCTGGTGTGGCATTATCTCTCATGTAGGCATCTGTTGCAATGTTGTGCAACTAACAGAGAACAAAATATAAAGTTAAAAACAATGCATAAAATTATTACAAAAATGTGTCCTTGCATGAACACCTTTAAAATCAGAGAAAGTCTTATTTTCCTTGATAGCAGTAATTCTTACTCTGGTTTTAGATTGAAGCATTGCCAGAGGTTGTGAAAGCAGCAGATGGGCGTTGTGAAGTTTACTTAGATGGAGGAATAAGACAGGGTACAGATGTGTTTAAGGCTATAGCACTGGGAGCAAAAATGGTGTTCATGGGACGCCCAGCTCTCTGGGGCTTAGCCTGCAGTGGAGAAGATGGAGTGAAATCCATCCTCACTATCATGAAAACAGAGCTTGATTCTGTCATGGCCCTTACTGGTAAGTATTTCTCATTTCTGCTGCAGCCTGTGTTATTTTCTGTTCCATTTATTTTTCCTTTCCTTTTTTCCAGGTTGTGTATCTGTAAAAGATATCACAAAGGAGATGGTTGTTCATGAGTCATACTATAGTCACCTTTAAGTGCAAGTAGTGATAACCATCTAATACCATCAGTGCTTCTCACTTCTTGAGGTGGCAGAAGACAGTACACTACATTCTTTGAAGCCTGAACTTCCCACTAAAGTTGATCTGAAGAAACCATTAAAAATATGTTGTGCTGGGATGATTTGAGTTTTAATCAAACAAAATGGTACACTAGGCTGACAGATTTCCAATTAAATGATATTTCACACTAGGATGGTATGATTTTTAATTAAACTGTATTTTGTGATATGAAAATATTGTGCTATACATTTAATTAAATTAAACATTTTGCAAGGAAATAATGAATGTGTTAAAAACCACAGATAACTGCAGTGTGGGCTGTTTCACTGCCTTGCTGAAGGGAGACAAAGGCTCTCATAATTGGACAGGTATCCAAAAACTGGTGTCAGAATGTGTGTTACATATCAACATGAATTTCAGGTCTGAGAAAAAAATGGGGAAAAATAATCCTAGCTGCATTGACAATACATGAGGAGCCTATTTCGCTATCGTGCACCACATGAAGGTACCAGTTCATGGAACCCAGTCTTGTTTCACCATCTTTGTCACAGTGTGTGAACAATGATTGTCTTGTAGCATGTCTTATGAGTGTTCTCTGCCTGTCTAGAATAGGACCTGCTATTTGGAAACTTGTCATGTATTTGTAAACTGTCCTGCTTGAAAAGGGGCATCAGGAAACTTTTGATCAAAATTTACACAGCACTTCCTGTAGCAACTGTATTCAGTATATGTACCATATGAAATCTGCAGTTACTAGACTGCAAATGATGCACAGACTCTCTAGTACACAATGTGGGTGCAGATCAGTGAGTGGGCTTGTGTGTATAACACAAAAAACCCAACAGAAAGTGATCAGCAAATGGGATCATGTAACATAATGGCCCTCTACAACTGAAACAATGTACGAGTAATTGTATGTATGTATGTATGTATGTTGTGTTTTAGGCTTATATTAATTCATGATTCGAGAAAATATCTGACACAGTATCAAAACTTGAAGAAAAAAATTGTTTCCCATACATTTTAAGCACTGAGAAGGCAATTTATTATTACTGTCATTGCCAATGCTGCTGCTTCTGACTGTATGTTTTTGGCATTGTGTTCAGTACAGATACAGAATACCATAACTGGAGACAGGTGGTACTTGAGGCAGTCAGATCATTGAACATAAAGAGAACATGAGAAAATATTTTCTGTTTCACAGATGTCACACTGAGACATATAACTGTCTGAGGTGTAATGGATGTAAACTGCATATGAACAGTCCACATGAAATGCATGGTGAACTTGATAAATTCTTTGGTGTGGAACCTCTAATGTTCCCACATGATGATTCTTCTGGGACTGGTTCTAGAAGAGGAGGGGTGCCTTACTGCAGAGAAATGTAACTGACAGGAAGTAGAACAGAATGAGTTATAAGCAACAGTAGTAAATGCAGCAGACTATTCTTGGTATATCACTTGCATGAAGTCAATTATATGTTAGTACAATTGGAAGTTCATAAATGTTAATGTGTCTGCATATTTCAGTTTCAAGGACAACAGATTTTTATTAAATTTGGTATCTCAGGGATTTACGTTGAAACCTGTTGAACAAAATTCTGTTTGATCTTCGTTGGTCAAACATAGCCTCTACTCTTTTTGAAGATGAAATAAAATTGTGCTCTATATCGAAGAACTCTGTCCTAATGAAGTACATGTGCAATTAAGATCAGTACTTTTGAGTACTCAGGAAATTCTCTGAGCCGTGCAGTCTAGTGCGTGGGTCTGCAGCCACTCGCTTGCTGGGATTGCGGGTTTGAATCATGCCAGTGGGAAGGATATCTGTCTCTTTGAGTGCTATGTGTCCGAAGGTACAGGTCTCCGCAACGGGCCAATCCCTCATTCAGAGGAGTCCTACTGAGTTGTTTGCAATACCGAGTGTGATCAGGTGCAGCAATAACCCTCTACATCTACAATGAGTAGACAGAAGAGGTCACACTAAGAAAGAGAGAGAGAGATAAAGAAAGAGAGAGAGAGAAAGAAAGAAAGAGAGGAAAAAAAGAAAGAAAGAGAGAGAGAGAAAGAGAGGAAAATAGAAAGAAAGAGAGAAAGAAAGTTTTCCTACCTAACTGTGTACTATAAAAGGAAAACGTTCATTCATATTCGTTGTATGTTCATGATGGAAACACAATTCTTCTATACCAATCACAATGCATGGTTCCTTGGTAATACTTGAATCATCAGCACAGCAGAACCTTCTCGCTGGCAGTTTTATTCACAGAATAATTATTGTGGCAACCCTCAAGTATTGTGGTGTTAAGTTCCTTGCTCTTTTATGGTCACATCTATGTATGTGTGTGGAATAATACACAAGGCTGCATCTGCTGACCTGTCTCATTCAGTAGTTACACATACATCATGCCATACGGAATGTACTTTGTACTTTTCACAAGTTTTAGAAATACTATTCGCCCTCAAGTTTTAACTCTTTGGAAAGTATGATGGACAGGGGTATAATCACTGTTGTGGTTGGATGCCATTATGGTGTAGGCAAATCAATGCTTTGTTGCATCAAGAGAAACGAAGGCACAAATAAGTGAAGCACTACGGCCAGTGCTCTACTAAGTACAAGCATTTCTGGTATAAACGTCCATTTCCTCAGAAAGACGGAAAAGGCCTTGTGTGTATGGCAGAAAAATGAAAGTGAGGTTGTCTTAGGACTAAACAAGATGTATACGAACAAAGAAGAAAAGCAATCAAAGAGCACCCCCTTCTGCACCGAGTCTTCTGTCTTTATATATTATGTTTTCTGCATCTTAAGTTCCCCCAAACCCACATTTACCATGAGGTCTTAAGTTGTGCATTGCAGTTACACCATTTGCAGGATTTTGAAAAGAACATATCCTTTCAACCAGCAACGTTTTGCCATAATAACATATGTTCCCCACCATGACCGACAACCCGCAATGACATAGGGTCCCAACACCATATATAATAGCATGAAGACAGAAATTATGGGTCCCAAAAATGTTTGTTTTTTTTAAGAATTCCCAGCACACCGGTCCTGTTGCACCAAACCTCCCCCTCCAACATCCCATAGGTTTAAGTGAACACCCTGTATATACAATCACATCCTCACTCTGTTCACTTTAATCCTAAAGCAGGCAGCATGGACCTCCCAAATGTGGGCAGCACCCCAAAACAGGATTAACATCAACACTGCATCACCATACAAGTCCACAATCAGTAAAACTTCAGATCATTGAAAAGTAACTTTTACTTTGACCGATAATTACACTGTAATTGAATGGAAATGCTGACACTTGAAAAAATGCTGTAACACATTATAACTGTCCGCTGTCAGCATATGTTATACTGTCGTACTATCACAACTTCCGGGTAGGGGGAAAAAAATGTTTTACACATCACTAATTCACACTAAGGTAATCCTCAAAAGTTGTAATATAAACCTGACTGTGAAAATCTGCATTAAAATATGCAAGTCACAACTGAACAGCACGTCATGATTCCCCATTCCGTGTGTTTCTGAGCATTGCAATTTTTCTGTTATAGTATTCAAGCTTTGCTTCTTCTACTTTTATTTCCAACTCATACTTTTTTGCCCTCATTTCTAAGTCCATATTTATTAAACTGATTTCTTTAGTCAATAGTATACGCCGTAGCTTAGCTAGATTAGCATTCTTTCTTCTTGGTGTGTTATGGCTTATATCCAGATTGTCCTGCGCTGGCATGGAATATGAGCCTGACTTCAGCTGTCCTGTTGTTCCTCCACTAGAACCTGCAAAATTAAGTACACAAATTAAATGTAATGTTTAGCATAACTAGATGATACCCACCGACTGACAATGATTCTGTGTGAGAAGGGCCAAACTAAGTGGCATCAGCCTAATAGTCCTCTATCATGCCCATCATATTCATTGCTGCTTATTATGCTTCTGGTATGTACCATCATAAAGATGCCAGGACAAATCTGCCATTCCTTGGGGAAATGTTCCTGAGCTTAAATAACATTGATATAACCAAACATACTTATATCTGAAACGAACAGTTAAAACAGATATATTGACAAGACAAATTTTAAAGAATGAGAGCTGTTATACATTGACTTCTTCCCAAATATATACTAAAATGAGGAGTAATTTGTAGTTCTGTAATTTTAACACCTGTACTTAACATCTAACATTAAGTGTTCCCCGCCGTGGTGTTTCGACCCGATTGTGTCACGGCCTCCCCTTACAGGGTTTCGTGATCAGCCCAACACAGAGGCCTCTACCTAACAACACAAAACACTCAAAACAGACAAACATCCATGCCCTCAGCAGGATTTGAATCCACAATCCCAGCAAGCAAGTGACCACAGACCCACACCTTAGACCACATGGCCACTGGGATTGGCGTTTGAGCAATATACAGACATGAAGTATCATAGAAATGGCCTGCATATGGCTTGGCTATCAGCTTAACAAAGGACCTGGGCAGTGAATGGAGAACATCCTGTTAAACAGGTTCAGTACACGTAACTGCAAGAAGACTGCATTTTTCTTGAGCCATTATCTCCATAACAGATCAACTTCGGATGTGTGTATGTTTGGTTATATCAATGTAAACTAGTCTAACGAATGTTCTCCCAGGGTGTGGCAGATTCTTTCTGGTACAACATGTATATCAACATTCCTCTTCACAAAGCAGTCATGTAATAGATGGGGTGAAGACATATGGGAGTGAAATGAAATTACATATACAAGAGAAGCAAATGAGATGTCTACCACAAGATGGTCAGCTCCATTCTGTGGATGACAGATGATGCACAAGTAAACTAAACTCGTGCATAATCAAATAGTATCCATTTTCAGACAATTCTGTAAAATGTTAAGTTTAATTAACAATAAAACTGTAAACAAAACTATCGCTTTTCCAACCAATATTATGTATTTAAACGTAAATAAATGTTACAGCCAATAACTGAAGATGATAACAGGCACAAAAAATCATTACCATCCTACCACAAGGAACACACAATTAATAAACTTCCATGTAACACACTGTACAAACAATGATAAGCTCATTTGTCACTGAGATAAATATGAATCAAAAAGTATAATAGAAAAGAAATGAAGATAATTTCAGACTATGGAATATATGGTATAAGCATGCTGCAATGAAAAGAACAGAAGAAAATAATATCTTCGAGCATCCTGAATTATGGCGCATGAGAACAAAAGTAATGCTGAAAGCCTTAGAGAAGACAAACCAACCAAAGTAAATTTTTATAGACTTCTAAAGAAGCATAAGAAGGTGGTAGTTGTGGTGACTAAATTCAACAAGCAGTCTTTTTCATCACCAAACAGTGTGGTACTGTGCAATATTTGGAGTCCCCACAGCCCAACAACACGTGTTACAGCCCCGAATACTTTAACTTTCAGTGTGATATTACTAAATATCTATAAACTGAATAAGAAACAGAACAGAATCTTGAAAAGCATGTTTAATATGTAAATTCTTTCTTCAAAAAAGTTAAAGTATTCTCAACACACACACACATTAAACAGAACTGCATTTCTCAAACAGACTGGCTACATGTACTCCAAGCATAGAGCAACTGAAAATTTTAATGTGAGAGATGTAACTACAGAAATAACAAAAACAAAATAATTATAAAAAACTGAAAAAGTGTGATGATTACAACACTAATTGTTGTTGTTGATTCTACAGAAATGACTGGAAGTTTAAAATAAAAAAAAAAAAATGTTTGTGCCAAAATTTACACATTACTTTCGAACACACGACATATTTTATGTTAAGGTTAATGTGTGTTGAAACAGACAACAAGAAAGTAAACCTGTCCCTGTGCCCATGCCCTATGTCATGAGCTTTTTAATGGGGATCTTGATATCGAACGTCAACTTCATGAGTCAGGTGCTCTACTTCTCACATACTACCATAGTAAGAAGATGTGTGGGCCCCTAAACCTATATAAATGTAGTGATAAGCATTCTGGCCCCTCCTGGAAATCATCCAGCCTCTGGCCAGACATTTTACTACCAGACTTACCCTAGTTACTTTAATCAGACCACATTCACTTTATAAACTATTATGTGATCATCTTTGAATGTGCTTAAACCATAGAAACACGCTGTTAAAATGGTACCTTGCATATTACTTTGTATCCAGCATGTATCTGTTTTTCTATTCTATCTTATGCTTCGACTTGTCCAAGTGTGACACATGTAGCAAACGGATGATAAATAAATGATGGCAGCTTTTCAAACAGGAACAGCGCTACTGGAGACCCCACATGGTCCCTCAAAGAATACCGCAACTCCTTTCGTTTGATAAAAGGCGTTTTACCTTGAGGAATATGGAGAAGTGTTGATGAATTCGAATCAACGTCACTTGGAACATGTACTTGGGATCTCAAAGCAACTACTGGATCAATGTTAGATTTAACAGGTTTTTGTTCTTCTGCAAACACTTCTTTTCTAATTCTTCTCTTTAGATTTTCGTAACACATTTTCAGTTGTCGAGATGTTCTCACTGGCTCGGCTAACACTATTTCGTTAAATTCTTGGGCTATGCCTTCCCAAACCTTTTCCCGTTCCTGCACACTGACTTTATCTGTTTTCTTACACTCAATGACGTCCTGATATTTTTCTATGATATGTATTAAAATGTTTTTCTCTTGCGAGGAAAAATTACTGCACCTCAATCTTTTCTTCCCATCAACATCATTTCCAGGTGAATAAGATGTATGATTGTCTTCCGTTTCCATCTTATATGCCATCTTGTTTTGTAAACAAACTCCGAAATTGATGTTCCGTTGCTTTGGCGACGAAATTCCATTGCCCCTGTGGGAAGAGATGCACTGATGAAGTTTTTCGTGCGAAACAGTACTGCCATCTATAAGCACTTAAGCATACTAGTATCAGAAAGTTTATATATTCGCTGGCTAGTACGTAATATACTGTACCTTTATCGTACTTACCTGCTTTGACTTCATACTTTGACAGATTTCAAGAAATTTAACTAGAGAAAGTTATGCACCAGAACAGAGCATTATTGAGAACTACGCTCTTCTGGGCTGTTAGCAGGGAGTAATGGTAGGTTGTGCCGAAACGTCGGTAAGGAATTACCACTTCTCGTGTGTAATATCCGAGAAGTGCGCAGTTCTCATATACTTCGCGGCGGAAGCATAAAATCTTGCAGATCATTTTTACATTATTCATACTTTACAGTTCGAATTTAAATGCAGTTAGAATAAATCATTTGGCTCTGAATGAACGTAAGCGTCTTAATTGTTCCCCGGATTTTTTTTAGCATCTGTGCATGTAATAGGTTTGTCAGAGTTCTAAATTCATTGAAAACGCTCTAACCCATGGTTGGTGAATCGATAATCCGTGGTGAAGCATGTAAATTTAATCCATGTAGGTAATCTACCTGTAATCTGTGTCCATAACGAATGATCTATGTAGACTGAATAACGCTGACATTTATGTTGCAATTCTAGACAGGGTTCTGTTCTCAGAGCTGAACATAGACGAACGGAGATTTCAGTTTTGCCGTTTAAACGTCTGGACACCTTTCAATAATTACCACCGTGATATGAAATGTCGTTATGCACATCACTCCAAATATTAATTGCCGTGAAACAAGGACAGGTCCAAAGCTTGCATTAATAGTGAGTTTACGATTTTTCTAGTGTAATTTTCTGTCCTGTGTTGGCTATGGTGCAGTTATTTGAATTTCCCGCTCTCGTAGCGTATAAAATTGTCAACGTGGCCGCGTGCCTGTGTTCAATATTCTCACCTATCCAGTACGGTACAGACATAGTACTATACGCCAGGATAACACACACAGGTAAGTACAGTGGAGGCCCTGATATGGGGACTACTGCCATGGGTCACGCTAATTGACATACGAAGTACAAATATGGTACTTATTCCATAAATTAAAATGTCTGAGAGGTAAACATAGGCTGTAACTGACACACGGGTGGACGTTAATAAAGACACCCGATTTAATCTTCAGACTCTAAAACAAGTGAACCCTTCCGCAGAGAACATTATGTGGTTAAGAAAGTGGCCGAAACGTCTGTGTGTAGTAGCATGTTCTTTAGAATGTGATTCTTTGTGTAGCTTAACTGCCCTTCTGGAGACAAGTGTGGAAAGTATGGTGAATATTACATAATCCGTTTGAAATTCTGCTTTAATGAAGAACAGTGCGGTCACTTGTCAAATGTCGATGTATTTTTAAGACTTATTCTGGCACTAACACTTCCAAATAATATTTTTTTTCCAAAAGAAAAACAATAGCTTATGTAAAAATTTGCAATACAAATTAGGGAAAGACTGATGGTGCTCGAGAACAGGGACCTAATGGAAAAAATTTGATTTCGGAGAGGGGAAGTACGTGGAGAAAATTTGCACATTGAGGAGCTTCATGAATTTGTCCTCGCCGCATACCATTGGAATGAAAAATCAAACAGGGCAAAATGCGTGCGGGATGTGACACGCATGGGTGGAGAAGAAATTAACACAGAGTTTTGATGGAAATGCATGAAGTAAAGAAGCCACCTGGAAGACCTAGGCGTGAGGAGAGAATAATATTAAAAGGGATTTTAAGATAATGATAGGGTGTTAAGAGTATCCACCTAACTGAGGATAGGGATGAGTGGTGGACTTCTGTGAACACGGCAATAAAAATGTTCGTTTTACAATGCGGGGAATTTCTTGGTTGGCTGGGAGCATTAATTTTACTTGTTATAGTGTGCCTCCCCATTTGTTACAGCATGACTATAGGAACGTTAGGTTTGGTAATTCGTACACCTGCCAGTTTTTTATGTACATTTCGTAGAATGCAGTGGTTATACATACATGTACGTGGAGATTCCGGTGGGATGCCATCCTGCTACGTTTAAAAATGCGAGAACCGTCCAACTTCCTTTAAGGAAACGCAACCCTGAACATTTTGAAAAAATCCTGCAATCCGGAGGAGGGGGGCAGCAATGGATTAAGTATTTTTAAAATTGTCTTCTATGTGTTACTTTGGTTATTTCTTTGCAAAATTAATTTGCATATAAGTATTTAAACTATATAATATACGGATGGCAAAATACCCAGCTTTAAACAACATCGTTTCAAATTACATGAAATCGAAGCCTGGCGTGTGTTTAGTAACGTGATTAGGTGGCCCGGTTAAATTAAGCTGACTCATAACGAACAAATAGGTTCTCTGTAGACTCGTTATGCTCTACTTCACTTGTCAAGAACACTCTTAACAGTCGGAAATAAATGTATTACTAATTTATGGGTTTCGTTTGCCCGAAAATACATTTTATTTATACAGTATTTATGCCAACTAATTGCACATGTAATCATAAATGTTATTTTATGATTCTGCTCCCACATGTTTCGGCCCCTGTAGGCCAACTTCAGGCAGGTCATTTACAAAGGAATGAATGATAGTAATTACTGTCCAAGGCATGCATATATGAAGTTAAAATACAATGTTATCAATTAAAATGTTGCCAAAATGTATAAAATGCAGATTAATGAAATGTATGCTACATTTATTTATAATTTTATGGGTAATCTTAAGAATACTTCATCCTTTACACATAAACACGCACGCGCGCATAGATTAAACTTTGGCAGTAACGTAACTACTTTTTCTTTTACCGAAATAATGAATTTCTCTTAAACATGGCATTCTTACATTCATCGTTAAATTGTCTTGTCTGCACTTATACGCAAAATCAAATTAGATGTTTAATGTCTATTAATCATTCCTTTTCCAGTACATTAATAAAACAGAATTTACGAGTGGACGTCTCTATCGTAACTTGACGTACTGTAGCGTCTTAATCCGGCCTTAACCCTTTAAACCCCGAATTAAATCCCATCTGCTATTTGCTGGCATTATTAGGAGCTCACCATTTTCTCCACGTTAGCAGGATAAGGGTTAAATCATTAACCTTTAGGCGACTAATGTCATATAT
>Ga0268261_10000443_pt1 | contig 25818 bp, 15 predicted proteins | sample TergutNc150P1_FD_190353 | JGI IMG/M metagenome (GOLD analysis project Ga0268261, IMG submission 190353) | Nasutitermes corniger P1 segment gut microbial community from laboratory colony in Florida, USA - Nc150 P1 (SPAdes) (version 2) | ecosystem: Host-associated > Arthropoda: Insects >... | reverse complement strand
ACAACAAACCTATCATGAGATATGCGGTAAACACGACAAAAACGGTAAAATGTTCGTTTCATGTGTCACATCCTACAGCGCATCGGCTGCGAAACTGAGGTGTCGGTAACGCAGAAAATCAACCCACTCAGTTTCAATGAACAACTTTGGCAATACTACAGACGAAACTAGAAGACGGCGGAACATGTTCATCACATTTTGGTTGCAAGAGAAGATACACAAGTTACGACGTAGGCAGTGCCTCCAAGATAGAAGAGTATTTCAGGTCGCAGGCTGAGGCCGCTCTCCTATTAAGGCGATTCGAGGACACTTCGACAGTTATTTTCCTAAACGTTGCCGCCTTTCGTTTAAGATAAAAACCCCCTCCCAACACACCGAATCATAGTCTCATCCCTGAGGCGCTTTATCAATATAAAACCAAGGGCACAAGACACCAGTTACGACAAACAGAATGATGCGAGTCTGTAATCGGCCAAAGCCAACAGCGTAACTCATGATGCTGACATTACGGCATAATCAATTTAAAGGAATAAATAATGTTAAAAACTTGCACACAAAAGCTCTTCAGTTTGTTCTTCACATATTACCCTAACATGCGTCTTACTGCCTCACAATACCGACCAGAAGTTACTTTCGACAAAACTAAATTTAAGACGTTCTTAAACTGTAACAATACATACCAGCAATTCATTATCTGAACGCTGTGCAAGTTTCTTGAAACCTTCTTTGTAAAATTCGGTCCACAATTCCAGTCATGTGACACGTTAAGACCAATTAACATCCTACTTCACTGTATACCAGTTTCAGAAAGTATGAATAATAAACTGGAAATAGTTGTCTCTGTACGCCTCTATGAATTCTAACCTCAGCATCAGATAGAGGTAAGTGGTCAAATTCACGACAACGCCGCTTTGCTCCCAGGACGCAAGGGACACGAAGATCAGTGAGTATCAGAGTCGGTGTGGACGCAAGAAATTCTTGCTTCCTCTGGGAAGCAGAAATTTCTTCGCACTCCTAAGAATCGATCCGCGAATACTAAGGCGTCCTACCTAAAGCCTAGTCCCTATTCCAAAGCGAGTATCCCGACTCCACCGAAAGGTGTGGTATTGTGTCTAAGTTCTTCATGCTGGCATAGGCAATTAGCACAAGTGCGTGTGACGTGCGCCCTATTGTCCGTGAGCATGGAAGAACGAATGGGAATGGGCCCGAACGCATTTGAATTAAATTTTAAACTAATATGCGTAGACACATTGTCACACTGTACTTTTTGGCACTAATCATTGGCCTACTTGTTAGGCTTCACACACCTGCAGACAGGATATATTTTGATAAGGGAACAATCATACCAAGATGTTTCAGAAAATTTATGGCCATTAGGACTATGCATATTTAATGTCTAAAACAAACGTCTCACAAGTGTTTATTTCAAACGACCAACATGCGACGGATACAGCTGACTTCGTAAATGTATATAACTTGTAACACTATCTGCAGTACTGGCTGCAAAAGTCTTCAACCGCAGGGAGCTGAACTCGAGATATTCCGCTAATCAAATACAGATAAGTGGGTCCCTGTCACCATGGCACGGCGCGTCCTCATGTGGCGGATGGAGATAAGAACTTCGGTATGGATAAGTGCGAATATATTAAATAAGCAGTCAAAGACAGCTGACAAAGGGTGTCCTCGAACTTTGCGGTTGGGTGAGGTTCCAACAACTCTCCGCCATAAAAATTGGAATTGTTACGAAACGGATACGTGCCTCTTGCCTGGACTGATCATTTGGAACGACCTAAGCAATGGAAAAGGGGATATGAGATTTCGTGCGCCTAATGTGAGGAGCCTGTACAGGTCAGGATCACGACAGTAGAGTATTATCAAGATACAAATTAGATTTAGTGAATGTACAGGAGTTTATGTGGGGCAAAGGGGGCAATGTAAGAGCCGAGGATTATAATTTTTCTATGGAAAAATAAACGAAAATCAACCGGGAAAAGAAATTCTTGCACACCAAAGAGTATCAGCAATTATGAGAGTAAGTTTCTTAATTATATGATTATATAGTTGTGAGAGGTCGCCGGTGTAAAAACACAGGGTTCAAAAAGCATGCACCAAGTGAGGCGAATAATGATGCTTCAAAATAATTTTTATATGGAATTAGAACAGATTTTATACCATTTTATAAGTAACTTATGAAAAATATGTTACAAGATTTCAATGCAAAATTCGGGAAAGAGGATATTTTCAAACGGACAGTTGGGAGTAGTAAGAATGCCACTATAGCGGCCGCGCCCCTCTGCAATGTGATTGACTGAAACCTAAAAATCCCCTCCCAACCCTGCGCTGATTGGTCGAAACCTAACCTTCCCCTCTAAGCCCTGTGACGTGATTGCATGAAACCTAAAGGCCCCGCCCACTGTGACGTCATTGGTTGAAACCTATACCGGACCCTCCCCTTACCCCAGACTCACGTGATGTAAGCAAAAGATGGAGGTGTCACTGAACTTGTCGCTGAACCTAACTTTATATTCTTGTTATTTTGAAACGTTGTCACGTGATTTAAACAGCCCCAGGCGGTTACCTGATGTAAACAAACCCTTTAGACAGCTTGTCTCCACGGCTATTTTCAATTTGAGATACGGCGGCTAGAGCGGCAATTTTAAACCTCAATTTAATTTATTATTTTGGAACTTCGTTACTGTCACGTGATGTAAACAAAAGATGGCGGAGGATTAATGAACTTTTTGCTTAACCTAACTTTAACTAATGGTTGCTTGATGTAAACAAAGGCGCCATTTTAAATTTTTGGCAATATGGCGGCTAGAGCGGTAATTTTAAACCTACCTTTAACTTATTATTTTGAAACAACAGCGACCTTATGGTTACCGGATGTAAACAAACCCTCTAGACAGGTTATCGCCAACGCTATTTTGAATGAGGCAATATGGCGGACACGCGCGGTGACCTTAAACCTAACTTTAACTTCTTATTTTGAATATTTACTATTGGTTTGATGTAAACAAAGGAGCCATTTTGAATTTCAATATGGCGGATACGGGCGACATTTTTAAATTTGTTACTAACCTAACTTTAAATTATTTGAATGAGGCGCCCATTTGACAATATGGCGACTAGCGCGCTAACTTTAATTTGTTAATAACCGTCATTTTAAATTATATTACTAACCTAACTTGTTGCGCAAATTTTAAAATTTTTATCTTTAAGACTCTAGGTTCGAAGGAAAAGACTTAGGTTCCCGCCCCAAGTCATCCTAAAACGGTCCTACCCTAGGTTAGTCATAAGGATAATAAAATAAACATTTTTTCTTTTTACAAATATATGCAATAAGTTCTGTAGGTATATACTGCGTGGTGGCGGTGGAGGCAGAGGTATTATACAAGTACGCTAGTTGAGTTAAACTATGTGCACATTGCTGGAGAACTAGTTAGCAACTAACCGACCGATGAGTTGTATCATGCGTACTGAGGTGCACTATGTCGAACCCTCAGGCCAAACACGTTAGGTTAATGGAAATAATTTGTCTAACCCTTAGGGCAAACACATTAGCATAATGAGATAGTTTGTTTACATCCCCGCAGGGTAAGTCAATTAAAATTCCTTTTACAGACATCACAATCCACTTACACGTTTGTTGACCACCAGGCTAAAATCATTAGCGTAATGGTTTGTTCCCCATTTCAGACGCGTTGGCGCCAGCAGAAATGAAAGTTAGATAAAATAGATGACGATTCTAAGAAAAACTCAATAAGGGGATACTTGAGATAAAAATCAGGTGACACTGTAAAAGTAATTAAAGGGATAGTTAAGATAACAATCAGGTGACGATTCTAGGAAAAACTATTAAGACAAACAGGTCACATATCTGGAAAAAGTACTATATATTGAGACATTTTAACTACACTGGAATAATCTGCATCGTGACTTTGTCACGTTAAGAGCTTTACTACCAGCGCTACGAGACTATACACCTGTGCAGCTACGCCTGCAGCAGCCAGCGTCTAATATTTTCTGTTACCTGCAGCAACCAGCGGCTAAAGCTGTTTTAACCCGCAACTAGCAGCAACCTACAAACTGCATCTACTTCAAGTGGGTCGTTACAATCAAAATAAATAATATGCTGAAGAAAATTATTCTAAATACGGCAAGGGCTATTCCTACAGCTGAGGCTCCCTCTGTAAGCAGGGAGAAGATAGCTTCCTCTAGCAGGAGCAGTCTGGTATCGGAGAAAACAGAACAGCTACCCTTTAAGATTTTGGATGAGACCTCAAAATCTTTTCGAAAATTTAACGCGACTGGGAGTAGTCTGCTTATTAAGTTTAATTCCCCGGGTGAAGAGCAAGATCCTACAACCTATCTCAAAGAATGCATTACTGCACTTACGAATTACCTAGTGGATAAAGTGCCAGGTAGAGATTTGGTGGGATTGAGAATTCGTATCACTGAGAATGTGCAGGATAAGGTGGTTGGCATTAGTTTGCGACGCCGTGACCAGTTCAAACCTGACGTGGTCTGGTCTCCACTTGGGAAAGTCATACAGAGTAATTCTATGTTTGCTCTGACCGTATCGAAGTACATTTAGATCATGTTAGGATACCTGCCGGTAACGGTTGAGAAAAGATTAAAGGGCGTTGATTGGTTTTTTTTTAGTGCAATTAAAAGGAGCATCGTCACCATGAAGGCAGCCTTATTGTCTTGGGTTAACGCAATAATAGTTGCTATGGCCCGAGTGAACGGTGACCCAAAGTACAAATCATATAAAAACGGGTATGGTTTGAAGAAACCTGCTGAACACTTTAAGACTTCCGGTGTTGATTTATCCAATGGTGGAGGTCTTGAGGCACTTCAGCAGTTTCAACAGTACCTTTCGGAATACAAAATTATTGTGATTGATGGTTTGTACCCAGATAGGTCATGTTTAGTTGAATTTCCCTTTCGACTAAGAAACTACCTCCTATATGATCGGGATTTTAGACACTAATGTAATTACCAATCTGAAGGGTACAATGGCGAAAAAGTACATATGTAACGGCTGACATGTTATGCGACAATACACACAAGTCTGAAAAGGGTTTCTCCTTGTGTACTGCTACGCCACCCTGTACTAAAGATCAGTCTAAGTATTGTGATACATGTAACAGTCATTCTCTCAGTGAGAATTGTTTCCAGAATCACCTAATTCTCAAAGTGAAAGGCAAGCTAGTCTGTCAGTGGAGACAGGTATGCCGGAATTCTTATTTGGTAATTTTAGATTCGAATCATGAATGCTTCAAGAAATTTTGTACATATTGTAATAAGAAACCTTCAGGCCATTTACGCTACGTGGATCCGCTGAAACCCAGCAAGCTATCAAACAAATATATGTACGTTTTACTTTGATACGGAGTGCAAACAAGACCTTGAGCAGTGTAATGGGTCTTTTGAGCACTTTCCAAAACTCATGTGATCAGCAAATGTGTTCTAAATATGAAGATGTGGAAGATGTTAATGTCGATTGTGGAGAGTAGAAACCGTGTCCACTCGTTCTGGCAAGACCACGTAGGTAAATGTATCGATTACCTCCGATTGCCTAGACCATTCGCTGACAAGGTTTATGTCATTTCACACAACCCTCGTGGATACGACGCACAGTTTCAGCTTAGAAGGTTTTTGGAACTTAGATGGGAACCGAAATTGATAATGGTCGGTAGCAAAACTCTTAGTATGGTTGTAGAAAAACTTTATTTTCTGGATTCGTTGAATTATTACCCTATGAATTTAAAGAGCATGTCCAAATCCTTTCACCTAACATGCAAGAAGAGGTACTATCCTCAATTTTTTAACATGGCCAGCAATCTATATTATGTTGGCTATTATCCCGAGCCCAAATTTTAAGGGACAGACTTTGTCCTTTGATCAGCGCGCCCTATTTTTGGAATGGCACCAGGAACAAACAGGTAAGGTATTCTGCAACAAGGACAAACTGCTGACCTAATGCATGGATGATGTGAATGTATTGAGGCAGGCATGCTAAGCGTTTAGAAATGTTTTTGAAATTCGTTAAAATGGACCCCTTTAGGAAACCAATAACAATATAGTCCATTTGCAAATAGGGCGTTCCGGACCATGTTTCTGTAACCGGACACTGTAGGTATTAAACCGTAAGCGGGTTACTGCATGGGAGATCGTCAGTCTGTTAAGGGTCTTCAATGGCTCGCGCATATTGCCGGACTCAAAACATTCATGCCGGTAATGGGAGGAACGTCCATTTGACTGGGATACCTAATATCAAATTTTGTGGGTATTGTCAAGACACTAATGAAGTCTAAATATTTGGGCTGCTTTTGGCATGGCTCTCTTTGCATGCCCAATCGACATAAACCCAACGGCAACACTCATTAAACATTGCAAAACAGGTATGAGAAAACAATGGCGAGGTTAGAAACAACCAAAGACGCTGGCTACAATGTTGTTTCGATCTGGGGGTATAAGTTTATAAAACTTGCGTGACACTCCTGGCCTTGAAAATGAACTTTGCTCGCACCCCTATGTCAAGAACTCTCCCATTTTTATTCGTGATGCCTTGTACGGGGGTAGAACCGAAGCTACTAAAACATATTACAAAGACAAAGATGGGGAAGAAATCCGATATGTGGATGTCATCAGTCTGTAACCCTACATTTGTAAATATGGTAAATTTCCTGTAGACCAACCAAAAGTTACGTGGGTGCAGACTATCCCCCGGACTGTTTGGATAGGGAGGGTATTATCAAATGTAAGGTTCTACCTCCTAGGAAAATGTGTCATCTAGTACTTCCGTACAAAAGCAACTCCAAACTGATATTCCCCTTGTGTTCAGTTTGTGCCGACACTATGAAACAGGACGAGTGTACACTCTGATGAGCTGTGTATAGTCGCAACGTGGATAGTGGATGAGGTCCGCAAGGCCGTAGATATCGCACGTAGCGTGGTGGACGTGAATTTTGGGAGTATAAGGTAATGCATTTTGACAAACACTAATTCAGGTCTTTCGCAGAGTACGTGAACAAGTTATTGAAACTGAAACATGAATCATCCGGCAACCCATCCTGGGTTGAGAGTGAGGAACACAAGGACAAATACATTCAGGACTACCGGCGCAGAGGGAATTGCTCTAGACAAGGTATCAATTTCAAAAAATGCAGTCAACGTACTTCGGGAAAGCTAAAATTGAACTCAATGTGGGGCAAATGGGCACAGAGACAAATCAAAATCCAGACTACAATTGTCAACTATGAAAAAGAGTTTTACGAGCTTTTAACAAGTCCAGGATCTGAGGTTACAAACCTCACATTCCTGAACAAAGAGGTGGCATGGGTCTCCTGGAAATATTCCTAGGACAATGTCGCCTCGGGGAAGAATGTTAACGTAGCAGATGCCGCTAACGTAACCCAAGCTCGGATCAAACTATACCAGTATTTGAGCAAGTTGGGGCACTGTTCTCTACTGTGATACACTCGGTGATCTACGTTCAGAAGGTAGATGAACTCCCATAAGTGACAACGGGGGACTCTCTGGGCGACCTCACAGATGAGTTACAGTTTGGCTCTGGCTCCTTCGTAGATGAGTTCGGGCGGCCAGAAAAACTATGCGCTTTCGGTAATTTGCCCCTCTACCGGTAAACGTACAACTAAATGTAAAGGGTATAACTTTGAACTTACTTCTTTGAGAGATATGATTCTGGAAGACGCGTCACGAGCATGTTTACAATCTTAAGATCAAGAGGAATCATGCTGGCATATTGGTGTCAGAGCCCGAGAACAAGGAGTACAAGGACGTCTTTAAGAAGCACCGGTTTATGGACAAATTTGACTCCCTTCCATATGGATATTAGTCATTTATTTATTTATGTATAAACAGAGCTGCCCTTACACATCACAATTCATTTCATAGTAGGACATTAAAGCTTCAACATCCGTTTACATAATTGTTGCAGGCCCTAGTACTTGCCGTCTGTTAGAGTGCAGGGAGCAGCTTTGTGACGTTTAAAAATATTGTTTGGTGTCAGCGAAAATAACGCCCCGCATCATCTTAAAAACGTGACATTTGTTAAAGGCGTACCGGACTTTGAAACCGCTGAAGATGTACCTACGTTTATAGTGCTGGATTTCATGGAATCTGCTTATTCTACAAAGGTTAGTCAATTATTTACCAACGGATCGCATCATCGTAACATGTCTACCTTTAATTACACAGAACTTGACCCACCAAGGTCCGTCGTGACGTGATATTTCATTGAACAAGTATATGGTTGTGTTCAAGAACCCCAGAGATAAGACAAATTTTGCACTTGGCCCGGCAGGTCTACCCCGAAAACAATCCTAGTTTCATAAGATATCTAGACGTCTGTAAAGATCCGCACTCTTATCTGTTTTTAGACTTTACACAATGAACAGCCTATTCAGAACAGAACAAAGATATTTCCAGGGGAAAATACAGACGTTTTGCGGCTGTTGAAGGTAATGAACCGGTTGAAGTCAGTTACAGACGAGCGATACTCACATATGCCAATGACGATCTAATCAAAGCCACTGTCGAGTGTGCTTCAAAAATATTAAATGGGAATCAAATTAACTAAGGAGGTCAAGAGTAAATGAAGTAAATATAAAAATCGTTTACGTGCGTTTGTAAACCCAAATATTAGATTTAAAAGTAAACGGAAAGTTTTAATTCAAAAGGGGCGGGTTTATCGTTCCTCTACTGACTAGTATTTTATCGGGTATTATAGTAACACTAATTAGTGGTAATAATTAACAAAAATAGCATTACAACGTATGAATTTAGAACCCCTGAACTGCGAGAAAAGCGCTGTCGAACTCCGTCACCGCCGCCTATTAAAAAACGATTAAAAAGACCATAGCTATAATAAATGGATTCGTGTTCGTTTGCATCAAGACCGTGCTTGAAAACTGAAAAACGTAAGCGGGAACCTATCCCCATTCCAATAATAGAGACTACACGTAAAGGGGGCCTTTTATTAAAGCGGAAAAGTTAGTCTGAATTGGAAACTAATTCTCAACCAGGGCATTCAAAGTATATTCATAATGTGTTGAGATGAAAATTATCACACGATCCTACGTTTGGGGTGTACCAGGATGATACTGGCGGTTCTTTTAATATCGGGCGTTCAAGTTTTAAATATAACAGTAAAAACGTGTTTGTACATGGTAGAAAGTACAAGACAACACAAGGCCTCTGGGAATTGTTCACAAAATCTAAACCTGATAAAAACGTGGTCACTTTTCAAGACAAATAGGCATATAAACAAATACTCTTACAGTCTAACGCACACACAGTAAATTATAGTCCCACAGGTAAGATCAAATCAAAGGCCTCAAGTATACGCGGTTTATTTCGCGACTGTTTCCTGACAAAAGGAAGTTCCTTGGGAATCTGGAATGTCTCTAGGTAAAATTTATTACGATCCTAAGCACAAAGCGGGGTTTAGTTCAGTAGCAAAGTTAGTAAGGACCGCTAAAAGTAATAAGAGAAATGTCAAAGAGTGGCTGTCAGGTCAGAACACGTATAATCTGCGTTAACCTGTAAGTATAAGGTTTCCTCGAAATCCATATACCATAACAAATATTGATGATATATGGGAAATGAATCTTGCAGACAAGCTCCCTGTCGAGATACAATGACAAATACAAATACCTCTTAAATATAAGACATTTTCGCGTTATGCCTGGAGCGTCTCTATAAAGAACAAGACTAGCAAGTCATCGCAGCGGCTTTAACAACTTTATTTCAAAATAGAAAACCAATTACCATACAATCAGATAAATAAACAGTTTGTTCACGGAACTGTCCAACAGTACTTGAAACGTCAAGGAGTAAATTTTCACACGACTTACAACCATAACATAAAGGGTGCTTTTATTGAGCGATTTAATCGTACTCTAAAGACGAAAATGTATAAATATTTCAATAAGAATAACACGTAACGCTACTTGGACATTACAAATGACCTAATAAGTTACAACTCTGTCTATTCCACAATAGGCATGCCCCCGAGCAAAGTATCCCCCTCGAACACTTACACTGTATGGCTAAAGGTAAATAGCCTGCGGGCCAAAATTCCTCACGGACGTGTCAATTTTAAAGTGGGCTATCTTGTAAGGATAACCAAGCAAAAGGTAGTGTTTGCTAAAGGTTGCGGAGACATTTTCAACAGAAATATTTCGAGTTGTAAAAGTTAGTCCGCGCGTCCCACAAACTTTATGAACTGTTGGACTTGCAACATCGTCGAATCGAAGGGCAATTTTACAATTACGAACTTGTTACAGTTACTGTATCACCCCAAACTGAGATTCAAACAGATAAAATAGTGCGCACACGTAATAAAAACAGTATTAAACATCTTATCAAGTGGAAAGGATACCAGACCTATAACAACTGGGTAAACGCCTCCAATTTTAAGAAAATATATTGAATAATTTTTTCGTAACATTACCATCAGACATCTCCGGTTATTATTACCCGGCTAATACAATAGCTAATTTTACAATTAAAATAGCCACACCGCTCGAGTAGCAACCTAACAAATGGGAAGTCGGTTTAACAGACATATCGTATGCTAATGGCTACCACAAACGTTTCCGACACAGTTTAGATTCGCAGCAGGTCATTTTTCCTTAAAAGACAATGAATCTGATCTTGTCACAAATATTCCTTATTTGTTGGAACCGTCTAAAAAGGGAAGGTTTTTGCGGATATTTATTGAGTACCTAAATAAATATGCAGCAGAACCAAGCAAACAATTGTTTAAGTCGTGCTACGGGGAAAATTCCGTTAAAATCGATAATCACGTATCTCTCTGCCCTGCCCGTGTATATAATAAACTTGAAGATTTTGTCGAAAGCATTATGAACACCGCTAATTGCCATACTTCTAGAATAACCATATCACTCAGATAACCCTGATTTTACTACACCCGAGACTGTTTATGTGTACACTGATATAAAACCATATTTGGTTGTTGATTCTTACGTTAAACTTTTAACGACTCTACACTTTCCTTCGAGTACAGGACATCATAGATTTGACTTCCCTTTGTATAGACCTGTAGAACAATTATTTATAGAGCCCATTACTATTCCTTTAGTTACAAAAAATGAAGACGTCCTATTTGAAGATACTGATATCCTTAGAGTTGATACATTACTCCTTTAAAACAAGTCCTCGGCGCAGTAAAACTCAGTATACCAACTACAATGTATCGATAAACAGGATACTATGCAAATGAAACCGGTGGTGGCAGTGAGGTAGGTCCTGTTTATGGGGATAAGCTTAAGGGGGTTCAGAGGGGTAACGGCATAGGGTCCTTCTTAAGGGGACACTTTCGTTTTGATAAACCAGTTCTATTCGGGGCAAAGGCGGTCGGAAGAGGCTTTAAAAACACGTTCCAATATAATAACCGATTTGCTTAATAAAGACCAGGTACAAACTGTAGGCGATATTCTAAAAATCGATCTAGTGTGGCAAAAGATAACCTCGATCAAGTTAACGGATATTTTCAAAGAGCAGTAATGGAGTGCTTAAAACCTCGATCAAGTTAACGGATATTTTCAAAGAGCAGTAATGGAGTGCTTAAAATCGGGGCTTTACATTTTTCTAAAACGCAGCATAGAAGCACCTATCGTAGTCACACCGTCACATAAATCTTCAGCCCCAGCCCACAATCCTACCCAGTTAGAATTCAACTGCGCCACCCATAGTGTTTACTAAATTGATTTAAGTTCTGTACGTCTACTGTAACGCATCAAACTAGTGAAAACTGGGTCAGATCTAAGTAGTGCAGAGTCAAAGAGTGGGCCACGTTAAAAACATTTTACATTGCATGTTTCTCTGAGGGTCTCGCTAAACGGCAAAACTGTTACTCTTCACGAGACAAATTATCATTACAAGGCTAAATTAGAAAGGCTTTTAAATTATGGTTCATGACCTTCTGGCACCTATGACATCCCGATTCCTCTCAAGAACTCGAAAACAAGAATGGTTACACTACCCGTTTAAAATACATTAATAGTATACAATTGAAGTGTATGGACGGATGAATGCCGACTTGTTCAATTTCGATAAAAATGTTGATTCTTGGTGTTGATATGAATACTAAACTTACTCGTGCACCAGAAGCTTTTTATTTATCGGCACCTAAATATGATACAAAAGTACGTATCAAAATTTTAAACGCTACTCTATCACTCAAGTAGAATTAAATCCCCCTTACTCTTAGTTCATGCTAATGTTTTGGCTGTGGAGCGTAAAACACACTACCCTGTTACAATACTCAGAATCAAAACTTTTAGAGCGAGTTCTGGGTCTCAGCAAATCTCTATAAATAATGCATTCCTTGGGCCGGATTCCTATAGTTTGTTAAAAATGCAGCATTTGTTGGTTCTGCCAGTAGGAATCCCTTTCACTTTCACCATTATATGACAAATCTTGTGCTCCGTGTAAATAGTTCAATATCCTTCGGAGCCACTTACAATGGATTGCTATTCAACCTTTGGAGGTACAAGAAATTATAAAATATTATTTTCAAGTACAGGTATTCATCACGACCGTGCTCACGATTACACTGAAATGTTCACAAAGGGTTTCTACATACTAAGTTTTGACCTGACACCTGACAGGCCGAGGAACATTTAAGATTACCTAGTCACGGATGTGCGTATTGAGGTACTCCTCAAATACCACTCCCCGAACCTGTAACATGCATTTTGTATGCTGAATTCCCCGGACACATAGAAATTGATAATTCTAGAAACGTTACACAACAATAAATTCCATTCAGATTCATAATGTTTTAACAAAACCTGTAAAGTATTTTCAAGGGGTTTAACATATAGATCTTTTACCATCCACACTCATAAAACCGTCGTTAGTTGTCATTAACCTTGATAAGCTTTATATGCCTGGTTCGCATTGGGAAGCTGTTTCTCCGACGCCAGGTACTCCGAATATTGACTCGTACGGTCTACCACCTTTCAAGTATGAAATCATGGCATACCTACAGCGCCACTCAATTTCTTGGACATTTAATCGCCACAGACTACAGGGAATAACTTCAAATGTATGCGGATATTACTGCTGCGTCTACGCCCTCCAGAGCCAGGGGACTATCCATGACGTCGTTCCCAAGCATGTTTTACCTGCTCGCTACACCCGTAACGATAAAATGGTAGTGCAAATGTTCTGTGATCAGTTTGGAGTGTCCCGCTTGCGCCCAGTTACAAGAGGAGCAGTCGTGCAATTCGCAGATATAAAGGTACGTACATTCAAACTCATCAGTCCACAATGTCACTAAGTGATTGATTTCACTTCCTTGGAAGGGCGGGATAATGAAATCGTGGTTAGAGAGCTGGCAGTTGCCGACTCAAACAGTAATAGGGACTCCGTCATGTCTTTAAGAGACCATACGGATGGAAAGAAGTGCCTATCTTTAATGCTAGGATGAATCAGGCTATTGGCCATGGGTGAAACTGGAATGATAATGTTCCATATTCAGAGCTGGAAACTACTACATCGTCAAGTATCATTTGCAGTTGCAATTTATTGATTTGGACCTCAAAAACGAACTCTATCAGCGGTTTTATCGACCGCACAGTTATTGATATTACTCAGCTAGGCTTCCCTGAATTAACTGACATTAGTCTGCCTGCCATAAGCTGCACGTTTGCATGTCACAGGTCCAAACATGTTTGAGGAATGCGAACAGCCTAGTCATTAACTCAGTGACTCAACTATTATATTCTTAGTCTGCAATATGCAAAGTGCACGCCTCAGCCTGGTTATCATTAATGTTTTCGAGATAACACAGTTGCCTTGTCGTACCTATTATAAACGAGCAAGAGACAAAGTACGTCTCCAACTACCTCAATAATAATGACCTCAAACCACAAGTATAAATTGGAACTTCCGGCCATGTAATGTTAAACGAAATAGTGGATCATTCTGGTGACATTTAAGTGACATACCCAGGAATGAAGTGCACGAACTTGGTGATACGCAACATAGGCTGTCAGTGTACTGTGGAAGATACATTCGCATTACGAGTGAGAAAACTCAAGTGTATCTAAGTAAAAAATATTGGACACAAACGATGGACTACGCAAGTGGCTGTATAGACAGAGAAGTCATCAACTACGGCAGCTACAAGGTGCACTTTTAGAGTGAGGCAATAAATGTTTTGAATCTAAATCCTCTTGTACACATCCAGACACAAATGTCATTAATTTCAACATATTGTGGAATAAACTATAGTATTTAAACAGTTCTTTTTCTGATAACTAAATGGATATGTGTGAAAATAAAAATTGTAATAAAATTGAATTGTATGTATAATTATAAATAAAAATGTATTTTCATTATGTAATGAGCATAGAAACACTTGCGTCATTTCATGTGTTCATTGGATCTAACTTTCACATATTTGTTATCCGCTTGGTAACATACCGAGTCAGCGCATGTCTGACGATCTGTCACACCTCCAAGGTTGTTGCGGAGCGGCATTACAATGTCATTTTGGTTATGTACTAAAGTATGCAAGTCTCAGCACTTCCTCCACTATAAATTCTGGGGAGTAATTACTCGAATTCACTCCGGCCTGAACCATTCTTCCGTCCTAAGACCACCTGCATAGGCCCCATCGTGACTCAGGCTTTGGTGCAATTCTGCGTACCTGATTCACCACAAATCCGACGGCAGGGCTCCACGAAGTTACGCCAACAGACAGTACGAGATGTACTCGTCATAGCTCTTGCTCTGTTCGGAGGTAAGTCAAGCTGAGACATCTGCCAGAACCACGGTATAATTTACACAACTAAATTACGTTTCTAAATTCAACACCCCTTACCGCGTGACAGTACGGAGATGTGACAGCTGTTGTATCTGTTCTATCTGTTAGTGTTATATATTATCTTTTCTAGTCACTTTATTCAGATTATATTTCTATTACTACTGTTTGTCGTGTTGTCACTACCCTTCCCTACAGTCCCAGGTTCGATTCTCGCCAAGCTCGCTTGGCTGGTGACGGCTACATACTAGCATTTCCCTCGTCCCCTTCACTTAACCCCAGTGACAGGTGCGTGATAGCCGGTGTTTTCCCACTCCTACACAGGCACTAAAATTGATGGCAGCGGTGGTTCAAATTTCACGCGCTACTATTGGTTGCAGCAGCAGTTTTCGTTGTCGAACCTACAGTACTTATAGTAGGGGTTTGTTTTTTCGTTAGTTCACGCTTGTTGGCTTGTGTAGTGAAAAGTAACGTCAGATAGAAATTTCAAAAGTTAAAAATCAGGTCAAATGACCGGAAGCAAGTTTGAAGCTAGAACTGAGGCGCAAAACGAAATTCAGCGTCTTAAGGATCGGTTAGCCACGGCACCCCCACTGTCCACAAGTACCTGTCTTTGATTTCCCTAGTTCCTAAATGGTCTGGCTCGGAATCAGCCATCTGACTGGACGAATTTTTCTCCAGTATCGAAGGCTCAGCTAGGATAGGGCATTGGGCGAAGGATGACTGTCTGTAAGTAGAAGTTTTCAAAATAGGCGAATCCCCTAGGACATTTTACTATTCATGTCCAGAACTTCATGGGGAAACTGAATCGTGGCAGAGTTTTAAAGCTATATTCCGGGAAGGGTTCAAAGATATACGTACGGACCAGTTTCACTACATGCAGCTGCAAACGGCGAGGCAGCGCTGAAACGAAGGGCCACAAGAATTTGCCGACAGGTGCAGAGCCTTAGCACTAAAATTAGTGTGTAACGTAGATGACTCGCAGGCCCAGCGCGTTCACCAAGAAAATGCGGAGCGCATGCTCTTGGCTGCTTTCGTTTCGGGGCTAATTGGTGTCCCGGGAAAGCAATGTCTTTTTCCAACCCGCAGAATATTCAACAGGCTTTGTCTATAGCCCTTACGGTAGATCAGGCGGAAAAACAAGAGCATTCCAATGTAAGTTTTTGAACCAAATACGACAAATCGGTCAGGTTACTGTCGTGGTCACCCGGTCATTAAAATCGGGTAGAGGGAAATTCAAGTCGCACTGAAAATACGCACTCGAATAAGCCTAATTAGAGCTTCGCGCAGCTCTGCGAATTAATGTAGGAGTGCGAAAACTGAGTCCGCAATCCGCTGTTATGAATGCCAGGGAATCGGACGACAAATCGGTCAGGTTACTGTCGTGGTCACCCGGTCATTAAAATCGGGTAGAGGGAAATTCAAGTCACACGGAAAATACGCACTCGAATAAGCCTAATTAGAGCTTCGCGCAGCTCTGCGAATTCTTGTAGGAGTGCGCAAACTGAGTCCGCAATCCGCTGTTATGAATGCCAGGGAATCGGACATTTTGTAAGAGAATGTCGCACGAGAATGAAACGTGAAAGGCACAACGCGCCAGGAAAGAAAAATCCGAGTGGTCCTTCAAGGCGTTCGCAATCGCCTGGTGACAAGCCTGCACACGAGCCTAAACGGGGAAGGGCTCAGATAAACCGCGATCAAGAAAACGAGTAAGAGGTGTGAGCGAAGGCAGCTCCCTCCACCCCTACGACCCTGAAAACACTATCAATAGACCCACGGCTTGTTTTACTGGAACAGGGCACACCCACTATCACGGCGAAAATAGAGGGTGTAGACCGAGACCTGATCTTAGACACGTTCAGATATTTCGATACTCCAGCCTGGGATGTCGCGAAGTGATATGCGATGCACTTCGGTAAAGGCGTACGCAGTCACTGGCGAAATCCTCGAGATTAGAGACCAGGAGACTTTTTGTATTTGACGAACAAGAGTTTAAGAACCCATTTTGTGTTCGATTCCCACTAAGACTGCAGGCTTAATCGGCATGGATTTTATGGAAAAAACCGGCGCCACAATCGATTTCGAAAAGGGCAAGATGTCGCTTGCTGTCATCTCAAGAGGGCCGAAGCTGGTCAGTGCTTCACCCACCCAAGCAGCCCTTAGTCTTTCCACGGGGTAAACGACAGCCCCTATCCCAGCCAACAGGTGGCACGAAAGACAAAAACAGCACAAATAGAGAAACGACCACTTCACAGACCAGGTCTTGGCTCATAAAGGCCATAGAAAATACGATCATACAGCCAAGGTGCGGCAGGTGGTTATAGGAAAATTAGACAAAGAAAAGGGAAGAGCCTTCCCCCATTAATCTGTATGGAACCCGCAATGGTACCAATCCAAGGTGTTCATCCCGTGCGAGTACTCACGCGAGTACAAAGTCGAGCTTACAGCTGACGTCACTACAAGGCCACATAGTGAAGCTCCGCGCAACTGTGCTTACGTAATGATCACAAACTTTGACAACGAAGCGCTGAAGGTGCCCAAAGCCACTGTCCTTGGCACAGCGGAGGAAATCTCAGAGAATATTATGGATAAGATAAACAAAAAAGGCCAATCTAATTTTGACGTACCCACTGTCCCACAATTGAGAAGAATAAGGCGCTTTTTCAGAAGTTGCTGAAGGGGAAACTAGACCACCTACCACCGCACAAAAGACAGTTAATTGAGCCCGTATTGGCAAAATACGCTCAAGTCTTTCACGACGAAGAATTACACGATTTTAAGGCCACGAATGTAGTCGAATGCGAGATTTCGGTAGGAGATATTCCAACCATAAGACGACCACCGTATAGAACACCTTATGCACTCAGGGATGAAATAAAAACACTAGTCTTAAAAATTCTACAAAGGGACGATAACAGAGAGCGACTCTCCTTGGTCTGCGCCCGCCATTTTGGTCCCTAAGAAAAGCCTCGATGGCAAACCTAAGTATAGGTTCTGCGTGGATTTCGTGCCCTAAATGCAATAACAAATTTCAATCCATGTCCATTACCCGCTATGAACGAAGCCGCGTCTACTCTATTCGGTTCAAAATATCTCCATTCTCGAATGTTTCGGTTTTTTACAGGTTAGTATCGAGGGTCACCGTGAACGTACAACGTTCACAGTGCCGGCCGGTCATTACGAGTTTACCCGCTTGCCTTTCGGCCTGGCCAACAACCCATCTAATTTTCAGAGGCTGATGAACACGGTCTTGAAAAACTTAGTTGGCACGGAGTACTATATTTATTTGGATTGTTATTTTCTCTACTACAGCAGAGGAGCATGCTGGAAGACTAGAGAACGTTCTACAACGGTTCGACAAGGCTAACTTACAATTACATCCAGGGAAATGCGTTATCACCCAACCTAAATGAAATATTTAGGATTTGAATTGTCTGATAAAGGCGTATCGGCTCCACGGCCGATGAGGTGGAAGCCATTAAGGGCTATCCTAAACCCGAGAACGCCAGACAAGTCTGAGCGTTTTAGTCTAGCCTCGTTTTACCGTAGGTTAGTGCCTAAATTCGCCGAAACGGAGAAGCCCCTGACCGCGCTGACGCGGAAACACCGCGAGTTCACTTGGGGCCCAAGTCAGCAGGAAGCGTTCGACCAACTGAAACAAACTCGGTACAACAGCTGTACTAGCTCTTCCGGATTGTAGTCTTCCTTTTGTCTTGACTACTGACGCCTCCAAAGTAGCTGTTGCGGCTGCCTTGTATCAAGTTCAAAACGCAGTCGAGCGGCCCATTGCATTTGCAAGCAATCCTACACGGCGTCCGGATCCGAGATGCTAGCGTTGGTTTGGGCGACCAAATTTTTTCGTTGTTACTTGTTTGGCCGCAAGTTCCTGGCCCGAACCGATCATTCTGCCCTCACTTATCTGCGTAACTTTTCGGACCAGTACCAAAGACTCATGAGGTGGAGTATGAAATTGTCAGATTTCACAGTGGAACATAGGACCGGTAAGAAAATCCCGCATGTAGATGCACTGAGTCGTCACGTATGTGCCATTTTACACGATAAAAACCTGCGCAGAGGTCGTCCCCGACGAGCAGACAAGTTTTGTCAGTCTGAATCCATGGACCTACCAGAGTAGGCGGGAGTTTTTGTGGACCAGGAAGGACTCATACCGGCGTAGAATTCAGGACTGTCATCAGTTAGTGGTGCCTAAGTCATTTATTCAGAACGTGATAAGAGCAAATCACGAACCCTCGTACATAGCGCATCCAGGCATAAAGCGAACGTACGTGATCGCGTTATACTATTGGTGGCCCGGCATGCGCAGGACCATCGATGACTGTCCAGAAGTGCGACTCCTGCCAAAGAAGAATAGGCAGTTCACTGCGCCCCTAGGTTCACCGGAGGTACCTGGCAGACCGTTTCAAATTACCTCTATGGACATTACCGGTCCCTATCCCGACACCACGCCGTAATAAGTACCTGGTCACTTTCGTATATCATTATTTAAGTATGCTGAAGAGTTTGCCATACCCGAACAGACGGCGAAAGTATGTGCACGAGTGTACGCTAGAGACATCGTTACTCGTCATGGAACAGGTTCGTCTTGGTTACCGACCAAGGCACCGCTTTCATGTCATCGTATTTTAGCGAGGCATGTAAGGTGCTAGGGATACAGAGGATTCACACCTCCAGTTATCCTGAGAGTAATGGGGTGGCGGAGATGTGGCACCGGACCCTCCACACAGGTCTCTCGCACCTGGTAAACAATTCTGATACGGATTGGGACCTTCAGCTATCCTACTTTCTCATGGGTTACATAGCAACGCCACACCACCACAGGGTACAGCCCATTTTATTTGCTTCAAGGGAGATGTCACTTCCCGGCAACGATAATTTGAAGGCCAAAGTTGCAAAAAATCCTCCCGATATTGATCAACGAATCGAAAATCTAAAGGCTAGTTTGAGGTCAGCCTTTAGATCTGTCAAATGGGCGAACAGAAGGTCGCACTAGAGAAACAAGAAATATCAAGACCGTCGTGCAAAACTCCGCGAATTTGAAGAGATTTGGTGTATGTATACCAAACGACCAGAAGACCCGGTCTTTGAGCTAATTTTTTTGTCCTTGGACTAGACCGCATCAGGTTACCGCAAAAATTTCTAAATTATGTAATACAGGATCGTAAGGCTGAAAAATCGTCCACATAAACAGGTTAAAAACTGCATGCGTTTCATCGCTGTGGAGGCCTATCAATGAAAGGAATCGTTCTAGGAAGCCTAGCAGTAGGTCGCCTTGACTATTGATAACGGAGAAAGCTGAATTGCTAGCCAGACCCATCCCGTTAGAACAGGAGGTTCTAACAGGACACCGCAGACCGCTTGTCCCGACCCCTGTTGCGCCTCAACCCGACCCACAAGTTGACACCCCTAGATCAGAAAAATCCGATCCTTCATATTTCCCGCCCATTCCACCAAATTCCAGAAGGGAATTACAGCCGAGACTCGAATCTCCAGTTAAGAGAACCAGGGCTAGGATATTACCCCTAGATGCTAGGCATTCAGCCGAGCAAATAGACAACTAGTTTCATTTCTCTATGTAAGCTACGTAGACAAACGGCATAACTTAAGCGACCCCTTTGTGTATGTTACAGGATAAGAATTCTGAGGTCGTTCACTTTGTCTAAACAAGTTACGTATATTCGAAACCTAAATTGTTACTAGTCTAAATACTGAGGCGCTTGTCAACCTGTCTAACCTTGTGAAGGACAATGTAGTGCAGTCACGCGGTAGATTCCAAGAAATCTCTAAATATATTGCTTGGCTCAACAATACGTTGCGACGTCAGAGCGAACTAAATCTGCATATAAGGCAACTAGAGTACTCGATGTTAGCGGTTCAACAGATTGGTGAGCTATTTTCTTCGGTTCAGTACGCCATTCTAGGAATGTTGCCTGTTAGTTTAGTAACCCCGGTAACACTACTCAGTATCCTCACTAATATTTCTTTAAATCTACCTGATAATTATGAGTTAGTGGCTAGAACTAAGTTTCAAGACATCCAAATATACTGCGAATTAGTGAAGATCGCCTATGTAGGCAACGCGCATGGCGTTCAATTAGTGATGTGTCCCCTTGAAGACAGCTGCACAACACTTCACACTATATTTAGATTCCCGTTTTTCCTTCGCGGAGGTATATTGACACCTTTATAACTTATCAGCTGGATTACTATTATATTGGTCTGGCAATGGATCAGCGTGACTACACGCTCCTTACGGAAACAGATCTGCAGCGGTGTACCACAGGCAGCGTCACCATCTGTCCTGCAAAAATCCCGTTGTACCACTCAAGTTCTAACGTGCGAAGGGAGCTTATTCTTCCAGTACTCAAATATCTACATGCTGTGTCGCAGGAACTTGCTGCTCCATTACCAGACCACAACTTTTCTACATCACGGGTTGAAGCGGGCGTACCACTTCCCGGAACCACGCCAGGTCACAATACGTAGCCCCCAGGAAAATGGATGGACCTCACAGTGTCGCTCGGTGGAAGCGGTTTCATACACAACGCGTCCACCTGCCAAATCGCATCCCAGGAGATTACGTTACCAGTCCTGAGTAAAACCATGGAGCTACCTCTCGACGGCCCACATCTGTATCTTCCTGACGAAGTTCCCGCAGTTGCGACTCACGAAATAGCCAGAATTGAAGCAGCAATGCCTCCCGAAACTACGGGACTCTTTGAAAGCGCGACTAGTCACGCCACGAGTCATTTGATGTCGAAACGCTGCTCCACGTGCATCAAAAATCAGTACACGCGGCACGAGAATCCTATTGGCTCCGACTGACCATCATAATAGCCTGCGTCACCGTCGTATTGCTCCTATATGCCTCCTTGCGTTCGTATTTCCGTCTCCTAATTTTACGTTTTCTCGCTAAATCCACACCCTCTCCTGTCGCCGCACCTCGAGTTTCTCCCGTTCCTGACAACTCGAGCACGTAGAAACAGAAACTCGAAACATTGACCCCCCAGTGATCAGTCACGTTCACCGCTTATTCACTGCCGAACGCACCTCGCTAAACCCCGACATGAAGTCGTCACTGCTTCTCTACCGATGGGCACACTCGCTGACTCATCAAGACGCCGTCACATCGCGTCTTGCAGCACAACCGAAACGGCTGGTTCAACATTCCAGTGACGCACTGACCTTCACAATTCAGAACACAAACAGTGCAGTTATGAGTTTTTACCTATTGTATACTACGCTATCTTAATTTGTTCTGTAGTTTCAATGTTTCTGTGTATTTACCATATCATGTTAAGGTATTTATGGTATTGTAAGAAAACTCCCGAATTTTCGTTTAAGAAGATGGAGATAGAAATGGCCATGGAAACACGCGTCATTTCATGTGTTCATTTGTTCTAACCTTCACATATTTGATATCCGTTTGGTAACATACCGAGTCAGCGCATGTCTGACGATCTGTCACACCTCCAAGGTTGTTGCGCAACAACATTACAATGTCATTTTGGTTATGAACTGAAGTATGCAAGTCTCAGCACTTTCTCCACTATAAATTCTGGGGAGTAATTACTCGCATTCCGGCCTGAACCATTCTTCCGGCCTAAGACCACCTGGATAGGCCCCATCGTGACAGGCTTTGGTGCAATTCTGCGTAACATTCACAAATCCGACGGCAGCGCTCCTCGAAGTTACGCCAACAGACAGTACGAGATGAACTCGTCATAACTTTTGCTCTGTTCGGAGGTAAGTCAAGCTGAGACATCTGCCAGATCCACGGTATAATTTACACAACTAAATTACGTTTCTAAATTCAAAGCCCCTTACCGCGTGACAGTAGGGAAGTGACAGCTGTTGTATCTGTTCTATCTGTTAGTGATATATATTATCTCTTCTAGTCACTTCATTCAGATTATATTCCTATTACTACTGTTTGTCGTGTTGTCACTACCCTCTCCTAGGTCCCAGGTTCGATACTCGCCAAGCTCGCTTGGCTGGTGGCGGCTACATACTACCATTTCCCTCGTCCCCTTCGCTTAACCCGTGACAGGTGCAAGATAGGCGGTGTGCTTTCCCACTTCTACCCAGGCACTACAATTACAATAAAAAACAACCAACATTGAATATATTTATATAATGTAAAAATGTGTTCATTTCTTCTCCTTATCACAATAACCTAGGGTGGGATCGTTTTAGGATGCCTCGGGAAAGGAACCTAATTCCTTTCCTTCGAACCTAGAGTCAAAGATAAAAAGTTTAAAACTATCGCAACAAGTTAGGTTAGCAGTATAATTTAAAATGGGGGTTAGTAACAAATTATAGTTAGCGCGCCAGTCGCCATATTGTAAAATGAGTCTTATTTAAATGTTAGATTAGTAACAAATTTAAAAATGGCGCGCGTATCCGCCATATTGCTTCAAATTCAAAATGGCACCTTTGTTTACATTAAATCAATAATAATCAAAATAATACGAAGTTAAAGTTCGGTTTAAAATTACCGCGCGTCCGCCATATTGTCTCAAATTCAAAACAGCGGTGGCGACAAGCTGTCTAGAATGTTAGTTTAATGCGGCAACAAGGTCACTCTTCAGTTCCAAAATAAGTTAAAAGTTGAAAATTACCGTTCTAGCCGCCATAAAGCCGAAAATTCAAAATGGCGCCTTCGTTTACATCAAGTAACTATAAAAAGGTAAAGTTAGATTAAGCAAAAAGGTCATTAAACTTCCGCCATCTTTTGTTTTCACCACGTGACAAATGTTTCATAACAGGTTAAAGTGAGGTTTAAAATTGCCGCTCTAGTAGCCATATTACTGCAAATTCAAAATAGCGGTAGCGACAAGCGGTTTTAAGGGTTTGTTTACATCAGCTAACCGCCTGGGGCTCTTTACATCACGTGACAATGTTTCAAAATAAAGTTAGGTTTAGCGGCAACTTCACTGACCCCTCCATGTGTTTGCATCACGTGACAACCTGGGGGTTATGGGAGGGGAAGAATAGGTTTCAACCAATGACATCACAGGGGGTGGGGCCTATATAGGTTTCAGCCAATCACGTCACAGGGGAGGGAGGGGAAAGTTAGGTTTCGACCAATCACAGCGCAGGGAGGGGAGAGTAAGGTTTCAGCCAATCAGCGCAGGGGTGTGTGGCCGCTATAGTAGCATGCTTACTACTGTTGGGAATAAGCCTACATCGGGACAGTAATGATAATGGTGCTGGAAGAGTAATCGTGCCACATTACAAAATCTACTCGTAAAAAGCACGATGTTCCTGCACCGAAACATTCATAATCACACCTCGAACTCTTGATGGGAAGACAACCAGATTGATCACATTAATAGACATTCGAGTATACTTCATGTACGAGCTTTAAGGAGAGCTGACTGACACTGATCACTAACTGGTTATTGCAAAGGTTAGGGAAAACGGGCAGTAAGAAAAAAGCAGAGAAGTTTGATGTGGAGAGATATAATCTCAGGAAGCAAAGTGAGTTGGACGTTAGGAAACAGTATCACGTTAAGATCTCAACAGGTGTGCAGTTTTGGAATACTTAAATGACAGCGAGGACATAAACAGGGCTTGCGGAAATACTAAACAGAATATCAAACCCAAAGCTAAAAATACTCTAGGTCTGTACGAATGGAAACGGCATAAAACATGGTTTGATAAAGAAAGTTTTGGTTTTTTAAATAAAGCAGGCTAACATACAGTAGTTATTGGATCCAAACCAAAGTAATGTACATAATCTAAACAATGTAAGACATGAAGCTAGTAAACATTTCAAGGACAAAAAATGAATATGTGAAAGCTAAACTTAACTTGAAACTAACAGCAAGACAAAGAATATCAGGGACATATACAGGGACATCAATTACTTTAAGAAGGGCTACCAGTTTAGAACTACAGAGGATGAGAAGGGTGATTTGGTTAGACTCCCACAGTAATTTGACCACGCGGAGGAATTATTTCCCTCAGCTATTGAATTATATGGGGTTAACGATGTTAGGCAAACAGAAATACACACAGCAGAACCAGTAGTGCCTGAGCCGTGTGCCTTTGAGGTTCAGTTGGCTATTGAAAAGTTAAGTCACAAATCACCAAGTTCCGATCAAATCCCAGTGGAACCGATTAAATCGGGGGTAGAAAAATTCACCGAGATCCATTAAGTTACAAATTCTCTTTGGAATAAGAAGGAATTGCCTGAGGAGTGGGAGATGATTAATGCACCTTTCCATAAGAAATGCGATAAAGCAGACTGTGGTAATTATTGCTAACTACGTACAAAATTTTATCCAACATCCTCATCTCAAGGATAACTCCATATGCATTACTTATTGTAGATCATCGATGTGGATTTGGACGAAACAAGTCGACTATTGATCATATATTCTGCAGTCGTCAAATATAAACTGAAAGAAAAATGGAATACAATGAAGCAGTGAAACAGCTATTTACGGACTTCAAGAAAATTTATTATTCAATTAGGAGGGATATCTTGTGTAATATTACCCCTGAGTTAAGTATCCCTATGAAACTGGTAAGGCTAATAAAAACGTGTCCGGACGGAACTTATAGCAAAGCCCACGCAGGCAAGTACGAGTGTCGAACCGAAAGTCATGAGCAACATTTTTGCATGTGAACTGGGAACAGCAGACGAAGGAGAGTAGGGTGGTAGATGGAACCAGCTGTTGCGTTATCCTTGAGTATCTTGTGACGTCAATAGCTTGCATCACGTGACCAGTATCACTCCTAACAAAATGGCCGACGATGTCGTTTCGCCAGCGTGCTCTCATCGAATTTCTTGTTAAAGAGGAAATCCCTGCTGCAGAAATTCACCAGACTTCAGCGTGCTTATGGAAGTGTATGAATGGGTGCGAGCAGTGTTCGAAGATGGGTGAAACATTTTAAAGATGGGAACACGAGCATCCAAGATGAGCCTCGGAGCGGTCGCCTTCGAACAGCCTCCACTGAAC
>Ga0268261_10000442_pt1 | contig 25868 bp, 26 predicted proteins | sample TergutNc150P1_FD_190353 | JGI IMG/M metagenome (GOLD analysis project Ga0268261, IMG submission 190353) | Nasutitermes corniger P1 segment gut microbial community from laboratory colony in Florida, USA - Nc150 P1 (SPAdes) (version 2) | ecosystem: Host-associated > Arthropoda: Insects >... | reverse complement strand
AGCATCACGCGCGGCGCTTTCTGCAGCCACCCGTTGTGCCTCCAGGCGCGCGGCCTCCCGGCGTTGCGCCTTAGTCATATTCGCATTCATTGACATCTAATTCACCTCTTGTTTACCGCACTGCCGCAGCCTATTGGCATAAAGCCGCTTTCCGGGCAACGCATAGTCATGCCCAATCTACCTGAACATGCCGACGTCCGGATGCAAAAACGTCGCCCAACGCCCAAACCCTGGGCGCCGACCTGCTACTGCAAATCTGTGCGGTGCAGGCTTGGCCTCCCGCTGTCGCTCGGTCCGCGCATTCTTTAGCAGGCAGCTTTACCCCCTGCAATTAAAACAAGGTGGGCTGGTCTGGTTTTGATTTGCGGGGTTTTTTGTTAAGCGGCGCCAGGATTTGACCAACCAGAGATTCCGACGGCGATGGTGCCACGGGTTTACTGGGTTTCAGCGCGGGTATGCCCGATGATGAAGCAACCTCGTTTTCGGATTTGAGATGTTTAGGCGTAACGTTAACGTTCTCACCAACTCCGGGCGTGGTTTCCCCATAAAATATATCCGAACCCGGTGTGCTTTCCCTGGCTGCGGCGGCCACCGCTGGCGTTGGGGCGGTAAATAAGGCTCCATTATGTTCGCCCCGCCCGGCGGCCCAATCGCGGGCGGCAAACCCGGCTAGCTCATCGGCGCGTTCGTTCCATTTGTGCCCGATGTGGCCGCGCACCCAGTGGAACTTTACTGGCCCGCTGCGCTCAGTGATAGCTTGGTCGATCGCTTGCACTAGCTCCAGGTTTTTCACTGGCCCGCCCGATGCCGTGCGCCAACCCTTGGCTTTCCAACCCGGCAACCACTCCGAGGCGCATTTGATCGCGTACTGCGAGTCGGACTCAATTAGCAATGGCGCTGGGCCAGGGTGGGCTTTGATCGCCTCCAACACGGCCGTGAGTTCGCCAATTTGGTTGGTGCCACTGGGGCCGCCGCCGCTGCCATACTTGGGGGAATTATGGTCCACCCAGGCCCAACCCCAAGCCCCACCAGGGTTCACCAGGCAGCTCCCATCGGTGCTGACGGTAATAATGGGCAACGGGCCATTATCAGTAGCTGGAACTTGGTTTTGGAAATTAGCTTGCGGCACGTTATCGCTCACGCGCCCCATCTTTGCCTGTGTAGGGTATTTTCATCCTATGACTGCAACAGACGACCGCCAGCCTGGCGCTGGGCAAGCCTTAGCGGCTAGCTCTAAGCTCGCTGAGTTTGACTACGACAACATCACCTCACTGAGTTCCGATAGCTGCGCGCGGCCCGGTGGCCGCAGCAATTACACGCCTCCCACCAGCAAAAAGGCCGTCGATGAGGCAACTGATGAGGCTGGTTTTGACGGGTACGATGACGATGCCGGGGGCGGCCCAGAGAACCCGGCACCTAAGAAATTCACCGACACCGGCTTTGATGGTTACGACGATGACGCCAAGGGGCCTGCCACCATTAGCTTGATTGGTGGCGGCGCTGCTGATTCGGAGGATGATGGCGGTGATTGGGATGACCGACCCGCTGCTTAGCGACGTGGGCATTAACGATGGCTCTCCGTTGCCAGCAACCATGCCTAATACTGAACAATGCGAGTGTGCCACCACGGGTCCGACGCGGGTGAATTCTGAGGTGTCGCCCGCCAACGGTCCAGCCGACCCCAACTTGGACACCACGGTAGCCAAAATCAAAAACGAAAAAATCAAAGGACGTTATGTGGCGTACAACGCCGCTGGCACCGAGATGGGTTGGCTCGGCTACCGCAAAAACAAAGGCGTGCTGGTGATTTGGACTACGCGCACCGAACCGGAATTCCGGGGGCGCGGCGTGGCTGATGCCTTGACCCGGCACGTGATGGAACACGCCGTTGCCAAGAACACTCCCGTAGCCCCGGAATGTTGGTACGCCTCGGAGTGGATTCAAAAGAACCCCAAGTTCGCCCGCTACGTCACCGACCCCGGTTTCTAGCTTCCGTCGGTTGAGCTTGTCGAAACCACGGATAGACCGACCGAGTGAAAAAATGAGAACCGAACTGTTTGACGTAGTGATTTTGGGCGGCGGGGCCGCCGGGTTGAGTGCTGCCCTCGCTGCTGCTGAAGTGGGTGCAGCCGGGTTGGAAGCATCGGGCGGCGGGGTTGCTGGTAGTGGATCGCAACTTAGGGTGGCGGTGGTCAGCAAGGTTTACCCGATGCGGTCGCATACGGTCGCGGCCGAAGGCGGCGCGGCAGGGGTTCACCGTGATTCGGATACCTTTGAATTGCATGAGGCCGACACCTTGCGGGCCGGAGCTGGCTTAGCCGAACCTGCCGCAGTTAAGTACGTGGTGGAGCAGGCTCCGGTTGAGTTAGCCCGGTTGGAACACTTGGGCATGCCGTTTAGCCGCACCGACGATGGTGATGTGGAAACGCGCCGATTTGGTGGCATGAGCCAGCCGCGCACCTGGTTTGCCGCCGACAAAACGGGGTTTCATCTGCTGCACACAGTATACCAAAGCTGCCTGCAATACCCCAACATCGAGTTTTTCAATGAATACTTTGCCTTTGACCTGAAACTGCCCAACCCGCAGGTCGCGGACTGCAGAGTCAAGGAACCCGTTGGCGGCAGGGAACTGAATCCGGATGATCTGCCGAACTCACCGGCAGCCATTCCAAACCCGTCACCCTGCGCGCAGTCGCAGGGTCCAGTAGGCCAAATCGGATTGCTGACCTACTCACAGGGCGATGGCGAACCGGTTTTGTTTTTAAGCCCCACGCTGATCATCGCCACGGGCGGTTATGCGCGGGCCTGGGGAACTTCAACTAACGCCGCCATCGTCACCGGTGATGGGCAGGCATTAGCGTTGCGCGCGGGCATCCCCCTACGAGACATGGAATTTGTGCAGTGGCACCCCACGTGTTTACCCGGCAGCGGCATTTTGATTACCGAAGCCGCTCGCGGTGAAGGCGGCGTGTTACTAGATAAAAATGGGGAGCGGTACCTAGCCGATTATGGGTTAGGGCCGGTGACTGCCATCGGGCATCCCGAACCGCGCCAGATGGAATTGGGTCCGCGCGATGCCCTGTCCCAAGCATTCATTGCCGCCAAAGCTGACGGGCGCACCCGGAAGTTGCCCGGCACTGACCTCGATGTGGTGGACTTGGATCTGACCCATTTGGGGGCGGGGGCTTTGAAAGAGAAACTGCCGCTGATTTTGGAGTTGGCCAAGCGTTATGCGCGGGTAGATGCGACCAAGCAGCCGATACCGATTTGCCCTGCCGCGCACTACACCATGGGTGGTATCCCCACCAATACCGATGGGCAAGTTATCGGTTCAATTCAATTCCGCCAATTAGTGCCAGGTTTGTATGCCGCAGGCGAGTGCGCTTCGACCGGGCTGCATGGCGCCAACCGCCTTGGTTCTAACTCTTTAGTGGAAACTTTGGTGATGGGACGTACTGCTGGTGCCCACGCTGCGGCTGCGGCATCGAACGCTAAAAACCAGTTAGCGGGGGCCGAAAACCGCAAACCTCACCGAAACCTACTCCACTGGGCGCAACGAACGTGGGACAAAGAGCGCGATAAATGGGGCGAGAGCGCTGAGAACAAAAAACGGACGGAAAACCACCACCAGTTGCAAGCCGAGTTGGGCGCCTCGCTGGATCAAAACTACGGTATCCGCCTTACGCCCGAAGGTATTGAGCAACTTGGCAACGATTTGCAGAGCCTGATTACGCGCTATAAAAATGTGAAAATCGCCTACATAAATGCCAAATACAATACCGATTGGCAGCAAGCCATGGAACTTGGGTTCATGCTGGATTGTGCGCTAGTGACTTATCAAGCGGCTAAGCAACGGCGTGAATCGCGGGGCGCATTCCAGCGTACGGATTACCCGGAAACTGACCCCGTGGCGCAACACATTTCCATCACCCGTGACACGTATATCGGTAAGGATGATAGTGAGTGGGATTACGGATTCCTCAAAACCGCCGTGGGCGACTCGGAGGTTGAGTGATGTTAGTGAGCGGTGTTAAGTCTGTAAAACTAACTGTGCAACGTTCCGGGAACGATGGTACCGCCCCTCATCGGGAGACCGTAACGGCGCCAGTTACCGAAACTTCCACCGTGTTAGACCTCTTGGAATGGGCTAAGGCGGGGCCGTGGCCCACTCTGGCGTTCCGGTACAGTTGCCGCTCTGGGGTGTGCGGCAGTTGCGGGGTGATGGTGAACGGTCGCCCGGTTTTGGCCTGCGAAACCAATGCCTTTGGTTACTTGACCAGCGGCATTACCGTGGCGCCATTATCGCGCCTGCCCGTTAAGCGGGATTTGATTACCGATGTGGATGGGTTTATCACCCGCTTGCGGCAGTCCTTGACCTGGCTGATGCCCACCCCGTCGGATGGTTGCGCGGCATCGTCGTCATCATCGGGCACAGCAAAGCCAACCCTCAACTTGCAGACGCCCACCGAACTGGCTACCTACCGGCAACTTTCGGAGTGCATCAACTGCCTACTGTGCTATTCCGCTTGCCCGGTATTTGATACCGACCCGGACTTTATTGGCCCCGCCGCCTTGGCTCTGGCGCGGCGGTGGGATCTAGACAGCCGGGACGATGGCGAAGAACAACGTTTAGAAGCCCTAGCCGAGAATGAACACGGCATTTTTGCCTGCACCCAAGATGGAAGTTGTACTCGGGTTTGCCCCAAAGGGGTGGACCCGAAGGCAGCCATCGGGCAGCTTCAAAAGGAACTGCTAAGTTGATTTGCCGCCAGTACACCGTTATGAAAACGTAACAAAAGCTCAGGCAAAGGCGTCAAACGGCGCCACTGTGCGGCAAACCGGCCAAAAAGCTAAACCTGGGGCCGTTGTTTGCTTAGGGTGAAGTTAGCCGCGAACCTCGCCCGAGGCCAACGCGGAAAGCGCTTGCTAGCAAACCCCGTTGCTGGCAACCTAATTATGTAAGGACTTAAATCCATGGCTTACACTAAAGCTGATATTGTGGCCCAGATTGCCGACCGCACTGGCTTGACCAAGGTTGATTCTGAAGCCGCGCTGAACGCTTTCGGTGACATCTTGATTGATGCACTGGCTTCCGGTGAAGATGTAAAACTGACCGGCCTGTTCTCCGTTGAGCGCGTTGAGCGTGCTGCTCGCATGGGCCGCAACCCGCAAACCGGCGAGCCCCTAGAGATCGCCGCCAAGTCAGGCGTGAAGCTGACTGCGGGTAGCTTGTTGAAGAAGGCTGTAGCCTAATTTATTCAACGCACTCTAAGACCCGTCGAGCATTCGGCGGGTCTTTTTGCTTGAAACATCATAGGGCGGCGTTACGCCCGGAACCGGGGATCGTGGCGAACGCATTGAGGAATGTAGCGGAGCGCAGTGACGAACTTAAGTGAGCGCGATTCGCGGTGTAGCGGCTGAAAACAAATACTAGATGACGTTTTTACGTTCTAGGTATTTCATGGCAAGCCAACCCAGTGGGATGCGGAACCAGTAGGTGGCTAGGCGGAACAGCAGGGTAACTGAGGTGGCAATGGCTACCGTCAGGCCCCCTGCAGTTAAGCCCGCGATCAGCGCGCCCTCCACGCCGACCAAGCCACCAGGCGTAGGCACCAATGCCCCCACCGCGTTACCAACCAAGTAAATCACGGCCACATCGCCAATGTTCAGCACCTGCCCAAAGGCGCGCAGTGCGGCGTAAAAAGCCATCACATAACTGGCCGACATCAAAATGTTGCCGCCAATCCCTGCCGCGAACCGAGTGGGTTGGGAAATCATGGCCGACAGGCGCGGCCATAGTTGTTGCAGCGTAGGGGCAATTTTGCCCCAAGCCCAAGTACGGATGGGCGGAATCAACATCAGCAGCACTACGGCAGCGGCCACGCCCGCGATGGTGAGCAAAATGGTGGTCGATGGTAAGGTGATTAGCCCACCAGTTCCCGTGGCTAGCGTCAACAAAATCAGCAACAAAACAGTGATTACGATTTGCGAGACTTGCGTGAGCGCCACCACCGCCACGGCTACCGAGGTCGCAATCTTTTGTCGGTTCAAAAACCTCAAGTTCAACGCTGCTGGGCCTAAACCTGCCGGGGTTGCTAAGGCTACAAAAGAGCCCGCTAACTGAGTCAATACTGTGGTACCAAAGGGCAGGTTACCGGGGGTGAAGGCCACCAGAGTCAATGCCCCGCCTACCGTAGTGAGCAGGGCAAACCCAGCGGCAGCGGCGATCCACCAGGGGTTGGCGGTGGTCATGGCATCACGGATCTGCGCAAAATTGATAGTGGTTATCACTACGGCCACAGCGATGATGGAAATCGCTAGCATCACCACGGTGCGCAGGTTAAAACGGGTGATTTGCTGCGGCGGCACATCAGCGGCCGGGAAGCGGTTGATTAACGCGGCGCGCGTATCAGCCAACAACGGCTTTTGGGCTTTAACTTGTTGGCGGATTTCGGGCGGCAAGGCGACGGTTTGCAATAGCGGGCTTAAGCTGGCTAAATCTTTTTCGCTTAAGTTGGCTGCCGCGCTGGCTAACGCGCGGTCCGGTCCCACCCAAAGGGCAAACAACGCGAGCAACTGCACTAGGTCAAGGCGTTTGGCGAGGTTCGATGCCGCAATTTCGCCTTGGTCCCACCCCGTAATCCACACTTTCGGTTGCGAATCAAGCCCGGTGGCAAGTAGCACGTCATTAGTTAAATGGCGGTGCGCCAGGCCCGCAGCATGGGCCTTTTGGAGTTGGCGCCAAGCATCAGCCATGATCGCTGCTTCAGCATCGTGCGATAAGTGCCCATTGTCGGTCAAGGCATGGTCACGCAGGGCGATGGCGCCGGGAACGTGTTCCATGATGAGTACGGCAGAGTCCGCTTCCATGCCTACACCCAGCAAGCGCGGGGTGCGCACTCCGGCAGCAGTTGCGGAAAGCGAAAGCAAGGCAGTGCGTTCGGCCACAGCTTTTAGGCTCACGATGGCACGCGGCCCCACCCCGCCACGCAACCTGAAAATGCGCCACAAGCGCTGCATTAAGGTCAGAACCTGCCGGTCACCATCCAAAACCTCAACATCGTACCGGTTACCTGCCCGGTCAATTAGGGCATAAACCCGGGTGCCAGCGGCGCGAGCTAACGCGGTGGCCCCTGAATCCGACGAGGTTGCCACCACAACGTCCGTTGCCTCATCGCCCATTTTCTCGGGGTTGACGGTTTGGCCTAGTTCATCAATTCGGATTAGGGCAGCAGGTCGCCGGGAACCAACTTCACCATCGGGCACCGTTACCCCATCGGGCCTTGCTACCCCATCGGGCCCTGCTACCCCATCGGGCACGGGGACGCCAACAATCACGGGGCGGCTGATAAAGCCCGCGCGCTCAATGGCGGTAACCAAACCGGTACCGTATGCCCGTTCGGAAGGGATGCCCGCCACGAACTGCGCCGCCTGGCCCACCAGCGCCCCCAGCAGCACCACCAACACTGCGCCGGGAAAGGAAACCAGCCCCACAATTACAAAAACTAGCAACAACACAATGAGCAGCCGCCAACTCCACCGCACAGTACGGCGGCGCGAACCCGGCCCGGCCACCACCAACATGGCGGTCAGGGCGGCCACGAATTCTGGGGTGGTAAGCGACCAAAGCCCGGTATTAGCATCAGCCAGCACCGACAAACCCCGGATCAGCGCGGTGCCAGCCGCAAACTCGATCAACAACCAGTAAACCCCATAAGCCAACGCAAATGCCACCAGCGCCGCCACCAGCGCTTCGGCCACCTGGCGTACCTGGCGCTGCACCGCCAACTCGGTCAGCACCAGCACCGGCACAATTACCGACACCAAGCCCTCAAACACATTCATCGGGATCGCGAAAATTACGTGCAACGCCTCGGTTACGCCACGCAAATCAGTGCTGAGGCCAACCGAGGTGGCATGCGCGTAAATGGCAAACAGTAAGGTCAATCCGATGCCGAGCAGTGCAGCCAGCATCTGCGCCACATTGGAGGGGTGGTGGATGCGCGGCTCAGGGTGATCAATGATGCGCACGTCCGATGGCGGCAGCGGGTGGCCGCGCAGCAATGACTTAAGAATTGCTCCGGTGTTGGCGCCACCTTGGCTCATATTCATTTTAGTTATGCAACCTACAAGGAACAGTCGGATTCGCCACTCGCACCAAGTTCTAGCAAATGCGCGGCAACTTTGCGGCCCAACTCATCGGCGACGCGATCCAACTCGGCCCGGTCTTCATCAGTCAGATTGGTGCCGTTAGCTAGCTGCGGCACATCTGCGTAACCCCGGTGACGGTATTGCCCACCTCCATTTGCGGCATCGTCCCCGATGATGGCGGCGCCTAGCAAAAGCTGGCCAGCTACGATGCGGCCCCAAGCGCCCACGGGAGCCTTGGTTTTGCCCGCCAACTCAGCCGCGAGCGCCCGCTCTGCCCGCACGCCAAGCCGCGTGGGCAAATCATCCATGCGCTGCATCGCTTTTACCAACCAAGGGTTTTCGCTTAAGTAGTCAGCACGAGTTTCGATGGCGATTGCACCTTGGCCCGCCATCGGGGGCATATCAACTGGTTCCAAAACTTCTGTGACAAGCTCAGTGCGCCCGATGGTAATTAAGTCGGCGTAACTGGCCAAGGCCGCATCTAAATCGGAGCCGGGCTGAAAAAGCTGGTTGATGCGGTGAGCCAAGCTGCCATGGGTCATCACAATTTCCAAATCAGGCCTTAGTGCCCGCAGCGCTGCGGCGCGCAACTCCGTATCCACGCTAACCCGCGAACCTCTGGGCAGTTCGGCCAACGTGTGGCCGCTGGGAGTACACAACGCTTCTTTAACGCTACCACGCTGCGGCGTCACGTAGTTCAGGCCTTCAGTATCCCCGGCAGGTACCTCATCCAAACAGTGAACTACCAAATCACAAGTACCACTTTGTAGGGCCTCGCGCATGGCGTAGACCAGGTTGTCTTCGGTGTAAGCGTGAATGTCGCGCGGGATGCGAATGGTTACCAATTCAATGGGCACGCCCGTGAGCGCCTCGATTTGGCTTGCCATTTCCCAGGTGTGTTTGGTCACCACCGTTCCCGCACACACCCCCACATTCAACACGTTACTTGCTTTTGACACTTAGCCATTTTGCCACTTTTTAGGGGTTCGCGGTGGGGTTGTGACGGACTTGGGCCCACATTCGGCTTTCCACGATACTGAATTTGCCCCGAAAATGCCCGGACTAATGCCGTCACTAGAAATCTTGTATGCTTTGCTAACGTTTGATGCGGCCAAACGTTAGTCAAGGTGACAAGATTCCCACGCGCAGTGGCGTCTTAAAACGGCTGATACAGTACACTGTGCCGCATGGGTAAAGCTGTAGCAGAAAATACCGTGCTAGCCGATATCGAAACTCGCCCCTTTGTGGGTCTGCCAGGTGAGACTGGTTGGGTAGCGATGCGCGAGATTTTGCCCTCCGCCATCGGGCAGGCGCGGACCACTGCGGCCCACGGTGCCAAAGATGTGCAGGTGGTAACCGTACTGCCAGGTGGCTACGCTGGTATGCACCGGCCCGATGGCACCATCCTGTTGTCTGTACAAGATGCCCTGCCTTCAGACAATCTGTCTGCCGATTTAGCTGCCACGCTGTTGGCCACTTTGGCCGCTGAACCTGGTACCGCCGTAACCGCGCAACGCAGCACAGACCCCGGTGTTCTGTTGCAGAACGTGTTGGACACTTCGGTGCCTTTGAATGCTGCCGTGCAGTCTGATTACGATTATTGGCTGGATTCCAGCGCCGAACGCACGCCTGAAGTTACGGCATCGTTGGCCGAGGCGGCTGAAGCTACCGTACCGATGGCGGAAGTTCCGGGCGTGCCTAATGCTTACTGGTGCCTGATGAACCGGCCTTTTGTGCGTTGGGTGCGGCCCGAGGATGAAGACGACGTAGTTAAAGCCATCGCGCGCTTACATGCCAAACGTGCCTCCGCCATCGTGCTAGCTGACGGCTCTGAAGCGCGCTTTTTGGGGATGTTCCGCGCAGCCGGGTTGACCGTGCCGGTTTGGGAACTGCCCGATGGTGCGACGGCTGACGATTTAGCTGCCCCGATGGCGGAATTTGCCGACCTGTTTGATTCCGCCCTGCGTGCCACCATCCCACTTGACGCCAATGAGCGGCGCGCCCGTGACGGCATTTTAAGTCGACAGTTGACGTTGCGTTAAGGCTTAAGTAATACCTTTGTGGCTTTGCGCTCATCCATGGCCTCATAGGCATTTGCAACATCGTGCAGCGGGAGCGTGAGGTCAAAGACCTTGCCGGGCTGGATTTCGCCGCTGAGCACTTTGGGGAACAACTCCTCCATCCAATGCCGGGCGTGTGCCATGCCGCCCGCTAGGTTAAGGTTTTGCGCAAACAGTTGGTGAATGTCCAGTTCAACGCCATGCGGCACGCCCACATAACCCACGCGCCCGCCGCCGCGCACAATGGAGATGGCCTGGTTCATGCTCTCTTTGGTGCCCACACACTCCAGCGCGGCATCCACCAAGTCACCATTTAGCAGTTTTTGGATGGCAGCTTTAGCCGCTTCGCCCCGTTCGGGCACGATGTCGGTGGCGCCAAATTCTTTTGCCAGAGCTGCGCGCTCGGCGTGGCGGCTCATCGCGATGATGCGCTTAGCTCCCAGCAGTTTGGCCCCAATCACAGCGCACAACCCCACCGCGCCATCGCCCACTACGGCCACGGTATCGCCAGGTTGAATCTGCGCCGCTTTGGCCGCGTGGTAGCCGGTACACATTACATCGGCCAAGGTCAGCAGGTGTTTGGTCAGGTTCTTATCTTTGACCTCTTGTTCAGTTAAGCTGGTGTTGAACATGCTGGCTTGCGCCATCGGGAAGCGAATAAACTGGCCCTGACAGCCGTCAATCGGTAGGCCGTCTTGATCCGGGCCACCAAAAAAGGTCACATTCTGGCACGATGCCGTAGCCCCGTGCTGGCATTCTTGGCACTTACCGCAATTCAGTGAGAACGGCAAGATAACTACCTCGCCCACTTTGGCCGAGGTGACGTTATCGCCTACGGCTTCCACCACGCCAAATGCCTCATGCCCGGTGAGGCGCGGTTTTTGCGGTTTATTCGGATCTGGTTCTATCGGTTCACCTGTGTCGCCATCGATACCCCGGTAACCCCACAGGTCAGAGCCGCAAACGCAACAAGCTAAAACCCGGATTACGGCATCATCGGGCGTTAGAACCTTAGGCTGGGGCCGCTTTTCCGAGCGCACATCCCCTGGACCATAAAACATTGCAGCCAGCATGGGGCCACCTTCCTTTACTCAGCTACCGAACCATCGTCCAAGGTGACTTTCATAGTAGTCGTCGTTCACTAGGTTCCGCCTACGGTTGAATGATAACGACCCAAAGGGTTAAAAACGGGCAAACCCAGTTCAAATGCGGCCCGTTGTAAATTCTGATCATCAGATACCAACGCGGTCAATGCAGGTTTCAAACGCAAGGCCGCTGCCATATGTCTAAACACGTTCCCATTGAGCAATCCAACTATCCTCCGATAGGGAAACGAGCCTGCATGGGAAAGACCAATCCTCATCTACTTGAGCTTGCACGATATCGCCAACCTTCACCTGGTGGCGTAGCATAACCGGAACCGGATAAGTAAACCTACCAGCGCGCCCGAACAGGGAGATATCGAAGTACGCGGTTGGAGTCATTGTTTTTGTGAACCTGGTTACCCGAGTTGGCGTTTCAAGCATTGTTCAACCTTTGTCGCTTATCCAGATCAATAGGTGGGTGTCTAGCAGGTATTTCAATTTCCGGAGCTTTCAAACATGTCTGCGATTTCGTTAGCACCCATTGTGTCGAAATCATCTGGGATTTTAGTGCCGGTCATCCAACCCATTGTGCGGCGCGGTCTATTGGCCTGCGTCAGCATGACTGTGGGTTCACCTTTCCCACGAGCGATGCCGACAGTTCGCCCCCCTCCACTTCCGCGATTAGCCTAGATAGCTGGCTTTTGGCCTCGTGGACGGTAACCACCTGATCGATGAGGCTCATTTCCACTCCCTAGCTCTCTAGACTAACCACTTAGTCTACCATGCCCGGCTCGATAAACTAGCTGGTGAAGTCGGGGGTGGTTTTGGTTACCGCAAAGTAGATGACATCACTGGTGTATTGATTGACGGTGCGGTCATAACCCCACATCCAGCCGCCATCCCACTGGTAATCATCGGGCGACAAATTACCTGCCGTACCAACCATAATTCCCGAATCAGCCCAGGGGTATTTGCCAGCCCAACGGCCATCATTTAGTTGCGCCCAAAAGTGGTAATCTGGGTCATCATCGGTATAGCCTTGAATTCCGCCCCGCAAAGCAATGCGGTATTCGGTGTCCGGGTCAATCGGAGCATTAAAACTATCCAAGCGGCGGAAGTTATCAATCGCTAATTGCTCTTTATGGGAATTAACATAATCTTCCAAAGTCTGGGCGGTTAATTCGGTTTGGGCTTGCAATCCACCAGAATAGTAAGCGGCGCGCAACTCTTCCATGCTGGTGCCCATTTCTTCGATGTAAATGGGCGTTAGATGCCGCAGCGCATAGGCTAAGCAGTTCGCAGATTCTACATCGTCTGGGCCTGCCACTGCGGCGTACCCGAATTTGCCATAACTTAAATCCCTAGCTGCAACCACGCCGGTTGCAGCAACATATGGCGTATGGCTTTATCGTCATTTCCGGTGGCAAAAGTAAATGTTCCCGGGCCATCGGAAGTGAGCATAAAGCCGGCATTCGCGACCACACCAGCTAACCAAGATTCTACTTCAGGAGTAATTGGAATACTAATCCAATTATCCGATTCTTCCGTTACCGGAAGCGTTATTAAGCTGCCATCATAAACTAAAGCCCGTGCTTCATCTTGCATCATAAAATTAGGCACCCAGCTCCGCGCGGCTAAACTAATTTTGACCTCATCGGGCGCGTTACCTGATAAGACTTTTAGAAACAATTTAGCTTCGGAAAGTTCATTGGGCATAAAGTCCCCGCCTAATGGCAAGTGGAGCAACGCAAAGCTGGAAACTCCGTCTTGTTGCCCGATGGTAATGGTGTTGGAGTCAATATCAGAACCGCCCAGGTCTGGCTTGTCACTGCGGTAAGCTGCGTAATCGATGCCCGGCCAGGTGACCGTTTGGGATGCAGAAACAACATCGGACGATGCCGCCGCGGCAACGGCGGTAACACCTGCGGGAGTCGCGGCATCAAAAGCAGAGGCATCGCCGCTCCCGGCGCAACCGGACAAAGTTGATAGCGCAGTAAAAGCGATGCAGATGCGGATAAAGTTGGAATTAAGTTTGATTGCCATAACCTGAACAATACGGCGTCTATCAGCGGTAATACATCGCTCACCAGTATGATTTGCGGCACGCCTACCGTCATCCTTAAGGATGACAAAAAAGGTGCGCAATACCATTCTGGGGGTTGATGCCAAGAACTAAATTGGCAAACTAAGGTTTGCCTTATGAATAAACGTTTCACCAAGACATTAGCTGTACTTTTGTCTGCCGCCGCTTTTGCTGGCTGCACGATGTCGCAGCGTTCCACGCCCGCGGCACAGGCGCCTGGCATCGAACAACCCGCTACCGAAGCATCCCCCGGCGCTAACGGCCAAGCCCCAAACTTAATGCCCGGCCAATCGTTAGAAATCAATCTTGATACAATCACAATTCCCGAATTGCAACAATATGTGCGTGATGGCAAGTTAACTTACCAAGAAATTACCCAGCGCTACCTTGACCGGATAGATTTATACGATAATGCCCCGGTAGGATTAAATGCGGTAATCGCACTAAGCCCCAACGCCATAAATGAAGCCCAACAGGCTGACCTAAAAGTGCAACAGAACCCGGAGTTAGCAAAAGGATTATTCGGTTTACCAATTTTAGTTAAAGACAACATTAACTTTGATCAACTCCCCACTACCGCCGGGGCCCTGGCATTAGCGGATAACATTCCTCCGTATAACGCCACCGTAATCGACACGTTATTGGATAACGGCGCCATCATCCTCGGCAAAGTTAACATGTCAGAGTTTGCTGGCATGGCTGACGATCCCGTTGAGTCGGCGGTGGGCGGGGTAACGCACAACCCTTACCGCCCCCAAGTTTTGATTGGCGATGAACCCTGGGGTTCCAACACCGGCGGTTCTTCCAGCGGCTCGGCAGCCGCCGCCGCAGCGGCTTTCGCGCCGATTACCATTGGCACCGAAACTAAAGGCTCACTGTTGAACCCAGCATCCCAGAGCCAAGTGGTCACCATCAAGCCCACTACCGGCCTGATTAGCCGCTGGGGCATTATCCCGGTGCAATTCAGCCAAGACACCCCTGGCCCCATGGCCCGCAATGTCACTGACCTGGCCATCGCGCTGACCGCCATGACCAGCGGCGTTGACCCACATGATGCCAAAACTGCTGCCTTAACTGGGGCGGGCGTTATCGGAACTGACTACACCCAAAACCTGCGCCTGGATGGTTTGCAAGGCAAACGCATTGGGTTACTAAACGTTGAAGAAATTTGGCCCTTAGAACCGGGTGCTAGCGCCAATTTGGATAAAGTAATTGCAGTGCTGGAAGGTGCTGGCGCCATCATCGTCCGGGCGGAAGATGGCGGATATTTAGAATACCCAACGGGCGCGGGTTTTCAAGAATATGTAGGTTATGAATTCAAAAAAGGCCTAAATGAATATTTAGCGACTTTGAACCCATCATTCCCAATTAAGTCACTTAGCGACGTGATTGCATTTAATGAATCGCACCCAGCAGCGTTAGTACGAGGTACGCAATTTGGGTTAATTCAAGCAGATGAAGTTGACTTGGAATCAGAAAGCCCACACATGCAAACCCTAATTGCGGAAACCCAACAATTGTTAGGCCCAGATGGTATTGATGCCCTTTTGCAGCAGTATCAACTTGACGCTTTGTTGGATATTGATGTTACTGACTACGGGGCGATTGCAGGTTACCCATCATCGTCCGTGCCGCTATACCAGGATAACGATAACCCTAGCCGCTCGATAAATGTTATTTTCACCGGCCCTAAGTTTTCAGAGTCACTGCTTATCGAGCTGGCTTATGTAGTAGAACAAGGCACCCAATTCCGCGTCGCACCAGGTTTGGCCGATAAGACCGAATTAACTCAGATACTAACCGCCATCGTCGATACGCAACAAGAAAAAGTTACCGCAGCCATGGAGGCGAATCCTTACTTAACTGAGGGTCAAGCGTTGCGGCAAATATTTGCCAGTGACCCCGCGCTCGTGGAGTTTTTGCCCGCCTTGGACACTTACTTCAACGGTTTAGCAACCCAAGATGAAGTCGAAATAGCCGTGGAATCGCTTCGCAGCAAGTGACCTCAATTACACAAGTGTAATTCGCACGCACTACACGAAAGCCTCCAAAGTTACGCGCCAACTAATGCAGCGAGTTTCCCGGCGGTGGGCCGGAGGGTCCGTGCCCTGAGCAGCAAGTCAGCAAAGGCAAGGGTGTCGGCATCGTTATCCAGTTCTCGGCTGGCGCCCTCGTAGTTGGCAAACCAGTCACGCACGGTAGCCCAAGAATACAGACCACCCGTTACTTCGCTGGGGAACGAGCCGGGGCCACGTTTTCCCCCCGCCAACAGCCGCACAGATTCGTATGACCTGCCCGTTCGCCGGGCGATTGTAGCCAAATCAACGGTATCTTCATTTTCGATGCCAACCGCCGTGACGCCCACCTTTTCAATTCCGGCTAAAACTTCCAAAATCGCTAAGTCTAAGCTCTCTGCTTCTTGAGTCACCAAAAAAGAGGCCCGGCCATTAGCGCTAATGACTACGTTACCGTCGAGGCCGGCTTCGAATAGCTGGTCTTGCTCATCATCAGAGGGCACCCGGTTAAACCGAACCGTGAAAGTGTACTCATTCATGTTCTGGCTCCTCACGTAAATGCTTAACTGAAAACTGCTTTATTCGTTTCCCCTCAGTGCCGGGGCTACGTGGCGTGCCTAAATTGTTGTAAATATACAACGATCAGAGGGTTGGGTTACGCAAGGTTACGCGGTGCAATTTTCTGTTATTTTGACGCGCGTCTGACCAGCGGATTTACGAAGGCGATTCCACTACGCGCGGACTCTCGCGCGGACGTGCGCGGAGCTACGCGGCAACCGACTCACGAAGTTTTTTTAGGCCAACTGCCATGGCGCGATCCAGCACCAGTTGCGGAGGGCAGTGTTCAGCAGCCGCGATCTCTTCGCACTGGGAAAGGTAGTCGTTGCTAATTCGCACTTGGCTTGTTAGCTTTTCAAAGCATGGGTTAGGCTCACCTTTTGTCACATCGAACTCAGCTACCGAACCATCATCCAAGGTGACTTTAATATAGTGGTCGTTCACTAGGTTCCGCCTTCCATGCTGAAATTATCTTAATCGCTCCGCCATTCTCTTGAATACAGTGTACCACCGTTAGGATACGGCTTGACTGGGGTCAAAATTAGTTGCCAAACTCACGTGCGCGGTTATCTTAACTAAAAATGGCTCCCCAGAGTTTCGGTGAGGTCTGCGCGGTATTGCGTAATAAAGGCGCTGGCTTCATTGGCTGAAACCCGATACTGGTTCCCGTCGAGCGTTCCCTTGAGAACGCCCAACTTAATCTGGTGGAGTATGAACTCTGCGCTAACTCCAATGAGTTTTGCCAACCTGCTGTGGGAAACGGAAAGCCCTGCTGTTCCAAAATCTTTTAGCCGAACTCCCCAATATCCGGGTTTGCGGTAAGTGTTGGCGAAAGCAAGTATATACACCTGATGATTCTTGACTTGATAAAAGATTTTATACGAATACTGCCCCACGCCAATTTGATGGATAGGCGGGGTCGCCGGAACATCTTCGTAGATTTGCCACGAACCCGGCCTATCTTCAATGTGGATAAACGCAGCTTCAACAGCCGCTAGGAACTTTAGATAACCCCTTGAGCCACCTAAATTAAGAAAGTCTGCGCCAGCTTCAAGAAGTTCCAGCCTGGCCTCTGGGTGTTCGTGCCAGTTTTCCCGACTTATTCGGGCCATACGGAAGCCCGGTCACGCATAATTGCCAGCGTGTCCCAAGGGTTACTGGTGTGTAGCAGTCCGCTATCCATATCATCCAAACGCTGGGCGATCGTTTCAGCCCAAGCAGCGCGAATGGCAGCTTGTTCTTCGTCCAACGGCTCTTGACCACTAGCCAAGGGCGGTTCAATTGTCATGGTCACATCACCATCATACAGCAAAAAATAGGTGATATACATCGGGTGCAGAGAAGCGATCCAACATCAAACTTCGCCACGAAGCCTCGTTTAAGCTGATCTTCATAAAGCCAGTACTCTACGCTTGGGCGCGCGACAAACGCTTCACTTAGCCAGTTCCTCAAAAGCACGATGATGCTTCTTAATATACTTTGCCGCTGCGGCCATTACCTCATCATCCAAAGCGGTCACGTGACCATCATCGGCTCGGCTGGCAGCTTTGACTTCGGCAAACTCCATTACCAAATATTTGGGCTGGTTATTACGCATAATTACGACCGCTCCCCGATCATCAACCATCATCTGCCAAATAAAGCTGCCTAAGTTCAATTAGGGTACTTTCGCCGCCTAATAGTTTGATTATTTGTGGAATTTGAGGTGCAAACCATGTTAAAAGCGAATTGCGGCTAACATTTCCAACCCGCACCCAAACCACGGATGGCGCGACCAATCTCGCTGCGCGCAAATTTCTGAAATCTTCATCCTTTGTAATTATTACGGCATCGTGCAAAAGTGCGTATTCCCAGATATCAATATCTCTGGCATCGCGAGGGCCGATGTCGAAGATGTGTTCCGCCTGGTACCCGTTAGCTGCTAAAAGGCGGGCCAGCGCGGGCGGTAACTGCGCATCAACTAAAAACCGCATCACGCGCTTACTGGGAGTACTTGAAAATCAGCTTGGCGCGCGGCGAACATCAGACAAGCTTCTATGTCTTCTCGTTCGAGGTAGGGAAAATCCTCAAGTATTTCCTCAAAAGTCATTCCAGAGGCAAGCATTTCCAGCACATCCATGACCCTAATGCGCATCCCCCGGATTATCGGTTTTCCGTGACAAACCTCGGGATTAAACGTAATCCTTTCCAGGATGTTCATAACATGATATTAGCTGAAAACTGACAATCTCCCAACTACGAAGACCTAGAACTAGCAGACATTGCAGCCGCACTCGAATACGGTGCGCTCAAGACCAATGGCCGTGCGGTCGCTTTGGTTGCTGCGTGAAGTTCCTCGTTGATGCCCAATTACCCCGGCGCTGCGCGCACTGGCTAACAAGCCAAGGGCATGATGCCGTACCCATCGCGTTTGGTTGCGCGCTCTGCAAACAGCCTCGGCGTGTTTCGGCCAACGTGATGACAACCGGGGCCAAAAAGCATATACTGGAGTTACTATATCCCCCACGCCTCTCTACGATGCGCAACAGGGGGATTTTACTTTCATTCCAACCAGATTGTGCGGTGCTGAATGCCTAAACCTCGTGGCCGTGGAACCGCCGTTTACACCAAGCCTCCACTTTCCGAAGCTGATTTGGTTGCTCGCTGGGAAACTCGCGGCCTTACCGTGCCTGATCATGAGCGCGCTCAGCGTTACCTGCGCCACATTGGCTACTTCCGCCTTTCAGGTTACGTCCGTTCATTTGAAGATGGCAGTCGTGACCTGGTTCGCCCCGGCACCACATTCGATGATGTATTGAAACTCTACATCTTCGACCGCCGTTTGCGGCTGCTGGTGCTGGACGCCATCGAACGGGTTGAGGTGGCGCTGCGGGCGGCGCTCACCAACCACATGGCCGTTCAACACGGGGCAAACTGGTACGAGAACCCCAGCCTTTTTGCTGACCCTGGCGCGCAATCTAAGTTGCTTTCTGACATTGATAAGCTGATGGGTTATCAGCTTGTACAGCCCAAAGAAAAGACTTCTGGACGGCATACCTTTGTTTCGGCTTTGGAATATTACCTGACGCATTACGGCACTCCCGTGCGCCCGCCAAGTTGGCTCGCTTTTGAAGAGCTAACCATCGGGGCTATCCGAACTGCATATACGGGGCTGGGTGCCACCAGCGACCAAGATGCAATAGCGAAAACCCTCGGCGTCAATAAAGATGTTTTGCTTTCCTGGCTAGCCTGTTTTCAGCGGGTCAGGAATATCTGCGCCCATCACGGGCGCCTCTGGAATCGCGGTATCGGTGTCTATCCGATGATACCTAAATCTTGGGCGATCAAATGGTTGGTAGACCCTAGCTGGCAAATGGGCGGCAACGGTAACCGGCGGCAACGGTTATACCCAGTACTAGTGGCTTTGCAAACCATTCTCTACACCGTTTCGCCGCATTCGAGTTGGGCAAGCCGCCTCCATGCACTGTTGGCAGACCAACCAAAATTCGTACTACAGGGAATGGGGTTTCCCGAGGACTGGGCGAAGGACCCATTCTGGGCTGAACGCATAAACGGAGATAAAGACGAAATCGCAGACCTCTAGGGTAAAAAGCCAACAACGCGTGGGTGACTTCCGTGATATGCTACTGGCCTGTAGCTACTTAATATTCCCCGATAGGCAAACCGAATGCCCAAACTCAGCGAAGAGGACACCAAGCTCCGGTACATCACGCCCGCCATCGTTGACAAGGCGGGTTGGCAGCATGACCAAATGCGCATGGAGGCTTTCGCCCCCGGCCAAATCGAAGTTCACGGCACCAAAACCAAACGTGGCAAGGCTAAAAAGGCGGATTACCTACTAGTCCACAAAGAGACCGGCAAGAACCTAGCGGTTGTTGAGGCTAAGGCGTATGACGAAACAATCGGCACCGGACTGCAGCAAGCCATCAAATACGCCACTATACTCGACGCACCTTTTGCCTATTCCACCAATGGCCACGGCTTCATAGAACGCGATTTTCTAACCGGGATAGAGCGCGAAATCCCACTAGACCAATTCCCAACCGAGGCCCAGCTCTGGGAGCGGTTTACAACAGGGAAAGGTTACGATGCCGAAGCTCTGAAGGTGGTGGAGCAGCCCTACTATTTTAATCCTTTCGATGCCCGCGAACCACGTTATTACCAACGGGTAGCAATTGACCGCACGCTGGAAGCAATCGCACGCGGCGACAAACGGTTGCTGTTGGTAATGGCCACCGGCACTGGCAAAACCTACACCGCCTTCCAAATCGTGTGGCGACTACTCCAAGCTCGCAAAGTCCGCCGGGTACTGTATCTGGCTGACCGCAACATCCTGGTCGACCAGCCGATGAATAAGGACTTCCGGCCACTTAGCAATGTTGTTACAAAGGTTGAGAACAAGAATCTAGACCCTGCATATGAAGTTTACTTCAGCCTTTACCAACAACATGGCGGCGACCCGGGTGAAGAACTATTCCGCCAGTTCAAACCGGAGTTCTTTGACTTAATCATTATTGATGAGTGCCACCGAGGCTCTGCCAAAGAACAATCACAGTGGCGTCGAATATTGGACTACTTCAATTCCGCGATTCACCTCGGGTTAACCGCTACGCCAAAAGAGACGAAAGATATCTCGAATTTTACTTATTTTGGCGAACCGATTTACACTTACAGCCTCAAGCAAGGCATTGATGATGGTTTCTTGGCGCCTTACAAAGTTATCCGGGTTGGCTTAAATGTCGATTCGATGGGTTGGCGCCCGGAGCGAGGCAAACTCGATAAAGACGGTTTTGAGGTTGAAGACCGCGAATACAACACCACGGACTATGACCGGAACCTAGTAATTGATGAACGCACCACAGAAGTAGCTAAATACATAACCTCGTGGCTGAAAAAATATGGCCCAGAGTCCAAGACCATTGTTTTCTGCATCGACCAAGAACACGCCGAGCGAACCCGCATGGCACTTGTAAACGAGAACCCGGAAATGGTCAAAAAAGACCATCGCTACGTAATGCGAATCACCAGTGACGACAAAGAGGGCAAGGCCGAACTCGATAATTTTCAGCGCGCAGATGAACCAAATCCAACAATTGTTACCACTTCAAAATTGCTGACCACTGGCGTAGATGTACCAACGCTGAAGCTTATTGTGCTGGATTCAATTATCAATTCGATGACCGAGTTCAAGCAGATTATTGGGCGCGGCACCCGCCTAGATGAAGCCAATGGTAAAGAGTTCTTTACCATCATGGATTTCCGTGGCTCTACCAGGCTTTTCGCCGATCCGGATTTCGATGGCGACCCAGTAGTGGTGATGGACATTCCAGAGCCAGAAATAGATGATGACGGCGATCTGATTTGGCCCGATGACGAGGAAGAGCCAGACCACGGAGGTGCCGATGGTGGCAACGGAATCGATGGCGATGAATGGCCACCAGATATGCCACCGGATTGGACGCCAGACCGGAAAGTGAGGGTAAATGGCGTTGATGTTCATCTCCAAGGTGAACGCGTCCAGTTCGTTGACCCGCGCACCGGCAAGCTCATGTCCGAATCGGTCACCAAATACTCCCGTGACAACATGCTAAGCACCTACGCCACCCTCGATGCATTCCTCCATGACTGGAACGATGCCGATAAGAAAGCCGCAATACTCAACGAGTTGGCTGATAACGGCGTATTCCTTGATGCCATCAGGGAGGAGATGGGTGAAGCCGCCGAGGGTATGGATGATTTCGACTTGATTCTGCACGTCGCCTATGACAAGCCACCCAAAACCAAGGCTCAACGGATAAAGAACGTGGTCGATAGCCATTACCTAGCCAAATTCTCGGATGACTGCGTAGTGGTGCTGGAGGGCCTGCTGGACAAGTACGGCGAGCTTGGCGTAACCGAGATGGAAAATACACAAGTTCTATCCAACCCGCCATTCAACCAAATGGGCGGCCCGGTCAAGATTGTCCAAATGTTCGGCGGCAGAGATGCCTACTTCGAGGCCGTCCAGGGTCTGCAATCTGAACTCTACGCAGATGCGTAATTCCCTCGGTTGAGGAGCGTAGCGTCTCGAAACCACGGCTGCTCCCGGTAAGGTAGCATCGTGACCCTCAGCGCCTTTATTTCCACCGCCCGCAACATCATGCGCGGCGATGCCGGAATCGACGGTGATGCCCAGCGCATCGCCCAACTGACCTGGCTGCTGTTTCTCAAGGTTTACGATGCCAAAGAAGAAGAGTGGGAACTGCATGATGGCAACTACCGCTCCATCATCCCCGATGCGCTGCGCTGGCGAAACTGGGCGGTAGACAAAAAAGACGGGCGCTCCATGACCGGCGCCGAGCTGCTTGACTTTGTAAATGATGATTTATTCCCTGGCCTCAAAGCGCTGCCCGTTGGCCCCACCACCTCGTTGAAACAATCAATTGTCCGAAGTGTTTTTGAGGATTCCAACCAATACATGAAAGATGGCGTACTACTACGCCAGCTAATTAACCTAATAAACGAGATTGATTTCCACGATTACACCGAACGGCACGCCTTTGGTGAAATATATGAAACTCTGCTAAAAGAACTACAAAGTGCTGGCAGTTCCGGTGAATTCTATACCCCAAGGGCTGTCACCGATTTTATGGTGCAAATGGTAAACCCGCGATTGGGTGAATCGGTCGCGGATTTTGCCGCAGGCACCGCCGGGTTCTTGACCTCAACCCTCAAGCATCTTCAGACACAGGTCAAAAGCGTCGAAGATGGCGAAACCTACCGCAAATCAGTTTATGGCATCGAAAAGAAAGCCATGCCCTACTTCTTGGGCGTTACCAATTTGCTTTTGCACGATGTCGATTCCCCGCAGTATTACCATGATAACTCGTTGCTAAAGAATGTCCGGGATTACAAAGATAATGAGAAATTCGACGTTATCCTTATGAACCCGCCCTATGGTGGTAAAGAGCAAGAGTCGGTAAAAGCAAACTTCCCGCAAAATTTCCGGTCATCCGAAACTGCCGACCTTTTCGTAGCGCTGATTACTTATCGCTTGAAGAAGCATGGCAGGGCCGGAGTGGTACTGCCCGATGGCTTCCTATTTGGCAATGACAATGCCAAACACAACCTCAAAAAGCGGCTGCTCGAAGAATTCAACCTCCACACCATCATCCGGCTACCCGGCAGCGTGTTCTCGCCCTACACCTCAATCGCCACCAATCTGCTTTTCTTCGATGCCGATGGCCCCACCAATCAAACCTGGTTCTACCGGGTTGATCTGCCCGAAGGGTACAAAGCATTCTCCAAAACCCGGCCCCTGCTATCCGAGCATCTGGCCGGTGCTGCCGAATGGTGGCATGATCGCCGCGAAATCATTGACGCCGAAGGCAACCCCAAAGCCGAGGTCTACACCCCGGAACAAATCGCTGCTGGCGACTACAACCTCGACCTCTGCGGCTTCCCGCAAGAAAATCAAATCATCCTCAGCCCGGAGGAGACAATCGCAGACTACAAGGCCAAGCGCGCTGAACTGGATAACCAAATCGACACCAAAATCGCCGAGATCGAAGCCCTACTGGCGGTGAAAGCATGATAGCCGACCGCCTCCGCCAATCAGTCCTCGAAGCCGCCATCAGCGGCAAACTAACCGAGCAACACCCAGCAGATGGGACCGGGGCTGAACTCGCTGAGTTAATTGCTGAAGCACGTAAGGAACTGTTCAATACATCAAAGCCACGAAAAGCAAAAGCTCTACCTGCGAATGACGTGGTATTCCGAAAATGGGAAATACCAGAAACGTGGAAATGGGCGATTCTCGACGACGTAACAATTCCCGCAGATAACCGAAACCCCGAAGATACCGGCAGACAAGATATCAAGTACATCGATATTGGGTCTGTACCAGGGCCGACTCGGCTGCTTGATGATGTTGAGGGAATCGAAGCTGCTACCGCACCCAGCCGGGCGCGCCAGGTCGTGAAGGGCGGAGATACCGTCTTTTCGACCGTGCGGCCCTACCTCGAGAAAATCGCGTTCATTGATCCAGCCCTGGATGATGAATTCGCGTCTACTGGATATTGCGTACTTCGGCCAATAGAGCCAATTCGCCCGGAATACATTTTCTACTTTGCTGTTTCAAGAATTCTCCTCGATCAAGTCTTACCCTTCCAAAAAGGTGTGGGATATCCAGCAGTTACCGACCGAGAAATCAAATCGTCGCGCATACCATTACCACCGCTGGCGGAGCAGGAGCGGATTGTTAAGCGGCTAGATGAGATTCTGCCGCTGATTGACCAACTTGCTGAACTTGAGTCAGAGAGAGAGAGTCTAGACGACCAGTTCGTCAAGGCTCTGGAACGCGCCATCCTCCAGGCTGCCGTCTCCGGCCACCTCACCACCCAAACCAAAGCCGACGGCAACGCCCAAGACCTCCTAACCCAAATCGCCGCCGACCGTGCCGCCCTGGTAGCAGCGGGCAAACTCAAAAGGCAAAAACCTCTACCGCCAGTAACCCCAGCCGAAGAACCATACCCAATCCCACCAAACTGGGCCTGGACGCGCCTCGGAGAAATGGGAAGCTTTGCTGGCGGCAAGACACCTTCAATGGATAACCCCGATTTCTGGTCACCAGCTACGGTGCCATGGGTTACGTCAAAAGATATGAAGTCTGAAAGAATCTATGGGTCGCAGATGCTTATTTCAGAGGAGGGTTCAAAACAACTCACAATTTACCAGCCGGGCACCGTATTGATGGTTACGCGAAGCGGGATTCTCGCCCATACCTTCCCCGTAAGCGTACTTGAAGTGCCAGCAACAATAAATCAAGACCTAAAGGCGTACTCGCTATATAAACTTGAAATGGGTCGATTTATCCAACTAGTGTTGAAGGGCCTTTCTCCAATAATCTTAACCAAATACGCGAAGCGTGGAACCACGGTTCAAAGCATCAAGTTTGATGAGTTCTCAACCCAAATGCCGGTGCCGCTGCCCCCACCTCCGGAACAAAGCCGAATCGCAGAGAAGCTAGACCTGCTGCTCCCGCTGGTAAACTCACTTCGAGTCGAGTAGTACAGCTGTTGGACACGACTCAACAGGCCTGTCTTACCCGCGAGTTATGATGAGGCTATGGCCGAAGGCGATTGCATCTACTTAAACGGAATTGGCATAAGCGGCTATCGCTCGTTCCCATGCAACGCACCACAGCGGTTGTACCCATTATCAAAGATTAATTTAGTCGCGGGTGCCAACAATTCCGGTAAATCAAATATTCTCGGATTTGTCCAAAAGTTCATTCCCAAGTCTAAACGCGATGCCCCGGACGTTTTTGAACAACTCGATAGGCCCCATGCGGATGAACAGTTTTTACCTCGCCTAGACGTCGCTATTAACTTTACAGAATTTTGCAATCGCCTATCTACAGTTGGTGGGGATCGGCAGACAAGGCAGGCACTTGAAGATAGCTACCGCGCCCTCACTGGTTTTGACGACTTAGACCATCCCTTTTGGATAAGCCTACAACGAGCCGATGGCGCGCCAAGGTTCGACCTTGGTGGAACACGTACTCGGTTATCTAACCAAACTTTTAGTACCAATCAAAACATCTCGCTGAACTACGTAATTCGAAAGCTTCTTGGAGGCCGGGGAAGCACAGATACAGCGTTTGACCAGCTATTAGGCGAAATCGCCAAAGAAGTGCCTTCAGCCCTTCCACGAGTGGTCACGATTCCTGCATTTCGGCGGATTCAACCGGGAGATGAGGAAGAGACAGCTACGGGGAAAGGCCTTATTAGCCGAATTGCGAAACTTGAGAGCCCAATCGCTGGTCATGATTCTGACCGAGAAAAGTTCCTCGCCATACAGAAATTCGTCCAGGTTGTACTAGACGAGCCTGACGTTACCATCGCTGCTTATTACGGCTTCGGTGAGCCACTTTGCT
>Ga0268261_10000441_pt1 | contig 25871 bp, 19 predicted proteins | sample TergutNc150P1_FD_190353 | JGI IMG/M metagenome (GOLD analysis project Ga0268261, IMG submission 190353) | Nasutitermes corniger P1 segment gut microbial community from laboratory colony in Florida, USA - Nc150 P1 (SPAdes) (version 2) | ecosystem: Host-associated > Arthropoda: Insects >... | reverse complement strand
GCGGAGAAGGTGGGAACGTCTAAAGGCGGGGGAAATGGCAACCTACCCCTAAGAATTTGCCCAGGATGCAGTGTGCCAGACCCATACCGGTCGCCTGACTGGGTTCTGGTTCCTGCTAAAACCGGCCTAAGGGCTGACTACTAATGAATGAATGAATGAATGAATGAATGAATATATATATATATATATATATGAGTGCTCATTAGTGCTAGTGTTGTACCCACCAAAGAAACTACTCTAATCGGGTGTATCTCAGATGTTGTATGGTCAGGGTGTGAATCTGATTTCATTGCTTAGAAAGAGTGAGGGAGTGGTGATGGCTATGCAGTGTAACTTTCACAGACTTCCACTGATAGTCTTTACTAATAATTAGTAGTTACACACAAGAAAGAGGAGACTAATTAGGCATTACTGCTGCCGCCGGACTCGCCAGACAATGTTGAGATGTCTTGTCCCAGAGACTGCTTGATCGAGAGTGAATGCGTAATGCAATGTAAGGCTTCAAAAAAGTACACATGATTCACCATCGGGTCACTGACGGGTGCCATGAACACTAGTCACCTTAAGTGTTTAACCTTGCACCCCAGGCCGCTCTGCAATCATGAAAGGCATGTGTGTACAGAATTCTTAGAACTATTCCCTTGACCTGTGGGCCACGAGCTCTGGAGTTCCACAAGTAGGAATAAACATATGGCAATACACATCAATAAAATGATTATGATAAAAGAGTAATACAGTACATGCTGGCATAACTATGCAACACTAGTTATACATGCTCCTTGATCTTGCACAGATTATTTGCAAAACAAATACAGGCCTTTTAAAAATGGTGGTTCCTTACTTAGCATGCTCTTGGAATAATGTTTATGCAGAAAAGCAGTACAGTTAATACTGATGCAGTTAAAAAAATGAAATTCAATTATCACTTCCCATATGAGGAGTGTTCTTGCTAAAATATACTTTGACTGGGCAGCTGAAAACTTCTCGCAACAAAACAAGAAGAAAATCATACGTAAGAAAAATCTACATATTACTGTCATTTCAACAGTTTATAGGATGGCTGATCTGAAGTTTTCAGCATGATGTTGACAACAATTATTGGGGTGTGGCCATGTTGACTGGAAACAAAACTGGTACAAATATTTTAATCTTTAATATCTGACTTAACATAAACATAATGTTTTGACCATCTGAAGTCCAAAATGTTAAAAATTTAACCTCTGATTCAGCAGTATCATTAGGTTTCAACTGCTGACTTAGAAACAGTACTTCTTAAGTGCTGTGTAGCTACACTTTCGCACTAGCACTGTGCCAAACTTCATGCACACACACACACACACAGCCAGAGAAATTTTTTGCAATACTGCTCCAAGGTCCTTTAAGCAAAACACAGCAATTACCTGAACAAAGCTTTCCTCAGATCTATTACCATGCCTCAGAACCCTACACTTAGTGACACTAGAGTAATTCTGAAGTCTCAAGCCTGCACTACTCCCATTTGGTCATTAAGGACTGTATAAAATCAGAAGGTATGGGACTGCAGCTGTCTCCAATAGCATATAATTCCTACTATTTTCCTCAGCTAGTCAACTGGTTCAGAACTTGAAAGGACACACAAGTGCAAATATACAAACACAGAATGGCAGTGATATGACACACAAATCCATACTCTTTCTTTAATACACGAAAGCAGGCTAAATAAAAGTAGAAAATGGCGTATGAAGAGAAGCACTGAATGTATACATGCCATAAATTGTAAATAAAAGAAAACATTTCACTAAGGGTGCAGTCAAGAGCTAAATGTAATGAATGTTACAAAGTTTGAAATTACAGGTGAGAAACGGTTAAAGTTCAATAATCATAAAAGTTACACAATGCAGCTAGTGTTAACAACACATACCAATAGTATGCAATTGACTGTGTGGCATTACATACCGTTGATATTGGTACTAATGCCACCTCTGATTTGTAATCTTCAGAATGTGTACTTGGAGACCGGAACCATGTCCGACACTATCAATAATGGATGGGCAAAGTTTGTAAAATAACAAAGTCGTAAATAAGTTACATTAAACATATCACATGTTCAGTTGTAAGATAACAGGTTCAAGATGAGAACCAAATCTAACAGCCATGGCCTCACATTCAGGAATGACACTGTATCTTAGTGTGTCAAAGTGACAGCATATAACTATATAAATATGTCAAGAAGATGAAAGAATTAATTAAATAAGGCCATTGCCTGTAACACAATTATATATATAACATGCTTACCTGATGTGAATAGTTTGTTAGTGCAAGACCGTTGGCTCTCTTGCCAGCAAAGCGAGCAATGATTGACATAAGTCCCCACGAAAATCTAAAATTCAAATCCTCGTGGAAATCGGCGCATAGGTTGTCACAGTTCAGGCGATACAATATTTCAAACGGTTCTCGTCGAGGCAAAACATTAAGTGAAACCTGCTTCTTTTCTGCAGGCAGCAGACCTGACATTCGTTCTAGAAATACAGGAAGGGCAATAACCATTCATTTTTCAAGTGCACTACAGTTTGGAATTCACATTATGCTTAAAACATATTGAATTGCTCAGTCAGTACAGTCACTGGGTTACTTTGTGCCACAATGATCACATGTTCCTTTCCAGTCATGTAATTCTGTGCCTGGTTTTGCATTATTCTCCAAGTCACTGTTAATGTCACATTTAAATGTGCTTTTCTTTCTATGATTAACTTTTGTTAACCAGCTATAAATGCCCACACTACTTTGTCATAGCCACAGCTTCTCACACCACACCTGACCATTTAAATTTCTGGTACACAGCAATTTACAAAATTAATTTCCTTACTGTAATTTTACACACCCAATTTCCAAACAAGTGAAGGATTTCTAAGAATGACTCACTTTATTTGCACACAAATTTCTGAATATCCACTATGTACCAGTATTTATTAGACTGAATCTTTCTTACATTCATTAAAATATTTTTGTACAGTTTACCTTCAACTTATGTAAGATTTACATTTACTGTCTTTTTAAAGTGCCATAAAATTTTGCTTGAAAATGTACATTTGAGACAAGTGAGGCCAACTTAACAATTACAATGTCAAAAGTGTTGGTGTTTATAAACACAATTTCACTGTCCTTCTGAAGCTAGATGAGTACTGAAAGAATTCTCTCCCTCAAACCTGTGAAGCAGATAGATGTCTAACAAAAAGGATTTTGCTACATTTCCTGCACAGCACTACACACAAAACATATGAAGACTAGCATATGGCTCACTAGGTCACTGGGCACTACCATTTGAAGACCAGCATAAGTCTCTTAGGTGTGACGTTTTCTTTCGCAATGCCACACACAAGATCAACAAGTCATCTGATACCACAGTGGCTTACAGAATTTCCTTGTATGACACCAGATGGAAAGATTATGTTTGGTCGGTAAAGCAATAAGAAGGTGACACATGCCACAGGACAGGGTAGAAGAATGTGACAGTTTTCTGTAGACTAGAGTGAGAGACTGGACAATTAAAAAATGAAACACTGTAAGGAATAGCTAGCATAATGACTGCAGTTTAGTATTCATACCTTAATATTTAAGATTATTCACTCCAGATGAATGTTATGACATTAGACAAATCACATCAATCACTATCTAACATTCCACACAACTAGCAACAATGAAGCACCATTATCTGTGTCAAATTCCTCTGTAATGTCAACTTTCAGTTCTCTGGTGCAGTAGCACACACTTTACACTTCAGATTACCCTACAGAAAACAAAGTGCAATTCTGTCAATTCTGGGGAACATACTGGCTGAAAACTGTTGGCAAATTATAAATTTAAGTGGTCATAATATGTTCCCCCAAGAAAACCCACATTTTGGTTTGCCATGTGGGTCACAGCACCATACCTCTCTGACTGACTGCCTAACACTTCACAGTTCTATAATTAAAAGTGCCTGCAGCAAAGGGCAATGGCACTTGGCATCCATAGTAATGTCCTGGTTGTTTTCCATAGAGAAATAAGGCCTCAACACACCAAATACTGAAAAACCAAACACCATACCAAATGCTTGCCTTTTCACTAGTGAAAGTTAGCCTTTGGGTGTGGCGTTACAGAAGCAATGGAAACAATTCATGGTACTTCACTGTGGTGTGTTAAGTGAACTTCAGATAGCAGTTATGGAAATGTATTAGGTCATGTCCAGACTTGAGCATTCTGCCACAGTTTAACAGCATACTGTAACAGGAATTTGCAGGTCTGGGTGGTGTTGCTCTCACATTTGCTCCATTTGATTTGCTGCAATACACATTGCTGTTGGTTTTCCAGAGTACATAAAAGGATGTTATATTATGCTGCCAGAGCAAGCTTTAATGTGTTTCTGTGCTCGCTGCAATTTTCACATCGAGCTGGTGATATTCACGTCTTCCCACAAGGAGCGGCAGTGCACAGTGCACAGCCCGTTTGCCACAATATGTGCCATCTTGTCTGAAACTAAACCTCAGGGTGAGCAGAACAGAACATGGTTATCTTAAGCTGTTATGTTGCGGAAGAATGCTCAAGTCTACATACAGCATTAAATGTCACACCAGCCATCTAGAACAAGTAATCTTAAAAAATTAAGGTATAAATAATAAACCACAATCAATAAGCTACTTATTCCTTAAAACAGAATGTAAGAAAATGCCATGTCTTCACACTCCACCCTACACTACTACATTATTCTATGTATCAAGTGGGAAAAAATATTCTGCCATCACGTGTACCAGGAAACATCTACACGCATGTACTGAGCAGACTTTACTAACAGTGTGAAATGGTTCACCTGTACGCACACATTTGTGGCGGCAAATACACCCTGAAATGTGAGAGAACCTCCAAGTTTAAAATATTTTTACAACCAACTCAATCCAACTAAGTCAACATTACAAACACATTAACTAGAATCGACACACATCCGTTTAATTCACTCTGCTGCCGTGCGGGAAAAATATAATTTTCAAACCCTGTTACTTACTGTCATTGTAACACCAACTCATTCATCATCAGTATCAATAATACTGATTAATTTTGTCTGCTTTTTGCTTATTTTAAACCAACAACAACAGCAATTTCTCACTAATGCACATTTTTAGCCAATAAATGCATATTCTCCAGTATAAATGTCCAACAAACATGAAAGCATTTAATGCCCCAACAGAGCAGCTATGACACTGCACAGTCCAAACTGCTGGGCAGCAATATTTCAGAACACACTGCCTACATATTTTGAGATGGAACACTATTAACTTCCTACTAGACTACCAACTGCAAACAAACATGTCAAAATCACCTGCTGCCTGTCTTCTATCCTAATTGAATGCAACATCTTCCTCCAAAATACTGATCTCAACCTACCAAACTACATGATGTTACAACTGGGAAAAACCACAGTCTTGATCAAACTATATTACATAAGTAAATGACATGTTTGTATCAATTCATAAAAGAATATCCAGAATATGACAGAAGTTATGGAAAAAAACATCCTTTCCTACAACCCCAGCATGTTTGGAATGGCAGGAACACTTTCTTTAAAAATTAAGTCACAAAAGATGGATGTGAGATCAAATGAACTGCAGTCTTTTAAAAAACATAATTACTTAATAAAAATTATTTCTTCCGCAGTAAGTTCTCAGCACACATCTGCCAGTGCACGCAAATTAAATATTCCATACACTACCGACTCGTGTAATTAAATTTACAACAGTTTTATCCAACTAGTAATACAAAATACCTGACATTGAAAGCATATTGCTTATTACCTGTCATTTCTCGCTGACTGTTTTCAATGTTCATTGCAAGTGCAGTGGACAACCTTGCACGCAGGTTACTACCCAATCCATTTTCAACATGGTGATGTAGTTCCTTCTTATACACATTCAGAACAAGCTGTTCAGGGTGGAACGACAAATTAAACTCATCTACCAGCACAGACAGGCGGCGGATCTCTTCACTTAATGCTTTGGATACCTGAAATTAAGGTAATGCCACATTTCACTGCACCATGATTAATGCATCTGTAATGGGGTGCAGTGGCCGTCCTACCACCGACACCATTACCTAATGAGGGTATCGCTGCCAACCACTTTCAACAACACTATGAGATATATAAAATATATTCTACATCACTACAAACAGTACATAAATATTATGATATCTAAACAAAGAACAATAACCCAATCAAAACTGTATGGTACAACAGAACTCAAACTCTAACACATGGCTTACAATTTCCTACCTAGGAACTACAAAAAGGAAAGCTCGATCACCTCCCGCTGCCGCATATTCCTTCTACTACCCAACCAATCGATTTGGTATACAAACTTATACAGGCAACCAAATGAGACCAAATATAACTCCTAAGCAATTTGCACACCTTAACTTGGTTCTAGATGAAGTTAACCACGCTCACCTTGCATTATCAAAATCGGCAGTGAAGCCCATATCTCGTAGTTGTACAATTTTAGCCACTTCCTACTCATCCGCTTCCATCAGAGGTTCAGAAAAGAATAACTGCTCAACTGACACTTCACAAAACCCTCACACATATTCTCATCATAAGTCAGCAATTACGTCTGTCACCTAGCAACAGTCTCCTGCAGTGTCAATAGTATTGCTGTTGCCATGTGAAGGATAGGTAATCCAGCCTTCCTGTTTGTCTAGCTGAGGAAAGTACCTAAGCAGTTCACCACAATCTACTGTCAGCGTATGAAAAATAAAATAAAACAAAATAAAAAAATAAAATCTGTTTTTTCTAGGGGGCACTACACATTCATTTTATCTCACTCAATCAGATAATTCTGTTGATACAACTCTCAGGGAAAGCCCAAACATTCCTGTGCTATCACAAGCCAAATGACAGATGATGTCATAGGTCTGGTCTGGAGGAGTCCGCTGGTGTCCTTCTTCACTGTCAAGCACATACGCACTTACATGTTTTGGAGTTTTGTGGCAATAAAATTCAATTAGAATCTTCTTGGGCAGACATCTGCAAAGTGGAAAAATGTTTCGATGATTCAGATACTGACCCTGTCCCCATCTGCAGGGTACTAGTGACGACAACTTGATGCCATGCTGACCAATATATAACTGTATCCAGCTGGTACTGGAGATGGAACACCAGCGGAGTCAAACAATTGATATAGGTATGGATTCATCAAAGCAACATGCACAAATCACTGTGTTCCCTCTGTGCAAGTCACACTGGTTCCCCTGAAACAACTCACCCTTTGCTCAACATCTTCAACCATCTGTCGAATCTTGTCTTTCATTTCCTGTGTAAGAAGTAACAGTTGCTGCTCTGTAAAGTTCAGTTTGTCATATATCTCCTTCTTTGCTACAGCCTTTTGTGTCTTCAGTTGCTGTGCCTGGTCATACGTACTGTCCATAATCTGCCGTATTTCTGACACAATAAGCTTCCCTCTTTGTGAATGCTGCTCAAATTTTGTTCTCACTGCTGACTTTGATATGCATTCTTCAAATTTTCGCTCAAAGTCTTGGAATTCAAAATATCTGTTTGGAAAACCATCTGCCAATGCACCACCTAAAACACAAAAATTATAACAAGATTGCAGTTTTCTGGAATGAGGTACCATTTAATCTGGTAGAAAGGTATAGCATGCTTTTATCTACAAAGTCCCCATTATTTTGCACGAAAACCTTCAGCATTAGTCTCACAAATCCTACAGGCCTCCTAGCTCAGTCACATAACTGCAGCTGCCATGTAAGTGCACAAATACTGGCAGCAAAAACATATTGATCTACACGCACATGAGTTTGGCACATCAACCTAGGCTTGCTTTTACTTGTGCCTGAGAATGGCGACTGCGGTAACCAATCCTGCTGTAATGGCGTTTCAGAGAAAACTATTGTCTCCAGATTCAGGAAACAAGATGGGAGGGCAAAATGGACATAATATAGAGTAGGTAGGGTTATGACAGGCCCACAGTCAGTCACATGGGAGCCACAGACTCTGAAAATAATCTAACAGAGTGCATGTCATCACACCTCAGATGCTCACAGTGTTATGTCACACAGTGCGTTAGAATTTCTCCTGATAGAAACATGGAGGTTTTGTACATCACACTTGAAGTATGTTTAAACCTTCTCTACAAAATGAAACATTCCTGAAAGGTGTATATCTGACACATTTCTCATCTGTCAACACCAATCAATCTCACAAAAATGTGACACTGACAATCCATGCATCTCTTCTGTTCCCCATTATTGTTACAATTACTGCCAACAGTGCGTAATTATATGCTTGGTTATTCTTACTGTGAGCAGGTAGCCCTCTCTGTTCCTGCAGACGAGCCTGTAAAGCCTCCTTAGCTGACACGAAAAAGATTCTCTTGTTTGCTTCCTTCTGTGTGCACACCTTCAATTCCTCGACTAGAAATTCAACTGCTCGTTCCATGTGTTGCGCCCGCACCTACAAGAACACATTCAAACACAATTACTATACAAACACAAAACTCAGACTTTTGGTTGCAACTTGCTACAAGAAAATGTAACATTACTTGCACAAACATGTAGCATTAAATCATTTACCACAGCCACTATCTTAATTTATTACTAACAAACTTGGCAAGAGTCATGGTTTCTTAGAGGAAAGATATAAATATGATAAACTTATTTCACATCTTTCGTGACAATTTTGATATACGCACTGCACGCTTACAAGGAAAAATACATGTAAAAGTCAAAATATATTTGATAAAAGCAAAATTACCCAACCCTTGCTCAGAATATGTTAATTTCTCTTGTCAACATCACATTATACAATAGCCAAACTTTAAAGACATAACATTCCAATCAACAAACTAAGTCTATTCACATAATGAAAAAGATTACATAGTAGATACATGCAAAAGAAAAAACCAGATGCTTCATAAGCCAGACAACATGACATGACACAAAGTGAGAGCCATACTTACGCAGCTGTAATCAAAATATGCTGCAGTTTCTTCAGCACTACTGTTTCCTTACTGTAAATGTCATGGCCTTTACCTCAACAAAGAACTACAATCGTTGACAGTTTTGTGTTACGTTGGTGTCAGTGTTTACAAAACATTACATACACTGTAACATCTACCAGCTGTGCGTGACAGGGTCTGAGACAGCACACAAATTTGTTGAAACCTGGATTCTTCATCAACAGCTAGCATAGCTTGCAGAAAAATAAGGTCAGATGGACATCACCATGAAACATTTAGGCCAGTGCACGAATTCAAAATCCTGATGCCCAAAGCGTGTCGGGGCCATGGAACAGTTAAATACAAATTCTTTCCGGTCCAGCAGGGTAAAAATTTTCATTTTCCCATCCTCCCTCCACAAGCAGATTTCAATATACATCTGACCATTTAACAACACAATACAACGGTACAACAACAGGTAACAGCTCACAGTGTGAGGAACAAAACCAGTAATACCAATCATCTGCACTGGTAGCCTGGGATGAAGTGTGTGGCCGCTTCATTTTACATATTTAGGAAACCAGGAAATTTACTGCATTTTTAAGATATGGTGAATAATCTGTTTTTTTACAAAATGCTGTTTATTTCATAATTTGATCTTTTCCTGTCCAAATAATGTTTTTCATAAACCATGTGCTAAAATTTAAATGTTAACAAAAGAAGGCCAGTACTCGAAGATAACTTGAGGAGGAAAGTATGGGAAAATTGTTAATGCTGGTTTTTGTATATCTCAGCATGGTGGCCTAGGACAGATGTTATAGTTAGATGGAAAATGTAAACCATCTTGTAATAACCAACCAAATGCACAATATATCTATGTTAAGTTTATATTTAAAACTTAAATATAAACTTACTTTAATGCATTGGTTGGTTATTATAAGATAGTTGATTAAATAATGCATGGAATGAATAATGCTATAGCGATGGAAAATGTATTTGCGACATAACCTTGGGGCACATTTGGATCTTTTCATTAACAGGTATTCTAACCTTTAAATTACCTGCGTTCACATATGCCGGTTCGTCTCCTACTTGTTCGTATAAGTAATTTTTTATGTATGCAGTACGGGACGAAGATGTTCATGTTAATGTTTTCACTCCACAAACTGTAGATAACCAGCGATAAATATCCCACAGCGTAATGCCGTATTTACACAGGAACCATGTGGTCTGTCTCTGCCCATAATAATCGCCTTCCATTTTGTAAACTTTGTCCACGCACTTCGGCCACTATACTTGGTAATGATGCAGCAGTTTTCCACATGCATGCACAACTACAGCCATTTAGTGAAGAAATGCTGTACTAAGAATACACTACCCAATGATATTTTGTGCAATCTCATACTTTGTTACTTGCCAAAACAGCGGCCCCTGTCCAAATGATTTCCAAACACCCTTCGTATTATTGGGAAAGAAAAAGATGGAATTATTAAATGTACGGCATTTCATGGAAGATAAAACAGAGGTCATGCACCATGACTTAAATATGCAGTAAATTTCCTTGTAGCCTAAACATATAAAATGAATCTATTTGCATTCACAAATCCTTCAATGATTAATGTCACTTTTGTGAACACAGCATTAACATTCATTCCAACGTAGAAGCCTTGTTTTCAAAATATCAGTGCTACAGTCCCATTACAATCCATAACATCTCCAGCAAAATTATTTTCTACAGCAGTCAGCAACCTCAAGTGCACACAGCAGCCATTTTCTATATTACAAGTAACAAGATTAAAAATGTTAAACCCATTCCCTTTTCTTTGTACATCCACTGACACAGGCTCTCTTTGTACATCCACTGACAAAGGCTCTCTTTGTACATCCACTGACACAGGCTCTCTTTGTATATCCACTGACAAAGGCTCTCTTTGTACATCCACTGACACAGGCTCTCTTTTTATCTCAAAACTTCCATGACTTTCAAACTGAATATGGCTGCAGCCTTTCTTCCTTGTAGGAAAGGTGGATTTTTTTAATATATGCACAGAAAATCTAGCTTTTGAACTGATACTGAACCACTTTCACATGACAGTGTACACATCTTGCCTTCTGCAGTCATATTTCCAATAATTCTCTACACACTTCTCATTCACAACACTACAATTACAATGGACACTGTCTGCTGCCTCAAAAGTATTTTGTATATAAGACAAGCTCCAGTGGCTAACACATCAGCAGTACTCAAATAATGCTAGGTTTGATCCCACCTCTCAACACTTGTAAATATCCAGGTTTTTCAGCTCAAGAAACAATCCTTACCAACTAGACCAACTACATTTCCACTAAACAAGCCCAACTGGATATCAGGATTAGTCCATGTGTATGACACAGTAACAATGATTTTGGTAAACTTGATGTGAATGTGAAATGCCTAATGTCATAACCTACAGCTTGCATAGCAGTTTGTAACATGTGATGTAACTGCAATAACCATGCTGTTAATAAATATTAATAAACCTGTAATACTTGTTCTTTATGGACAAAAACTGTATGCTAAGTCACCAAATGTCACACCCCAGAGTTCAGATGTACTGAGTTCCAATATCAGCCCAGAGACTGGTTATCCTGAAGTTGGACATAGTTTTCTCATTCCCTCCAGACAAATGCCAGAACAATACCTCAAACTAGGCCTGAGCTACTGCTTTCCACATCCTTTCAAATTTATTACTCCTTGACCATCCCATTATTTAACACCACATAGATACGGTTACTGACAGCAATTCAAAATGAAACATAAATAAATAAATACATACATAAACAAAGATATAAAGGACAAGAACAGAACACCACAAACTTATTCAATACATCCTGAAAGTTTCCTTGAAAACCAAAAACCACATAAGCCCAACAATGAGATCTACATTCTTCTGGTTTGTTACAAAGTGCTGATTGGTAGTTAGTTACTGAAGTTAGGACAACCTATCGGTCCCAAAATGTCGGTAACTAACTAACAATCAACACTGCATGACATTCCAGCAGATCAACAATCTCATTTACACCATGGCAGAAACCTTTAAATCAGACTAAGTCCAACAATACTTAAATTCAATACATTTTTTGCAATGGTGGTTGTGATGGACAAGTGAAGCTAAAAAGGTTGGGTGGTATTAAAAAAATATATATATATGGAAATCAATATATATATATGGAAATCAATTGCAATATTACAACTACATTTATAATAAATATGTACCATAACACGACATACCATATTATAATAGACTATAATACATGAAGTCCCCACTTCCAATACCAATGATCACAGAAGTTAAAGTGCCTAAAATATTTAAATAAAAGACAAAAGAACTGCTGTGTCCATGCATCTAAGGAACTGTGTAACTAAAAGCTATGTAAATTCAAGGCTTACTGTACACTCACTTCGCTTTAACCAGATTTTCTATATTTTCCTGACCATCAGGCATACCTGGAAAATACTGTATCAAGATTCTCCTGCACCTTATACCCAGACAGTGTGTCAATGCCACACTTATCACATGCCTCATCCTTGGAGGAAGAGAAACAAAACTACACTCTTCTTGACACTAGCTATTTAGCGCCATGCAGTGATGGGTTTATTGAAAATATATTTGTTCTTGGAACATGTTATAAACAGGTAAGGATTTCATATGCTGTAGGTTGCATGCTAGATGTTACAGAGTGTAATAAGGAGACGTAACAGAACAACCAAAAGGCATTTCTGGTCCACCTCCAACCCAGAAAATGAAACATGAATGGGGAGGTAAAGTGGAACAGTCCAAAAAGCTGGAGAAGGACAAACACTCCTTTTGTAAGCATACTGCAAAATGGCCTCAACTAAAAGCAGCGGTCAGGAACTGGACAATGGGCCACAGAAACAACCGTATTTCAGTGCCTGCTGAACTCATAATTCTTCACAGAAGAGGATGGGTGATTGCATACATCATCGCCGATTTATTCTGGGACAAATTCTTGGTGTTACAGATTTATGAAGTGCAAGAGAACTGTGATGTCCTTCAAGAAAGAGGATATCACTCCTACCCTTGGCAGTAATGAAGGCAGTGCAATGTCTGAAAAGGGTAAAAGTTTGAACAGTAACATTAGTAACGAAGAGTGCAACAGTAGTGACGCAGATTTCAGGGGGCTCTACCATCAGTAGAACCTTCACACTGCACTGCCATTATGTTGAAGTGTACTTGACAGTCTTTTTTTTATATAAGTACACCCTCTAAAATCCAGGTGTGTCTTATGGTCTGGAAAATATAGTACATGCAATTAGATTGGACCCCACATTATATAACCACAATTGCAAATTTTGTGTGAAGTACTTCTTTTTAAAATGAGGTATTTATATAAGGCATGTTCAAAAAAAGATTGAACTTTTGCTATAAAGACTTTATTCCTCATTTTACAGCATTTAAGCACCGTCCCCTTCAAAGCAGTCCCCTCTACTGGCGATACACCGCTCCCAACGTTTCTTCCATTGTTGGAATGCTTCCTGGAACGCACTTTCTGTGATGGCGCGCAGTACTCTTATTACATTTTCCTGAATCTCCTCTATGGTTTGGAAACAACGTCCTTTCAAAGTGATTTTTAAGTTTGGGAAACAGGAAATAGTCTGCTGGGGCTAAGACCAAAGAATAGGGTGGATGGGGCACAACAGTTGTCTGATGTTTTGCCAGATAACTGCGGATGAGGAGCAATGCGTGAGCCAGCGCATTGTCGTGGTGCAACATCCAAGTCTAGTTTTCCCACAATTCAGGCCTCTTTCTGCGCACAGCATCCCTCAAACTCACTAAAACTTCCTGGTACAACTGTTTGTTTACTGTCTGACCACGTGGTACAATTTGTGATGGACAATGTCTTTCCAATCAAAAAACACAACCAACAACACCTTGATCTTTGACTGACTCATCCGTGCTTTTTTGGTTGAGGAGACCCTTTCCCCATCCAATGGGACAATTGCATCTTGTTTTCAACATCATACCCATAAACCCACATCTCATCTCCTGTTATGATGTTCTTAAGAAAGTTTTCATTACCACTTGCATTGACAAGCAGTTCCTGACTGCGTTCAACACAGTTCTCTTTCTGATCATCAGTCAACAAACACAGCATGAATATTTCACTGACATGAAGCATCTGAAGTTTTTCAGTAAAAATTTGATGGCAAGATCCTATGCTGATGCCCACTTCATCAGCAACTTCTCGGACAGTAAAATGATGATTTCCACAAATCACAGCACAAACTCTCTCGACATGGTCATCGTTTGTTGATGTGGAAGGTCGTCCAGGCCTGGGATCTTCACTGACCAACATTCTGCCCTCTTTAAAATGCTTAAACCACTCATAGCACTGCGTTCCGCTCATACAGTCCTACACATATGTTTGGTTAAGCAATTGAAATGTCTCTGTAAAATTTTTACCAAGTTTGCAGAAAAATTTCTCTATCTCTCGCTCTCTCTCTCTCTCTCTCACGCTCTCTCTCGCGCACGCAAGCACACGCACGTGCACGCACGCACACACACACATGCACGCGCGCACGCACACGCACACACACACACACAAGACACACACAAGACACACACACACAAGACACACACACACACGACACACACACACAAGACACACACACACACACACACACACACACAAGCAATTGAAATGTCTCTGTAAAATTTTTACCAAGTTTGCAGAAAAATTTCTCTCTCTCGATCTCTCTCGCTCTCTCTCGCGCGCGCGCGCGCGCGCGCACGCACGCACGCGCACACGCACACACACATTCTTCAAGCTTGTTCATTGTCACTTTGTCACTAATCCAACGAACAGCTTGTGCACGTGTTCAGTTCAGAGGATGCAGCTCGACGACTAATACTCATAGTAAAATGGGACAAATGGGAGTTTGTTTTCAAAACCTGACACTAGGTGCACTCAGTTGCCGCAGCGCACTCTCTGTGCTGGTTGATGCGCTATTTAAAAAGTTTGGTCTCTTTTTGAACATGCCTCCTACGAGCTGTGATAAATTAAAAAAGTACCAAAATCAAAGGTGCAAGTGTCATTTGGCTCCCTACAACTTGTCTCAAAGGGCAGAATAAGAAACCTGAGCATTAGGCAGAATATCAACTTACACTCCTTCTAATCCCCTTGCTCTCTTTCCTTTACACACAAGGGAATTTCTAAAACTTCCCGCACTTTTTTTTGTGGTCACACAAAGGGGTAAACCTTTGACAACTGGCAATACTGTAACTGGTTAGATGACATGTTGGCACACTGATGGTTTCAACCTTGCTCTCACTGTGCAAGTTGCTACTGAGCAGGTTATATGGACACACCACTTTAAGTTTGGACCAAACAAGAACACAGATCTGAGGTACAATCTTTATGGGCAGAGTGTGTTAAAGATGCTGAAATTCACACATGTTTATGTGCTCAGTAACAGGACATTGCTCTTTCTCAGAGAAGTGTGTACAAGTGGACAGAAATGTTCAAGAAATAGAAGCTGGACAGGTGACCCAACATCATAACAGTGTTTAGGATTCCCAAAGCCCTGTCTATAAGCATTACCTACAAGTAAGGCACAGATGTGGGATCACAGTTACAAATGTGTGGTATTTCAACATACTGTGAAACGAACTGTCATCACCCATTTGCACAGAACAGAGGAGACTGTCACAGACTGTTCTTTTGTTGCACGACAACGCACACAGTCATACTGCTGTCCCTAAAATAACCACCCTTCCAATGCTTAACTGGAACATTCTCAACAACCCAGCCTAGAGTTCAGACTTGATGACTTCAAATTTTCATCCCGCTGGACTCATAAACGAAGCTGTGAGAGGCTGAAGATTCAGAGATCATGACACAATGAAGGCCTCAGGGCATTACTGGCCTCACACACAAGTAAAAACCTTATATTCTGATGCCTTTAAAATGGTTGTAGACTGTTGGGCAAAATGTTTTGAAAAGCAGAAAGACCATGCTGAGAGGTAACATATACGTAATGACCACAAGATGAATAAAAGGCACGTGGGGAAGAAAGTGCAGAAACTTTTTAAAGATCCCTCAAAATTTTCACGCATACTGCTAGTACACTTCCTGCCAAAAAATTGATTAAATTAAAGAAGTCTTAAAAACTTCTGTAGCTGACAATGCATGGTTCTCAGACGAAAAGAGTGTGCCTACAATAGGAATATATAGATTATACTGACAAACAAGAGGAAAGAGTTCAAAATGCATAAGACATTAGTTATAGAATGGTAAGAGGCAGATATAACATACAGAAGTTTTTACCCCCCCCCCCCCCAAAAAAAAAATCTGATGTTATTTGAGAATATCTCTTCATTTAATAGTGCCATAACTTCAAACAAGACAGAAGCGAGAAGCAGACATTAATATACTAAACAATGACTCAGTCTTACCTCGCTCTGCTCATTTCGATGCTTTAAAGGGAGATGAGAGAAACAAAACATTAGTTTTTGCATTATTGGGTAGAACACTAACAATTCTGAAATTGGACATTTCCTTCCTCAGTTGGAAACTTTGAGAGCACCATATCGATCAGGTGCATCTTCAGCTTTCCATTCAGGGATGGAAACAGACCATTTCTGAAACACTGCATTCTGTTCAAAATAGCAGATCATAGAAAAAGTCAGAAAACCAAGTGATCTTAAGTGACACACACCACCATCAAAACCCTTTGCAAGTGACAAAACATTAGACTTGCCTATATTCTTACTGCAATATTATCTTACATATACATAACACAATGGTCCAATGTTAGGAACACAGAACTTGAGCACCACAGTATGCAGTGGGTAAACACAAAGAAAACTTAAAATTACAGAAGTCAATGAATATCAGCATTTACAGTAAGTCACAAAATTGCCACATGCCAAACACATGCTTCAACTACAATAACAATTTTACTGAACATAATTAACCCATTCAATTGAACTGTTGCACAGTCACAATATAACACTGCATCCAGGTATAAAACCATCAATAATGTTCCATGGAAACCTGGTACATTCTTCTGAATCACTGAAGTAATAATATATACATATATAGAATCTTTAAAGCAACTGGTGACTTGTGATCTCTGTTTGGACACACTAAATGTGTGCTATACCCAAAACATGGCAGTAAACACAGGTCTTACAAATTAACCATGTTGTTCTCAATTCACATAATGTTAACGGCTGCAAATGACAGTAACACTTGCAATACTCTAGGTATGTTCAACATTTATCAATAGACTTCTGTGACATATTAAGTAGGAACAGTTTTCATCAACATAAAAAATGAGTCACAAAATGTATGGCCAGTATAACTATATTCACATACTTATATATATATATTTTACTTTCATAAAATTACCTCTAACACATGGCAAAACAAAGTGAATTTCAAGCAAAAGCACATTTTTAAACTTTCTTTTCCACCTTCCATGCAACAAACATATCAGGGCTGCAACTATATCAGCCATACATAAAGAAGATATATCAGCAATCTTCATGTTTTTTCCCTAGTTAATTCATTACTGAATTAGTCAGTACACAAATTTCTAACTGTGGGTCCAATATACAGTGCAAAAAAATTCTGTGAAACTCACTGACTTTCTATTTAACAGTCTCCAGAACTCTACAACTTACAGTGAGCTGTAGCGTTCAGACTATGTTGCCTCATTGCTTCACCATCACTTGGTTTAATACCATCCTCAACCCCCTCCCCTCTGCCCTAGTCCAAAACAGGACTCCACTGTAAGGTAACAAATCATGCTAATTGGCTCTGTTTGTCCCAACACTATCTCTGTGGAAACCTTCCTATACGAATGTGGGTGCTTGGGATTCTTACAGAAGAGTCAACCAGGCAGTCTGTTGGTTTGTGCCACAAGGCTTCACACATACATACTACATTCAATACCACTGGGCTTTGACAATGATGCACGACTCACTGCCAAATTCTCCTTTTTTTTGGGACTCTGTCCACACCCAAAACATTTTAAAAAACACAATGTTCCAAAAGCCGGCTCTGCTTCTGTTTTCAGATAACAAAGTACCTAACCTGCTGGACCCCTTAGATGGACCAATTCTCAGTCGCTGGGTTTTCTTTAAAAGTTTTAGGCAATGGACAAAGTCAAAAAAAAAAAAAAAAAGGAAACTGGGTCAGTGAATGGACACTAAAGTATTTTGGTCTGACCTCTGACATGATATGAGAAATGTAAACCAGAGTATAGCACTTGACTGGTTATAAATAACAAGGATCCCATTGCTAGACTGGGTAAAGGGGTTAATTCTCATTTGGTCTAAGATCTCCCATTAGTGCAACAGTACAGATGGGTATGAGGAGCAATTCTTGATCCCTGATTTGGTTTATGTAAAGCTGCCAGTTTGGAGTAATGTTATATACATGTATTTGTTTTCTGTACTAGTTCTCTTTACATTACATTACTGTAGAGCAAAGTGTCTCCAATAATTATTTGGCTGTTTATGTCACTCTCTCCTATAAAATCAAGCACCTTTATCTTTTGAGATTGGAATAATTTATTCAAGTCCAGCCTTAAATCCATCTCTGGTAATTGCATACATCTGGGGATGTAACACAGTTAACTAACAGTAATGCCTGACATCTCTCCATACAGTACAGTGCTACAGAAAAAGCATAGGTATAAACTGTTCTGTATTTCTCTACAAATGCAATTGAAATTTTTTTTCTTTATTTGGCAAGTAATGTCTGAAGTGAGTAGATCTTCACTTGTAAGTGGTTATTAAAATTTCCAATCTATATGAATATGGAAAAAGCTGAACAGTTTTTCATACAATTCTCCAATGTCAGACTACTTAAAATCGGATTCGTTATTCTCAAGAATGTTTCATGCAAAATATAGAACAAAGCAATTTCCATCGATGGTCTACAGGGATTATAAACATGTCTAAAAGGAACACGAGAGCGATCCATACTCTCTGTTGCAGAGAGCTATGTAATCTATTACCAACTGTTTATCCAGCTTCTAAGACACAAGTGTCCTTAGCACCAACATCAACATTTTATTTGAACTGTTTACACACAAGGAAAGTACTGAGCAGCATCTTCAGGTCAAAGGTTATGTGGTAGCTGCAGATAACTTTAAATTATAGGCCTTGTTTTAGAACTATGGAAATACAGGCCACTCAGCACCTGCATTCCACTGGCACAAACAGTTCACATGGAAGAGTGTATTCTGAAAGATTACGTAATATCAACATGTATTTCCACTCGTATTTGGTTAACTATACATGACAATAATAATGATCAGAACACAAGTTCAGTTTTCTGACAAAAGAATGACACAGTCACTAAGACTGTTCCTTTGCATTTTGTCTTTCATTGCATTTCTATAACACTGTCATGTACTGCTGAATAAGATTTAAGACTTCCTCTACCCTGGGACCAAATGTACAAGCTTCATGACCACCTGATCACACAAATGGATGCACTTTTCAAAATGCAGTAGGTTCAAGAAACCCGGAAGATAGGGAAAAGTCCAAAAGTATAACCTTAATAACAATTGTTGAATTTTAACATCACAAATGGGTAAACTGTAATTCAGCAAGTGCAATCATATGCTTGAAGTGTAACTTGACCTTAAAACAATGCAAGAGTTTAGGCAGAAAACATTCGCTCATTTACCTGGTCAAGAAAATCAGGCTCAGAAGCCGAGGCATCCCAACGATTGTTCAGTATGAAGATATTCGGTTTTGCTAATCGTGTCGACACTTTATGGAAGAAATTCTTCTCCTGCAAGAGACAATGACTAGGAGTTAAATGCAACACTTAAGCACTGAAAATACTGATTGTGGGGTTTCTAGACTTTGTCTGTCATCTAGAATTTTGAACAGAACACACTTCAGAAACTAGATATTTCAATTCAAAATATTCTGTTGTTGCCTTTTTAATTAGTAACAGCAGCAGCAGTATCAGTAGTAGTATTAGTATTAGTATTAGTATTAGTATTAGTATTAGTAGTAGTAGTAGTAGTAGTAGTAGTAGTAGCAGTAGCAGTAGTAGTAGTAGTAGTAGCAGTAGCAGTAGCAGTATAGTTTGGTGGTGGTTATAGTAGTAGTAGTAGTAGTAGTAGTAGTAGTAGTAGCAGTATAGTTTGGTGGTGGTTATAGTAGTAGTAGTAGTAGCAGCAGCAGTAGTAGTAGTAGTAGTAGCAGTATAGTTTGGTGGTGGTTATAGTAGTAGTAGCAGTATAGTTTGGTGGTGGTTATAGTAGTAGTAGTAGTAGCAGTATAGTTTGGTGGTGGTTATAGTAGTAGTAGTAGTAGTAGTAGTAGCAGCAGCAGCAGCAGTAGTAGTAGTAGTAGTAGTAGTAGCAGTATAGTTTGGTGGTGGTTATAGTAGTAGTAGTAGTAGTAGCAGTAGCAGCAGCAGCAGTATAGTTTGGTGGTGGTTATAGTAGTAGTAGCAGTATAGTTTGGTGGTGGTTATAGTAGTAGTAGTAGTAGTAGTAGTAGTAGTAGTAGTAGCAGTATAGTTTGGTGGTGGTTATAGTAGTAGTAGTAGTAGTAGTAGTAGTAGCAGCAGTAGTAGTAGCAGCAGCAGCAGCAGCAGTAGCAGCGGCAGATGCACTTGCCTGTCACAGTCCTTACATACAGAATATTCCACATTAATGTGGGCCAAACTTCAGGGTGTTATGTACAACATTTTCAGTACAAAATTCCACATCAAAATATGATCAATTATATTTGATAAGTACAGTGGGTACTGGGTCTCTCTCCCAGTGGTACAGCGGCTATGGCAAGGCATTGACCACCCACCCCCATCTAGCACTGAGGTTAAAACAAGAGTACAGCTATACTTCTACTCCACCTCTGGGCCTTTATGACTTGCTCTATGGTGAACATTCCATTTACTGTTTTAGTCAATACGATCAACCATTACATTGTTACGAGCATGTTAATGATACAAGACACTATGCAGTACTGTGCAGTACCAGTTCTTACAAACCACCAACAGGATTAGTCTCTCCTATGTCATACACTAATTCCTCATACCTCACATTTGTTTTGTTTCATAGGCCTGGCCTGTGAGGTCACCAGATCTCATGCCCCTTGACTACTTCCTTTGGGAGCACATGAAGGACATGGGCTACTGGCAAAAACCAAAGGCAAGAGAACAACTGCAGCAGTAAATCAGCCTGCTGACTGCATAAGAAAATATTATACACTTAGAAGGGCAACAAATTCTCTTTGAGATGCACAGAATTTTGCAGAATGGGGGAGGTCAATTTAACTGTATTCAGTGTAATGTAACTGAAAACTGACGTTCTTTGACATCATCTGACCAAGATGGTGTTTTTCTTGCAAGTTGTAATTTAACTATGTTAATTAACACAACTACTGTAACTAATTAACATAACTAAAATTAATGTCTCTGACATACAATTTTCTTTTAATGTTGTACATACAGTAGGATAACACTCAACTGCTGCCTTTGTTTTGTGGTGTTATCAAACACATGTTGCACAACATGTTAACACTTAATGGATGCACTTCTTCAGTGGTGTTATCTGATATGTAACTTTCTTTTTATTTGTACAGTTTTAAAAAACATAGTACTATAAAATTTTTGGTTACAGCCATGCACGTGCATTGAAGTGTTTGCAGCAGCACAATGGTTGATAATCAGGAATATGTTGATTTTTTTACATTTCAATCTGTTTAAAGGTTGTCCAAAGAGCCAGATATTTCACTGTCTGGAAATCTATCTCAGCACCTTGAAATTAAATAACATAAAAAAAGCACCACATGCCTTTCACCATTCCCTTGTTACAAATTTGTTGTAACATTTTGTAAATGTCAGTGACAGTTTTCTCAAACTGCACTAAACATTCAATACCAATTCCCTGTACCTGTGACAAACATCACACTCACAAAAACCATTATAAAACCATATTAAATCCCAACAACTACTTGAGACACAAAACTGCTGAATCATGAACGGCCAATACAGTTGTACTGCTACACTAAAGCCATGGAAAGAAGACCCTAGGGCCGGTAGGAACAAAAGCGCCTGACATTTCCCCCTTTCTTCCAATTCACGCATGATCATTACACCACTTGTGGCCTGTGTCAACCAGTCTATATTGTTTGTTGATAGTCAAGATTACTACCAACATCAAAGTGAAGATTAGCAGCTTGGAGCAAATGTGGACAACATCAAACCATGAGACCTTCTTCCATGGCCTCTGCAAAGCTATTACACAAATCATTAGTATTGTTATTCTGCAGTCATATGCTACAAGTTCAAACTGAACACAAAGACAAAGAGTCTCTTGAAACCAACACATGAACACTTTCAGCTCAGCGCTGGTGTAACTTACAAACTGGACGAGTAATTCACTTACTGCAAGCATAAGGGTGGATTCTGCATTGGCAACAAGTACGAAGACGTCAGCATCTAGGCAATGTCTGTCGATCCACTCATCCAAGTTGGGCGACACATCAATTCCAGGAGAGTCAACAAAAACAACATCATCTCTCAGAAGCAGACACTTGTCTTTAGGCCAGTAGATATGCACCAGCTGACTCTCTCCCAACTTTTCCTTACACAAGGCATGAGCAAGTTGTCCAACAGACTGAAACACACAAGGAAGATGAATGAATTCCTCTGAATAATCAAAAGCAATTCAACACATCAAGAAATTTTCTATCACTTCATCCAGACTTCACCATAATACAGTACAATCCCAATTTACAGTTTCTCTGTTGAAAATTCTTGGATCATTTTATAGGTTAATTTTTGTGGTCTCAGCCAAAACTCCATTTAAACAATGTAGATTTCTTGATTTATGATTTCTCAATTTGAGTCAAGGAGTGAGTGGGTGAGCGAGTGAGTTAGTGAGTTAGTGAGTGAGTGAGTGAGTGGGTGAGTGAGTGAGTGAGCGAGCGAGCGAGTGAGAGAGCGAGCGAGTAAATATGTGAACAGAACATGCTGACCACTTTAACCCATGGGTTGTCATTCTGTTCAGTGGTTTCTGAATGGTATGGATCCATTATTTGACAAACCTGGCAATGCAGTCAGGTGTGAACCTCACAGCTTCAAATGTGAGAAAAAACATAACCTCAGTGATGTTTGCTCTCACCACTTTTACTCCATACTTGCAATTTAGGTACAAATGCAAAATGCAAAAGTGTCTAGTGGCTTCATCACATGTGTCTGCCTGTCTGTCTCTGTCTGTCCATCCATGTACATCCATCCACATGGAACATTGTCACTTTTCATGAAATTTAATATGCGAGTATTTTTCAAAATCTGCCATGAAAATTCAAGTTGCATTAAAATCCGACCAGAATAACAGATACTTTACATGAAGGTGTTCTTAATTTATGATAAATATCTCACTCAATTCTTCTGAGAATCGGAATAGTTTCAAATAAAATTTGTAGAGATAATCAAAACACGCATTTTATGTTCAATAACCTTTTTCCAAAAAGCCATGCCAGTTATGAGACAATGTTGAAATATACGGCAAAGCCAGATAGGTCAAAGATGACAATATAATACAGCTTTGACAGTTGCATGCTGGATAACTAACGCTATAGACACATACTCAGAATGCGTAATACGTATTGCTTGTCCACTGCAACAATCGTTACTAGAAAGCACTTCAATGTTATGTCATATGCACTTTGCCTGTCTTGCTAACTGTAAGGTGCTGTTCCACTTCACAGTGCTATACTCAACATGACCACCCTTACTCCTAATGTGAGAACTATCAACTGGGCTGTATCCTCCTTCCACTTTATTCACCCTGAAGGTTCAGACTATACTGTATTCTGAAACAGTGCAACTACGTGTAATGTGGCTTAACTCCCAAACGATGAAATTACACATCAGATAGAGATCACATTAACTTAATGTCAGGAACAGTGTGTCTGGTTGTTATTCATCACGTCTAGTGGACCATACAGGGTGAGAAACACATTTTGCGTTTCAACTGAGGAAGGAGAATGCCTGTCTCCAAACTAAGGATGAAGACGTTGTCTCTCCAAACTACACAAATTTCATGTCTCATATCCTATATTACAGAGCACAAAAAAAGAGCAATAATGATAATGTACCACTGCCATCAGATTAAAACTGATATCAGTATTGGAAATATATGCAAACTATTACCTTTACATTCTGTTTTTCTGTAGAACCCTCTGTGACCAGATATGAATCTCCACTATCTGATCCTTCCACTTGCAAGAAACAATTTGTTGTATGCCCAATACCACTTGGAAGAATTTTTTCACGTAACATTGCATTGATCACAGAGCTTTTGCCATTGCTTGTCCTGTAAACAAAGAAATGGTTACGTTCTTTTAGAGTAACTGGTAGCCAACAAGTAAATTCCACAAAAGAAATTGATATTGGTTTATCAGTGCTGAAATATATAAAGTAAAATTCCAATTTAAGGTTTATCAATTTAAGATTTTCCCTTATTTTTGTTCACTTGTTCTTGTCATGGCCAAAACCCCACATAAATAATAAAAAATTGTTCTTGATTTGGATTTCCTCCACATTTGAGACAAAAATTCAATCCCTTCCCCCATGCATCTATTTTCTTCATTACATCTTCACACTTTGTGTGTCTGTTCATAAGCAGAGACTGAAACTTGTCATATTTCATGACATCAATATGTCCTTCACATCCTATTATTAGTCCTCTACTTGCCTGACCCAACAGAATTTTCTGCAGCTCACAAATATAAATCTGATGTATTACAAATAGAATAAACTCAAGAAAAACATGGTTTCAGCACATTACCTTCCAAAGAATGCCACCTTCATGTGGTTCCGGGTCAGAACATTTCGTATGGCCCTCACCTTGGCAATGTAGCCTTCCACCTGAACTGCATCATCAGACCTCACAATGCTTTCATCTTGCTGTACACCTACATCAGTCAACATGATGCAACAATTGTAACTACAGTAATTAATATCTATATGTAGTATATGTAATATGGATTTAATAATAATCTAGAGTGGTGAAATTACAATTACAAAATTCTAACAGTCTTAACATAATAATTGAACTACTACACTTCCCAACACTTAGTAGTCATTCTGAGTCACTCTGAATCAGTTTCCACTATTTCCAATTGTGGTTAAGAAGGATCTTATATTAAATGACGGTACAGCTGCCCCTACCTCACCAAGTTCACACATCTACCATCTTATTATTACTTACTACATACAACTGAATATGACACTGGACTTGTCTCTGTCAGCACAACATTTCATAGCAAGCTGCATAGAAATCAGTCTAATGGTTAAAAGGTTCAAAGGGCGAGACACTCTAACAACATGGTGATGTCAAGACACTATTTTCTTTCCCAAGAAATGAGTGTAGTCTAAATATTGTAACCTCACCTACTCCAACAAAGCACACTGTTCAGTAAAAATGATGCACTACAACCGCACGCAGAATGAAGTTATGCTGGCACTGTTGATATAGCTGCATTCAAAAAGTGACCATTCATTTGCTATCCACACAAAGCAAGCTGACAAAAACATGTGTAAACATATCCACCTACAGTAACTTCCTGTAGAAAGAATGAATAATATTCTGGAAACCTGGCAGGTTCACACAAGCTTAACACTTAAAAGAAATATTTAAATTCCAACTGCATCTCTTGACAGTCTGAATTCCTGTGGCTTAACATGGACATACCATGGACATTTAATTTTCTACCAAGTACACAAAGCAGTTAGCACATGGCATGCTAGATCACTCTCCTGTACATTTCAGAAAGCAGCACATGGTCCCATAGGAAAATGAAGGTTAGAGTAAAGCATTGGTTGCAGAGCTCCTCTATGACTAAACAAACCTAAGACAGTTCT
>Ga0268261_10000440_pt1 | contig 25885 bp, 29 predicted proteins | sample TergutNc150P1_FD_190353 | JGI IMG/M metagenome (GOLD analysis project Ga0268261, IMG submission 190353) | Nasutitermes corniger P1 segment gut microbial community from laboratory colony in Florida, USA - Nc150 P1 (SPAdes) (version 2) | ecosystem: Host-associated > Arthropoda: Insects >... | reverse complement strand
CCTGAACTTTCCCAGCATACGGCAGACGTCCCTAGTTCTGATAGCCGAAACCACGAGGACGGATTTAGGCAACTTGAGTACATTGGTGAATTTTTATTTTCTTCAGTGCAGTATGCAGGTTGCTCTAATAGGTAACGCTCACGGTGTACAGTTGGTTATTAGAGTCTTTCTGAAGACAGCCATGCAGTCTTTTTCTCTGTTCAAAATTGTCGTCTTCCCTATGAGGTTGTCTCCCGACTCCTTTTTGAAGTATCAGTTAGAGTACCACTATTTCGGACTGGCAGTGGATCAGCGTGACTTCACGCTCCTAACGGAAGCAGATCTGCAGCGGTGCACCACTAGCAGCGTCACCATCTGCCCTGCTGAAGTTCTGTTATACCACGCACAGCTACTAACGTGTGAAGGGAGTTTGTTCTTCCAGAATGCACATAGTTACCAACTGTGCCGTAAGAATGTGCTGCGTCACTACCGAACTCCGACTCTCCTGCATCACAGGGTGAAGTGGGCATATCACTTTCCAGATCCATGTCAGGTCAACATTCGTTGCCCCCAGGATCATGGCTGGTCCTCCCACACTGCGTCTCTTGTCGGAAGCGGACTCATTCACAACGCGTCCGCCTGCCATATCGCCACCCGCCATATCGCTTGAATTAAGGACATTGCCAGTCCTAAGCAAGACAGCAGAGCTACCTCTCGACACCCCACAGCTGTTTCTGCCTGACAGAGTTCCAGCAGTCGAGGGTCATGAGTTAGCCAAGATCGAAGCAGCCATGTCTCCTGAAACGTCGGGACTGGACTTCGTAAAGGAGAGACTAGTCACTCCACGACAGTCGTTTGACGTCGACACATTGCTCCACGTGCATCATAAATCGGTGCACGCGGCCCAAGAGTCCCATTGGTCGCGGCTAATCACTATAGTAGCCTGTTCGGCTAACATCATTTTACTGCTGTTACTCCTATTATGATCCTATCTCCAGTTACTGTGGTTACAATGCTGGCGCGTCAAGACTGATCCCTCCCCAATCGCGGCACCGCCAGGTACAGCTGTACCCGACGCCATGCTTGAGCTCGGGGAAGCTGGGACTCGAAGCCCGGTTCCACAAGAACCTGTCATGTTCACTACCTATGCTCTGAATGCCGACCAACGCTGATACCATCATGAGGTCATCAACTCATTTGCTGACTCATCATCTCGCCCCGGATCACAACTCGCGCGGAACGGCTGACTCAGCACCTTTCAATCGTCGCCCAGACCTACGCAATCAAGGACCTTGTATATTAGTGCAACTGGTTTATATGTATATCTGTCATGACTTGTTTGTTTCATAGATTACGGACCCTGCGTGGTCACCATGCCATGTCTTGTTTTTATGTTAAGCGGTATGATTGGTGTAAGAAAATTCTATCGAATTTTCGGTTACAAAAGAGGGAGATGTAATGACCATGGGCGCATTTGCGTCAGCCCATGTGCTCATTACTGTAACCCTCGCATAGTTGTAAGACGTTTTGTAACATGCTGCATCAGCGCATGCCTATTGTTCTGTCACACCACCCAAGGTTACCCCGCAACTGTGTTACGTTTATGTTGTTTGTCATAATATGTAGACTCAGCACTATATTCCCTATATATGCCCGGAAAAACCGATTGGATTTATTCCGGCCTGAACCATTCTTCCAGCCTTAGACCGCCAGGCTAGGCCTCGTCGTGACGTTACTTTGGGTGAAATTCTACGTTTCTAATACCAGCAGCTCACCACGGAAGTTACCCAGCAGATCGTGCAGATGTTCGTGATCTACGCAGCACTCGCTGTGATTAGGGGTAAGTCGGGCTGAGCCCATTGCCAGTACCACGGTGTTTGCTCACCGCTAAATTTCGGTTCAACTCCATACCTCCCCCCCCGGCGTAACCAGTAGAGGTGTGACAGCCTACGTGTTATATTACACATTGTTAATATTGTCATTCTTACTAGTCACTTCACTTCAGAATATACATCTATATTACCACTGTATATCTGCGTATCGGTTATTGTCCTCTCACCACCCCAGGTTCGATTCGTACCAAGTTCTCTTGGTTGGTGGCAGCATTATCTACCCTATCCCGTGTCCCTGATAAGGGCCAAACCCAGTGCTTGTGTCAGGGTAGCTTACGCACTCCTACTCAGGCACTACCTGTAGGTACCGGTGGTTCGGCGACATCCCGGACCATTACGTCAGTGGCATCGGCCACGACCCGACCCCCTCAGGGTCAATACTCAGACGACATCGGTGGTTCAACTAACACCGGGTCGTTACATTGGTGACAACGGTGGTTCGACAGTCACCGGGTCATTACAGTATGTTGTGCCGAGACCCATGTGAAATGTACGGACATATTTTTGTGCTTTTTGACATTCTTTGAAAGAATATGTAAAGTGATCTAACATCCTTTGTAGTCATCAAATAATAGTGTACCACATAGTTACATATTATTGAGACCACATGTAGTCAAACTGTCTTGATAATTTTGTCATGTCTTTGTCTCGGTCCTTGGAATGGCGGGAGTCACAGGATGTTCAGGCAGGTGCAGCCACACTCAGTTTGAAAATACAAGAGTGTGTGTGTGCTCATATAATGTAAAGTGGATATTTTGTTGTGTTGACAGGGAGCCCAGAAAGTGTGGCAGAGGCCAGGTGCTCACAAGGCAGTAATTCCTGAACATTTTGTTTCACATCATCCTGGAGCAGATGATGATACAGACAGTGAAGAAGAGCAGGAAAGAATTAAAAGCACCTTGAAGCAAGAACAGGAGGAGGTCACCACTGAGGAAGACCAGCAGAAAACATCTGAGATGCTGGAGGAATCTGAACGGACATAGATAGTAGTTTTATCATGCACAAGCCAGGTACATTTGATCATTGACTCAAATGATTTACTTACCTTGAGGCAATATGGGATACATATGATCAGCACATAAAATGATGAAACATTGAGCATGTCTGTCTGTCTCTACTTACACTGTTTTTTGCATTTAACAATCTACATGTACATGACATCTGATCACAATCAATGGAATGTTGTGGTATGACATGCATATGTTCAGAATTTTTTTTTAAAATACAGGCTGTATGTCTTTCTGCCCACAGAATGTAATAGAACTGTCATTCTTGTGAGATTTGAGCTTAACGTAGCAGTCCTACTAAAGGTTTAAGCCTTTTGTGATATGACACCTTGTTACTGGGGAAGGAGTTGTCACTGTTTGGAAGAGTCATTGAGTCTGCAGATGGAGGCATTACATTGTCTTGAAGGATCAGGAACTACTTGCCTAACATTAGCATCCCATCCTAGACAACACCAACATTCTTTTTTTGAAGTATGAGACAGTCTGTAAGGTGTCACATGGTTTCAACAGTTTTCTAGTTTCTCCAGATATGTAACATATTATATTGGCGGCTTTCTTCAGGCACATTACATACTGCATCACTGGCTTAAAACTAGGTGGTTAAAATTTGGTAAACAAGAACCAAATATTTATGCTCTAGCCTTTAAAGTTAACTAATGTAAAGTAATGGTAGTCACCTTCCATTATCTGATATAGGCTTGATATGCATGACATATGTGCACTGAGATCCAGTACTGTATGTATTTGTAGGGCAGACACAATTTTGTTTGCATGTAAATGTACCTTTGCATACACCTGGCATTATTCAGCATCATCATTTTATAGTGAATAAGCCATTTAAACTTGAATAAATGTGACAGATGAATTCCACTATTGCAGTTAGCAATAAAATCTAATAACAGCTGTAACCAATTCTCATTATGTTGTAATGTTCAGTACAAGTTTATGTGATAGGAATGATAAGACTTCCCAAAAATGTGTTGCATGTTAAGTCCATTTCCTGCCTTCACCAGGCCTGGCAATATTAACACTTTTTTCATGCCTCTGTATGATAAGTTGCATAGTGTATATAAGCAGTGGGTTCATGTAACAGACTAGCTGCCCCTTAGTATATGAACAAGTGACTATTCTGAAAATTTTAAGTCTGATCAAATTGGGAGTCCTGGTGATAATCAGTGCAGCTGTGCCTGGACCCTGATTGGAACAAAACCCTTAAATTCTTGGGCTTCTTCTGTTTCAGTCCGGTGTGATATTTATAGCATTTGTTCCATGAAAACAGGCCATTTGGATATCTTGAAATGGGCAGGGAATGTAGCATGTAGTGGAGAGATCAGAAGTTTGATGAGAAATCTCAAAGGGATGAGACATCTTGCAAGATTCAGGCATTGGTAAGAAGTTGACATGAAGTGGATCTTATGGCTGTATATGGTGTGACTATTGGATTAATTGATGTGGCACTGGATAATTAAGATCCAGTAGTGGGCTTTTGTGAAAATGGTACGAAGTTGTGGATGCGATTAATATGGCACAGGATAAGATCTAGTAGTGGGCTTTTGTGAACATGGTAGAGATCCTTGATGTATTTACCATGCATTTTGTATAATTTATTATTTAGACCAACAAATGCACAATATCATAACAGTAATGTCTAACATAAAGTACTCCTCCATGTTTCAATGTATTTACATCATTTAAAACATCATAAAATATGTCAAATCATTGTAATTGTAGTACATACATGTTGTTCAGTTAGTGAATGTATATACAATCGATAAAATCTGGAAATGTCTATCGTGTGGGTGCCATCCTGCAATGAATTAGTATAAATTCTGATCAGTCAGAGAGGAGAAGTTAAGTTTGTATTTAGGTGATAGACTTACCCTATGTGTGTAGCTTCCTGTGCGCAGGTATGATGGGAACTGAAGTGGGAATGGACGTCGAGTTAACGTGGTGTGTTCTGGGTATCATCTTGTCATATTAGCCAGAGTGTAAAGAGGGTTAAGATCACTGACCCTCTGTTCCTCGATCATTGTACTGTGTTGTTGGTAGCTGAATATAAATGGTGATTCCCAGCCTTTTATTTGTGTTTCCTTGTTGCATGTTTTTATTAATTCTGTGGTTTCTTATGTGTTTCCATATTAAAGTGTGTTATTTAAAATATGTGATTCATATGCCGAAATTGGGTAGTCTGTTTTAATGTACCTTGTGTGGTCCTGATGCTGAATTCCTAGAGATCTGTCAGTCTGGCCAACTTATGAACCAGTACATGTTTTACGTTTTAGTCTATATATGCCACTAGAGTTCAACTTGTTTTGTGGTGCTTTACTACAAAGGTTGCTGTAAGAAGAACCTTCACCACCATTGCTAGTAGTTATGGCCGGCGTATAGTCACTCTTGGGCTTTCGACTTTTAAGTAGGTATTTTGTCAGGGTGCCACCATATCCCCCTATGCCTTAGGTTGGGGCCGTCTTGGCCTATGTATTGGTAGGTATTTGGGGATGGTATTGATTGGTAATGGAATTGTTTTAATCATATACGTGTGGTTGACGTAATGGTAGTTGTGACGCCGTATAGATTTGTAAATTTAAGATGGCGGAGGAGTGCTTGGTTGTCCGCTATGGTCGGTGGCTGGCCTTGGACTGACGTGTGTAATGCAGTGATGTGATGGTTTAGCTTCTTAGTTGTGCCGCCGTATAGATTTGTATAGAATTAAGATGGCGGTGGTATGTGGCTGTGGGCGTTGGCCGGCCGGGCATGGACTGCGATGATGTCATGTACCGCTAGCCTGGCGTGGTGATGTCATGTACTGCTTGCCTCGTGTGGTGATGTAATGGTTTAGCTGCGCGCGTGGAGAGAGAGATAGAAGATAGTGGATTGGTATTGGTCAGCGCTATGCTAGTAGGAGTGTGGCAGGAGGCGGGCGGGTGTGTGTGTGTAGGTATGGTCCGGTGATGGCCGCTGCAGTTCTTGGAATATACATGTTAAGATTATTCATATAAGGAAATGTGGGAGGTAACAGGAATGTGCTGGTAGAGATTGTTACAGTTTCAGTCACGTACGCGTTGCACCATGCTTGTTATGGAGAAAGGGATGTACAAAGTTGTGGATAGGTTCGTGAAATGAAGACAAGTGAATAATTTGAATATAGTGGTTTTATTAACAGAGTGTTTTACAATTGCTCATGACGTACTCGTTCTAATACGATGTTTATCAGTTTAGGCGTGGCTGTGTTGTGGATACCTAAGGCAGGGGCAGGTAAGTCGTTTATAGGTACAGCAATTTCTGTATAGGTTAGGAGCTGTGTAGAGTAGGGAACGTGGAGACGCACATGTTTCTGCATACGCACATCATAATAGCTGGACATGCGTCGAACGGTCTTTGATGTCTGCCATATTGAATACCTCATGTAGAATAGTTGACGCACGTGATCATTCGTTGCTGTTGGATTGCAAGCGTGATACAGCCTGTAAACCAGCGCCTTAGGTACACAGTTGCCAATGAAGAATGCGGTTAACTCTTCTACGACCCGCGGTGTAGGTGTGTCGACGAATAGGTATTGTATTATATACGAGGGCCACGTGTCAATGGAGCCCAGGTGATCTTCAATGGCTTGCAGCAGAGACATGGCGTCGTTAGCAGGATGGTGCCTATGCCTGTACATGTGTGAGTTTAGCGTTTATATATGTAGCCGCCGGGTGTGGCATGGTAGTTGGACAACCCCTACACGCGCGCGCGGAGAAGGTGATGTCATATGCTGACTAGTGCATAGCGACAGTTGTGTTGCTTTGCGGACTGTAGTATTGCAACACGCGAATCAGCAGATTTTTGAATGACGACAACGATGACGCTTAGCTTCGAGGTTTTTAGCAGAATAAGCATTTTGTAAAATATAAAGTCTTCGCTGGAAAGACGTTTTGCATTAGCACTGTGTTAATACAAGATCTGAAGCTGTAGCTCTCGTCTCCGCCATATTCAACATCGCCTGCTGCTTTCGTCGTGTGCCACGCCCTTTGTCAACTATTAGTTACGCGGTAAGTGAACGACTGTTGTTAGTATTAAAATATTGTGTAACAGAATGTTGAAATTGAAATGCTATATTGTTCAAATTTGAAAAATGAATTAAGAGGGTTTGTATTTTCAGACAGAACATCGCCTGCTGCCACGCCATCTGTCAACTATTAGTTACGCGGTAAGTGAACAACTGTTGCTAGTATTAATATATTGTGTATGTGAATGTTCAGAATTAATAGAGTTGGTAATTTCGAGCAGAACAGCACCCGTTGCCGCTGCCCGTTGCCATAGTTGCCGCCGCCCACTGCCATTGTTGCCGCTGCCTGTTGATGGTGTTGCCGCTGCCTGTTGCCGCTGCCCGTTGTCGTTACCGCCGCCGCCTGTTGCCGGTGTTGCCGCTGCCCGGTGCCGCTGCCCGTTGTTGCCGTTCGCTGATCGAACAACCCACGGTGAGTGAGCAGCAGCAGCAGCTGTTATTAATACTCTGCATGCCAGTGACAGTGAGTGACAGTGACAGTGTAAAGAAGTTGATCCAAGTCGGTACGATATTCAGGATGTTGGTCGCGAATGAACGCGTGTCCCTTGACAAATCTGATATAAGGGCAGTAAGGGAAGTAACGGGCGTGTTCGATAAAAGGTATGTCATTTTTCTCCCAATCAAATAATGCGCCGTTGCAGTGAAAGCAAATACAGCCGTCACTCCACCCTGGAATGAGAGGGAGAGAGATTAAACAATTTTTCTAGGGAAATTATTTCGGTAACTTAAAAGTTCGCTAAAATGTGTAGGGAAGGCCATCTGTTGAGGGAAGATAGGAGGTACATGTACGCCATCTGTTGTGGGAAATGCTGAACTAGTCTAAAGAGAGAGAGAGTTATCCGTGATGGAGTGGGTGTATCGCGGATGAAAGAGGTGGGAGATTTGAAAGTTTGAGTTTAAATATGTGCGGGAAATTTGAAAGTTTGAAATGCAGGATCTCGGATGAATGAACGAGGTGACGGCGGGAGATTTGAAGGTTTGAATTTAAATATGTGCGGGAAATTTGAATGTTTGAAATGCAGGATCTCGGATGAATGAAAGAGGTGACGGCGGGAGACTCGAAGGTTTGAAATTTAAATATTGGCGGGAGACTCGAAGGTATGAAATTTAAATATTTTGACCTACCGTCGTAAAAAAGCCCGCAGCCGCTATAGAGTCCACCGAAGGTTTTCCTTCGCCATCCCACTGTCTGTCGTAGAAGGTGCATGTGCGTCTAGCTAGCGTTACATATTCGGGATGTCGGGGTGTTCGCCAACGTCGGATAGCTTGTTGTTGGACCAACACTAATGAGAGGCCGTCGTAGTAGGGTCGTCCCCTCTCGGGAGGGCGAGAGGTCGGATCCGGCGGTATGTCTGCGGACGGTCCGGGGTTCGTGGTCGGAACGCTGCCGCTGTCCGACACCTGCGGAGGAGGCGAAGTCTCGAGCGAGATACCCGAATCCTCCGACGATGACGAGATGAGGCCGTCGTAGATGCCGTCGTTGACGTCCATGTCGGTGCACACATGAGAAGTGTCGTCTATACACGCGCTTACCGTCCTCTTTTATAGTGGAATTAGATTAGAAAGTAGAGACCTCTAGGGATAGGAAATGAAATAACGACTGCGCATGCGTGTTCTGTTTTAAGTAGGTGTAATTTATTGCATCAGAAGAAAAAAGTACAGAGCATGTTTAGATGGCTAATACAGACTTGAATTCTTCGAACAGTTGATAATAATTAATAGATGTGTCGGCGTTAGAGTGCGGCTCCACATATGTAGTAGAGCTGTGAGCCGTATATATATATATATATATATATATATATATATATATATATAGGCAATTACATCAGTCATGGCGGCGATGTAGAAAGTCATCTGGTTCTGAATGATATACATTATGTAGGCCAGATTACGCAACTCCTCGTACGTGAATGTCATGTACTGTTTGCCGAGATACAATCTGGCAACCCTGTAACTGCCGGTCGTGTACATTCTAAAGTCTCCGTCCTTCATATAATACTCGTTTGTAGACAGCGTCGCACAGGGCCGCGATATTTGCGGCCATATTTCGCAGCTGTTGATCGTTGACGAGCAGAGGCAGCTTTTTAGCGCCCCCGAATTCTGCTAGCGGTTGATAACCACGGGCAGGATAGTAGCCCACTGACACATATTTGGACTTGTCCTCAGCGACGAAGCGGCGTAGCAGGGATCTGTTGAGATTGCCGAGCGCTGTGATGAAGACGTCCAGACACGCGTCGAATTCGGGCGCACGGACACGCTTCGGGTCAGGCCTGCCTTCCTCTTCCTCCATTAGGGGGAGCGACGGAGCTTGTCGGGCAGACGTAGACGCTTTCCTGCTGACATGGCGATGCGGACTGATATGCGGTTAGGTGTCTAGCGCCGTTTTATACAGCTGCGGAGAGAAAAAATAAGCCGTCATTACAGACGTGACAGACGGGAATTAAACGAGGCGGTTTGGCGTGTAAAGTCGGGTGGACAGGCGATATAGTTGCGGGACTGAAGGTGATGCGTTGAATAGTGTATGCGCGTTTCGAGTTGCGCAACGGTAGTTTAGATAATTCTTGTGGCACGGCATACTGCAACTGAATTGCGCCTTGAGGCCATGGGGCGGAGGACAGTTAAAATCCTCCATATTTCGAACGGGTTGCCCCAGCAAGTTTGAGAGAAATTTGGTCTTTGCGGTGCCATACGCGTACAGATGCGCATATCCCGAGACGGCCTCGCGTATGGTTTCGGGAAGCTTGGCATAGTCGAGCTGTCCGTCGGCCCACGACAGCCCGTTTTCGTCGGAGCCGTGAGCTGACATGGGGTATGGGGATTTGAAATGAAATGTCTCTATGACATTTTCGGCAGCGACGGAGACCTCTTTGACGACCTCGTTCTGCTCACCGTGCAGGACCTCAAAATCTATCACGCATTCCATCTTTGATCGCAGTCATATACAGAATGAAACAGTTGAGGTTAATAACTTACCTTTTATATAGGCTGGTACAACATTGCCCTCCTGCACGATGTTTGCATAGCGTATGGCCAAATTCCGAGCGGAATAGCCGGTGGATCTGTCGGTCCGCGTTGTCAGCAGCAAACAGCCCCACAAATTGTTGCGGAGTGTATCCCCTATCCATGTATAGAGCGAAGAGGCAGCAATATTCGCCGCAGACTGTAGTGGTAGGTCCTTGGAGTTGCGTTCTGTTGTATTGCCAGACTACAATTGCGCCGTATGAAATCTAGGATCGAGGGAATATGTGGACGGTGTCCGTAGGAATCGAAAAAGTAAGTTTGAGGACCGGTGGGGGTTTTGGAAATGAATCGCCTCTCATTGTGAGCCCTTCTCTGTGTGGGGGTCTGTGTTAACTATAACCGTGCCAGTCTGCACGATCGAGCGCGGTAGGAGATCCGAAGCATAGACCCGAGAAAAGATTTAACATCCTGTAGAGCGTGCTGAATCTGGACGGTGTTCATCACGAGAAGTCTGTCGATACGTTCCGAGCTAGATCTGTGCGTACAGAATTGTCATACTCTAGATACAATAGACAGGTGATAGCCTCGGGTAGTGCCGTGCCAAATTTCAGATCGATCCTGATATCGCCACTTGTAGGGGTGACGCGTGCCCTTCCGATGCTGCCAGATCTGGCGTAAGATCATGCGATATCATGAAGAAACCGTTTATATACATATCGTGAGTTATCTGGAGTCCCGAGTTCGAGTGGTGAATGCCGGTGTCTTCGAACAGTGTCGCGTAACCTCTGACGGACGTTTTCTCGTGACCCATGTTCAGAGACAGGCTCTCGCTAGGAATCTGTTTACCTTCCACATACATGTTGAAGTTGGTCTGATCGTAATGGCGGAGATTATACGTATTCGTATCTCTCGAACCGAGAAAGCTCGTGTTCTTTACCATGGTAAATATCAGACTTTTCGGGAGCACACGCAACACAGCATTATTGATAGATAACGCTTCAGGGCCGCCGGCAAACGTGAAAGTCTTGAGTTCGACTCTCGTCAAGTTATATCTGGCTAAGAATCCTTTGCTTGGAGCCTCATTATGGGCGATGGAGATTTTCGGGCTGGGTCGGATGCGTCGCACGATCAGTTCAGCGCCGAGAAATTTAAAGGCCGCTTTTACTTTTGTATCGGTATTCGGGTTTATAAGGTAAAAATCGTCCTTGGCCTTGGTCAATCTTATCTGCACGCGGACACCCGAGAGCAGAAATTGCGGGACGTTGCAAATGTCGGCGTATAAACGACCGTATAACTCTGTTCCTTTGCTCTGTTTTTGCCGCTCCCATATCTTGATAAAGCCTTTGTTTTTGATGCTAGTGGATGTCGGATCACCGGCTAAGACGTCCCCTTCGTCCAGATACCAGTACGCATTTGTAAGATTTGAATTGGCAGCGTCGGAGCCATAGGTCAGGAGGGCTTCCAGATATGAGCGGTAGGAGTACAGTTCTGAGGCCGGCGTGATGTTCACTCCGTTGAGTGAGATGCTACATTGATTGAACAGAGAATGGAGGAAATTGTTGGTTCCCGCCGTAAAATCTGTAGCGTCGAGATCTTTCCCGTCCACGCCGATTAACTTGCCTTTAACATAGAGTTTAATGTCCAGATCGATGTATGTCTCATTATCGCCAGGTATCAAAAATTCGAGATCGTTCTGATCTACCGTCGCGATCGGCGTATAGTGGACCACATTTGTCTCTAGGATTGCCGTCTGTACCGGTTTATGCGCGAAAATATCGAACTCGGTAGTTACAAACTCGACGTCTCCAGACATGATCGGGTAGCGACTGATGCGAATCACGAGAATGTTTCTTTTTATAGACTTGGAGGCCTTGCGTTTAGAAGAAGATTTTCGTTCGTGATTCTAGCTCTGTTGCCTTCTGCTTACGTGGTTTGCGGGAAGATGCCCTCTTTCTCTTACGTGTACCACTGCCACCGCCGCGTAATTTGTTAATATTTTGCGCCGATTCCGACACGTGTTTCGATACGATGTCACGAACCCTTGTCTGTGCGGGATTGTCGGCTATATCGGTCATGATCTTTCCGCCGTTGCGTAACGCCTCGCGTCCGAGGGAATTGGCATTGCTGCAGAGTGCGGGTCGCACGGTCCTCCACAGTCCGCGGAGAAAACTGCCGATACCGTGTCCGCGCTGAACGAATGGCGGGACGGAATAGATCGGCCCGGTGCCCGAGTCCCCGCGTCCTCCGCCGCCCCCGCTTGGCGTATATAATACTGTCCTAACGGCGTCATACTTGGAAATGGTGGGGTATCGATGTCATATTTATATATCAATGTGTGACGACTCGTCGAAAATGAAGGACCGCCTTCAAGGCGGTCTTGCTATGTCTAAAGGGGATCCGCTCGCCCGACAGATTTTGTATTTCGATACGTATGTCGCGAAACGTTCTCTTTTCCACGGGTACATATTACGCGTTCTCGTATAAAAACTCGCCACCATAATTGGCCGGCATGGTGTCGAGCGTTCTCAGATATCTGACCATAGAGGGGCCTATAAATTGTGGCGCTATCAGATCACAATATACCAGAGCGTGCGAATTATTTTCTACATCCGCCAGAGGTCCAATATTGAACGCCAGCTCGGTTGCGGGGTAGGAGAGTTCGCATAATCCCACCTCCCATATTTCGGACGGGTCGAGTTTTATAGGCTGTGCCAATTGTATCGTAAAGGCACTGATCTTATTGTCGTGGTATATTGAGAGGCGTTACTATACAGCGTGATATAGAAATGATCGCGATCCATTTTTTACAGACTGGATATCGCCGGCAGGAACCCATGAATCAAAGTCTGCGCTATATCCTTTCCATAGAACCAGGTACTCAAGAATGCCGCGTCTGACCCTCTTGTCCAGTATTTTACTTTCTTATAAGTGGTCTGTTTCGTGATGCGAACGGGAATCAATTCTTCGGTGTAAAACTGGCCTATCTCTTGGCCGCACAAGTCTTCTAGTTCGAACACTGGACGAGGGGTTCTGTGCACGACCTAAGGTACTTTGAATATCTCGGTGGTGTAATTTTGTTCTCCGCCTTTCGCGAATTTCACCTCCTTGCTGATGCGTACATGCTGGCCCGCCCGAAATTTTAGCTCGCTTAAACGTCGTGCTCGGTCCGCCTTCCCCCTCATCTTATTCCAGATCGATAACACGTCGGTGTCACGCTGCCGGGTGCCATACCCGTGGGGGAATGGACGGTAGCATTATAGCCTTTGGGCAGTACGTCTATATATCTATACGTGTTATTGTAGGTGAAATATCTGTACAGTTTATCGCGCAGCGTTCTGTTGACGCGCTCCACGACCGCACATTTGACGTCGGGATTTCTACAGACTTGAAACTCGAACCCCTCACGTTTTAGCAACGTTTGAAAATGCGTATTTAGAAACTCCTTCCCCTTATCTGAACGTACCCACACGGGGCGTCTGCGTATAGGTTTCGTATATTTCGGGTCCTGTAATATAGTTTTGAATGCTAATGAGACCTCTTTTCCCGTCTTTGTAGATAAGGGTATGCTATGCAGATACTCTGAAAACACGTCAATTACCTGCAGTAAATACCTATGATTGTCGTTATATTTCCTCACGGATGACAGATCCATAATATCGATTTCCCAAACGTCGTCAATATTATTGACAGTGTACTGGTTTCTGGGGAAGCGTTTTCTGACGGGTCGGTGCATTGTATATGCATCTTGCTTCTCTAGCCAGGCCCTTATCTGGCCTGGGGTTTTCCGCTTAGTCTTTGTTTACCCGGAGCGTGTCTAAGTGCCTCTCGAAGCTTGTGTAAGCTAGAATATGCTGACGGTGCAGCAGGTTCGGAATACAGTCTCCGCAACATGGCGACTTAATACGATACCCACTCTCGGCGTAATGCGGCTTAGACGCCACTTTGACGTGTGCCTGAAAAAAGCTTCGAAATAACGTCCCTAAACTTGAGACCTTTGGAAGTGTGGATGTTAGCGTCGGGCTCATAACCCTCCAAATGCGCATTGAGCATCTCCAAAATTGTCATATATTGTTTTAGATCGTTGGAGGTAACCCATCTTCTATTCACCTTCTTACGCGTCAGGAGTTCCCACAGACCCTTTGTAGCCGGGAATTCTACCTCCTTAATATGGCTATTACCGTCCCGATCCACACCGACCCGCGAATCGCCGATCATGAACCCGTCGCCGACTCTTCGGTTACCATACTCCTTTCGAGAAAGCGCCTTTTAGATTCGTACAGATATGGGGACACGTACGGACTGGCCAATTCGCCTAAAGTCGTCGCATGGTTTTGTTGTACGTGAGGTGCGACTTGCGGGTCTACATCATCATAATTATCTTCGTCGTCTCCTTTTTTAATAGAGGGCGGCGGCGGAGTAGACGTCTCATAAATGACGTCGCTAGATGTAGACGGAATCGGCGACGTCTTATATGCGGGAGGTTCGGATTTTATGTAGCGTTTCACTGGGGTCGCGGGACCGAGTTCTGTCTGCGTACCCGAATGAGACGCGACGGGATCGGGCTTGATGTGTCGATCAGACGTCGAGGAGGGTGGTAATACTTGCTTTAAGAAATGGCTACAGTCTTTATCTGTCTCTTTCGACATCCGCCTCGTGAAGTTTAGCATGTACTTTAACCCACTTATCGTATTCACGTCTCGCTGTGGCACGTGCTTTAACCCACCTCTCATATTCACGTGTTACCGTACCTTTCTTTTTCTTCGTGTTCTTAATAGACTCGTCGTTTACTGCTGTTTTTTCCTGCCCCCTGGCTTTCCGAGCCATTTTAGGAGGAGGAGGGAGTCGGGTGCCACTGTTATTGCCCGTGATAGTTTTTAGGTAATCGGGCGATACGAGGTACATTTTACGTAACATTTTTTCCTACGAGTCTCGCGACTTGAATATCAGACTGGCGATAGTTGGCAACACGGTGCCTAGGAGAGGGAGCAAGAAACCGCCTCGCTGAACTATGGACTTCTTCTTGGCAGATAGCGACACGTGCCTATCGGCCAGTTCTCTGTGTTTTCGCAATTTCCTCTTTTGACACGGTGTTAACTTGATGTTACCTCGCAACAAGTTTAGAGAGCACGCGTTTAGGGTTTTCAAAAGTTCGCTATTACAGTTTGCGAGTATGGCTTTACGTAGTTTAGGATCCGCTGTCTTTAATACTTGCAGAGTTTGGTAATTCGAATTATCCGCTTCATCACCCGTCGCCGTCGGTACGTAGATTGTAGGTGGATATTCGTCCGGAAAGACGCTGGTTCGTTACCTCAAGCGGTTGTCTGTGTCTTGCGCGAAATCTAATATAAAATAACCGTGCGGTCTCTCGGTAGCATCCAGATAAGCCTTGTATAAACTCGCTTTCTTCGGGATGTACTTGTCGCGCCAAGTATTGGAATTGACTCTTGTCTCTAACGTTCTTTAAGGCGACGGAATATTTAGCGTTAAGCGATGTCTCGGCAGAAACGGCCCTGATGAAACAGATTCTGAGTTATGAGAATAACGCTGATATTGATATGATGACTACCCTTGGTGAACAGGTCACATACCTCTTTCGAATACAACTCGTTTAACAGGTCGTCGAGAATTATGAGACGGTTTACCGCGGTCATTGCCAAAATTCTGGGGTACAGCCTCGTGAAAACTGACGTTCTTATGTAGAGAGGCCAACTTTTGTCGGGGAACGGCAGACTTCTCGCTGTAACACCAGATGATTCCACCGCTAAAATTCAGTTCCGTACACAGAGAATCGAGATGTTGCACGAGACGCAAGGTAAACGATGACTTGCCTGATCCCGTCGGACCGCTCACGATGCAGGTAAAAGGGTGTTTGAACCTCAGATCGACAGCCATGTGAATGCTCTATTTTGACATTCACTTCGCGTTTATATACCCGAACGGGAGTGACGTATTATCGTTCAGACGTCTTCGCTTTAAAAACGACACTCTATACGTCTTGTCCTCGGGCTCGCTTATTAAATTTACTCCTCCGCTTCTCTTTTTGCGCTTGATCTAATTCTTTGTATGCACGATAACCGTCTCGTCGTCATTGCTCAAGATCATATCTTTTATCTTTGCAAAATTTACCAATCGCGTGGCGCTATAATTAAGCGTAATCTCTCTAACTTTACATACGGTCTTGCTCTCACCAGTCACCGAATTATACGTTTTGTACGCGTAATTTTTCGGGCCGGCACAGACCACTTCCACGATTATTTCACCTGGTTTTAATTCGGATTGCATCTAACCACAATTGTCACCCGTCTCTATTAGAGCGGGTACGTTTTTCGGCTGTATGAATATCACAGAGTCCGTATCCGTGTCTTGCGGCTTGTCTAAAAAGCCGTACAGATGAATCCTCGCTCCGGCGGTGACGTAAGCGCCTATGACCTCATTGGTATGACGTAAGCTAGGCACGCGCTTGTCGGCTGAATGCTGCCACGATATCCATACTACTTCATCGCTAGCAAATAACATGTTTTGCACTTCGACACCTGGCCTTACTAGGAATCTGTACAGTTCTCCCGGCTCTGAGATTAATTTCGTCTGCTTTCTGTTGCTTTTCTCCTTCAATTTTCCCCACATGGAGTTGAGACATAGTTTGGCTAGATCTCGTTTTGCAGCGTTATAGCGGATGGAGTCTCTGTCTAACAGGATGCCTTCGTCCCGATAAAACATGTCGATGTTTCGCTCCTCGTTGTCAGCGGTTCGAACCCAGCTCGGGTAACCGCTAGCCTCCACGTTTAGTTTAAAAAAGTGTCGATGTAGTCTGCGAAGAGGCCACCTTCACCCGTTTCGGGATCGTAACGTGTGACTCTGTATTCATACACTTCCAGAATTTCCAAAATTTTGTATCATTTGGCGACAGCCAATCGCACCTCGTCTATGTCGCACGAGCCTTCCAGATATCTCTCGGCATCGCCGAGATGTCGACATTCGCTCTTAGCGTTATGTTCTTGGACACATTCGGCACAGGCAGAATAACAGTTTTTTGTCGTATCTGTACGGTAGGACCGGGTGATAGAGGTCCTTGGGCGGCACGATCTTTCATTTCATCAGGCCTTCTATCTTTAGACAGGCTTCTGTCTGCGCACGCGTCCCCTACGTGAATAATCGTCTGACCGATGGGGAACTTGAAATATTTGCGTATGTACGGGTAGAGACTCATCGCAGGACTGTACAGACTCCACATTCTCTCTGATTTTATAGTGAAGACGCATTGCTTCGGTTCGACCCCATACAGACCCTCTTGAGTGTTCATCGGCTCGTGTCTGACGACGGGATGTGTCAGCAGATCGTCGGCTCCTTCAAACTCGCATTCCCACTGTACTTTGACACAACCTGAACGCTCTAACTGCTCGATCCTCGCAAGCGTTTGTTTGTATCTTTCGGCCAACGTCTCTCCGCTCGTCAGCGTCTTCACGTCTCGGAACGGTTGGCACTTGCAGCCGTGATGGTAGCATCCTAGAAATTCGTATACGGTTCGAGTCTCGGCGCAGTAACCGTCCACGCTGTAATGTGACAATTCCGGAGGTCTATTTTCGCGCCCGTTTCTCGCGTGCTGTATGTGGCATCCGTCCGTCCGTTCCATATGGAAGGACCACATCAACGTTCTTGCTATACCTCCGATTGGCGCTCTATCCTCCCGGAGGAATTAATCCTATCGTCTCGGGTTTCAAAAATTTCTTGGACAGCACCTTGTTACACGCAGACGCGATTGTCAATGCCTCGAGGAAAACCTCGACATTTCCTATTTCTAGGAATTCGCGACAATACACGACACGCCTGTCGCAATACGGCGTCATCTTGGCAGTATTGTTCCAACACGTGCCGGTTGTCGAATACCTTGACTTTGTGCTCGTCATACCAGTCCATAAATTCCCTCCTCTCTGCCTCCCCATCTCGTTAGCTCCGGAATACTCGATGTCGGGTATCGGCCCTACATAGTCTAGATTTGCCTTCGTGTTGAAATAATGCGGGTACCACAACTTAGACGCAGCCAACCCAAATGCCTCGGGTAGCTTACGCAAAGGCATGGGCGTGTAGGATACCGAATCCAGAAATAGGATGTGATGAATCTTCATACTATCTTTAAACCGTTTAATGTCAATTCGGGGGTCCACTTGAGTAGAATAGCCCTATTCAGTATGAATTGCGAATCGAAGGCTTTGGCATTCTGCGCTATCGCGACGACCTTACACCAAGGACGCTGTTCGCATGGGTACGATAGCAAATCGCCTACGAGGTCTTCGAAGAACGAATGCCGTCTTACCGCATCATGCGCAATCCTGCTCACCATCTTCGTCTTGCATCTCGCAGGCCGTACAGAATTGCTGAGGGCAGACGAGGATCGGGACGTGCAGTTTTGCCGATTCGCTAATTTTCGTGTCCTACGTGGTCTCGAAATCGTAAAATACAAATAATACGTCATCGGCGCTGGGCAATTCGTTGTTTAAAGGTTGCATATAGCAGAGATGATTTATTTCCATGTTCCGATTATAAAGGCTGCATATAGCAGAGATGATTTATTTCCATGTTCCGATTACAATTCGCGCAGAACGGTTTGAAACATTTGTGATTTTTTCTCGTCACGCATACGTTACACACGGCGCAATTTCGCACCTTTTCGCAGTTGGTCTTACTGCCCAGCTTGTTTGTCTTACGTTTTTCGAAACACGAGCGACTTCTAAGGTTTCTGTTGCAAGACTCGCACGGGACTAGGTCTTCAGAGTACGTAGACGGAGTTACCGACTTGCAGTCGCTACACGTCTCTCCGCACTTATGCGTCACGCCACGTTCGCATCCTTTATTACAGCCTCTGCACACATTGTCGTGCCATCGCACCCGTAAGATTGTTTATCACATGGTAATGTCTCTTTACGTCATCATACAGCAGGTTAATTCTTTTTTCGGATTCTACCTGTCCGTCGAAATATGTCATCGCAATTTAATCCTCCGAAAACGACGATCCTGTACTCTTGAAATGTTCTTGGAATCTCATTAGCTCGGGTACTCCCCCACCGCGTGACATGTCTATACCTGTCGTCTCGAGTAGGCGATCGACTATGGGACGTGTCTTAAATCCGTGACGATACGAATTGTAATTTGGATCGCCGTCTACTTTTGCTTTTGCTATGACCAGAGCGTGAGCCAAACAGTTTTCGCTTTGACTTCTACGATACTTCCTTTCAGATGAACCATGCTCTCAAGCGGTCTACCCCTTGTCGCGATTCTACCTCCATGGCCTAGTGGCATCTTTATAGAATGGACGGATCTTTACTAATTTATCTAGAGCATTAAACCTAGCATTCGACTGGGCGACCTTCTCGAACACAGACCAGATCACATCTGTTATCTGGTCCTTTCTTCTGAAGCTGATCCCTATAGCTCTGTCCTTCACATTAACTTCGTTACTGATTGTAACTCCTATCATATCGCTATCTTCGAGATCTCGTAACGCGTACTCGAACAATTCTCACACTGGCTAGGAAATGGGACATAGGGTGCGAATCCTCCTCTCCCTCGGATGGTGGTAAGAGACGCACGGTAAGCTGCGTTCCCTGAGCATTGAAACGCCTGTACTGTCTGGTCTGTTCCTCATCGATCGTGAATCTCTGAGTCTGAATATCGTCTTGCGCCATACCCACTCTGAAATCAACACGCGCGAATGATAGGATCAGATTGCGTTTCACCCGCTCATACTATGATTAAGAAATATATTACTAACCTGTATAAGAGCACGGAGAGATGTTGTGACCGTATGCGGTTATGAAGATATCGGCTTTCTCGCTCTCAATTTGTCCACGGTACTTATGTCTTTATTGCACGTAATTCATATACTGAAAGTTAGTCGTGACCATATACGGTTATGTAGATAACAGCTTCCTCGAACTCTATGTCCACAATACTTATGTCTTTATTTCTCGTAAGTCCTATACTAAGAGTTATCATGTGACCGTCTCTAGTTCCGAGACTGCCCCACCCGTCGGGCTATAAAAGGCCTTGCAGAGTACTGCAACGTAGTACCTGTACAGACAGTTGAGTGGGAGATTAGGACTTCCTGCAAAGAGAGGGAATATTTTGAGGTAAGCATTTCCTTTATTACAGTTTTCCTACGAGCTGATCAAAGTTATATATAGAGCTTGAACGGGTGTTTCGATTTTTTCAGATGAATCTATCCGCAAAATTTAAGATGATCACGTCTTGTCAACATATTAAGATCATGTCTTTGAAGCTTGGTACACCGTATCCTATCGATCGAGCGGAGAAGGTCCAGACCAAATATGGCGAGGCGATATTAATGACTACTAGAATCCCCCCAGACATTTGTGAATTTGTTTCTACCCAGACGTTACGGGTCTCTGTTCAGCGAAGACGATCTACATTCAACGAAATATCGGTTTCACTGAGCCTTACATACCTAGGCACTAACCCCGCTTCAAATTCTTACATCTTGGAGATAGAATAGATATTCTTGTGAAATTTCCAGATGGACACTTCACAGGCGTATTTTGAGGCATGGCTGGACAGGTTGGCGGCAGCGGGGATGGACGAACCCCTCGAAAACGTTATTGCAGATTCTCCTTATTCGCTAGAGGAAGATCTTCGTGTGATGGTAGCAGCAAGATTGGACGAACCCGTCGAAAACCGTATAGTGAATCATCCGTATTCCGTATTAGTTGTTGAAAGAAGGGATCATGAAGTCTTTGCGTTATTAGGAAAAACTTTTCTCGATGACTTGACACTGATCCGATTACCGCAAAGACTTCACGAACCCTTCGAACAATTGTTAGTTCTAGGCAGGTTTAACGGCTTTGATTCATTTTTTGTAGAGTATACTGGGAATGTAAATAACGGAAAGCCCGTTTTCATGGTGCATGGCAAAGGGTTTAAGACATGTATAGGGAACACCCGCTGTCCGATGTGTGTATATGTAAACAAAGAACAATAAAATGATTGATACATCTATATTATTTATTTACTATTTTTCCAGAATCATGTATTACCGTTCCCTCAGTCTCCCGAACGAGAGGCAGCCTTACACGATTGTAAAAGTTGTGGAGAAGGAAGATGGCAACATCCTTCTCTTTCTCAGAGGCAACGAATTTGAGGGGGAGTTTATGTCCCTCCTACTCCCTGAACATTCACGTCAGGCGTTCCGAGATGCGAGTCGTCTGAACATAGAAAACAACGGCAAGGATGCCAAATTAAAGTTAAAGTATTACGGTTATACAAATTTTGATGGTAATAAGATAATCAGGATCTCTGGCAAAGAGTTTACACGATATCTGGTGTGAGACCGTACTTGTACTAGACATGTATAATACAATTCTGTTAAAGAAAATGACATATTTTTCATTTCACAAACTCCCACATCTCCTTATATGAATAATCCCAACACGTACATTCCAGGAACAGCCCCACCCGCCTCCTCCTCCTAGCATCACTCCGACCAATACCAGTCCACTATCTTCTATCTCTCTCTCCACGCGCGGCTAAACGCTGACATCACTGCACCAGTCGGGCAGTCCAAGGCCGGCCGCCAACAGCAACGAAAGCACTCCACCAAAGGACGACCGCCATCTTAAATATACCAATCTATACGGCAGCACAACTAACATGACGTCAACCCCACACATGATTTAGGAGAGGCCCTCCCAAAAATACATACGGCGGCGGGCCTTTCCAATCCCTACCCCACCCCTATATCCCCCACATTCCCACTATACCAATCCTCACCGCGGCTCTGACTGTAGCCCGCCGATGCGCTATTCCCCCGGGGGCCTAAACTCAAAAATGGGCAACTGGGAAAACTATATTTAAATCCTACATTTTTCAAATATCACGCTCATATTTAAATTCAAACTTTCAAATATCCCGCTCATTTTTAAATTCAAACTTTCAAATCTCCCGCTTCTTTCATCCGCAATACACCCACTCCATCACGGAACTTTATGCTATAGTTTCTAGTTTCCTTCAACAGATGGCGTACATGTACCTCCTATCTTTCCTCACAGAGGTCCTTACCGGCGCGCTTCCCCTACTCCCCCTACACACACTATCCTATTTAACACTCCACACAACCAACATGGCTGCCAGTCTCGCAGGGACTAGGCCGGGGGCTGCTTGCAGCGCAGCTGTCTCTTTTGGGGAGAGGCCCACCCTAAATTCCTTACGGGGGGCCTTTCCAATCCCCTACCCCCGCCCAAAAATACATACGGCGGGCCTTTCCAATCCCCTACCCCCACCCCGCCCAAAAATACATACGGCGGGGGACCTTCCCACACTTTCCCACTATACCAATCCTCACGGCGGCTCTGGCTATAGCCAGGCAATGGGCAATTCCCCAGGGACCACTTTTTGGGGACAACCGCTATCTTAAATATACCAATCTATACGGCGACACAACTACCATTACGTAAATCACTCCTATATTATAACAAATTCATTACCAATCCATACCATCCCCAAATGCCTACCTATAAATAGGCCAACACGGCCGGAACCTTCGGAGTAGGGGGGCACGGTGGCACCCTGACAAAATACCTTCTTAAAAGTCGAAAGCCCAAGAGTGACTATACGCCGGCCATAACCACTATTGCTCAATGCGCATTTGAAAATTGGTAATGATAATATGCCCATTAAAGCAGCAGTTAATAATATTCATGTGCCATGATATAAGACTGAAGTTTCTAGCAGAAAACTACAATGTGGTATGACTCCCCAATACTTATGCTTCAGTTAACACAACTAGTATATGATCTCTCTAAACTATATATCAAAACTCCACGTAAACTGATCACACTTGACATAAACCTACATGTAAACATACCCATCAGTAAAATCGTACACAAAAACAAAACACTGCTGGATTGTAATTTTCGAGCAACACTGTCATGGCAAACAGTTTTGATTACGCGCTATATTCAGCCAAAATTTGTTCAAGTGTGAAATAAATTATACAAAGGTGGCAATTATTTTTCTGCAAGATTAAGATGTTAGGTAAACACAGGATTGAAATTAATAATATGACTTTCTGCAAGAGATATGTTAATATTTTTCTAAGTTTTGATCCTACAAAAATTACAGAAGATGAAATAACACTATGAACAAAAATGCATCCTAATGTAGAATTCAAATTAACATGTCATGAACGTAATAGCATAAGCTATTTGGATTCATTTACATACTTACTTACTCACTCCATGGAGCAGAGTCCTTCTTAAGAAGCTAACAGGTTTTCAGTTAGTCAAAAAATTCCCAGCATTTTATGGAATCTGATGGTTCATTACTGCATTCACAAGTGCCCATCACCTGTCCCTATCCTAAGCCAGATCAATCCAGCTTATGCCCCATCCCGCTTCCTGAAGATCCATTTTAATATTATCCTCCCATCTATGCCTGGGTCTTCCAAGTGGTCTCTTTCCCACAGGTTTACCCATCAAAACCCTGTATACACCTCTCCTCTCCCCCGTATGTGCTACAAGTCCGCCCATTCATTTTTCTCGATTTGATCCCCCGAATAATATTTGGTGAGGAGTACAGATCATTAAGCTCCTCGTTATGTACTTTCCTCCATTTCCCTATTACCTCGTCCCACTTAGGCCCAAATATTCTTCTCTCTTTTTAAATGCCCTGAGCCTAAGTTCCTCCCTGAATATGAACGACCAAGTTTCACACCCATACAAAAGAACAGGCAAAATTATAGTTCTCTATATCTTTTTTTAATCACTCAGTACATTGCAATCTGTCCGAAGACATTCAGCAACCGTGTTTGACAATCACAAACATTGGCATGCAGGGGACTTATCGAGTGATAAATCTCCTATATAGGCGCAATCACAGTTGATTGATTGTGGTTGCTGGGGGGTTTGCAGGGGACGGGTTAGAAACGAGTAGCTAGGTCGGCGGGGTAGTACCGCTTGAGTCTGTGATTGTGAGGTGGTTGTTGAAGTAATGATGTAGCTAGGTCGTTGGGATGACCTTCAAGTCTTGCGTGGTAGGTGACACTAAAGGTCCGCACTTCTCGCACTGATGGCACTTGTAAGTCATGTTTTATCACCGTACTGGGCACATACCACGGGGCGTCGATGCTTATTCGTAGGACTTTTCACTGAAACCTTTCGAGGATGTCTATATTAGAGTTGGATGCAGTTCCCCATAATTGTATACCGTACGTCCATATGGGTTTCAGGATGGCTTTGTAGACAAGGAGCTTGTTGGCCAGTGATTACTGTGATTTGCGACCAGTGATTCAATACATATTACGGAGTTTGAGGTCTAGTTGTTTTCGCTTTGCAGATATGTGATTGCGCCAGGTGAGTTTTCGATCAAGGTGAATGCCCAGATATTTTACTGAGTCAGTTTGTGGCAGATGGATATTATTTAGTTGGATGGGGGGCACGTGTCCTTTTTAAAGTGAAGGTGACTTGGACCGATTTGGTTCTCTATATCTTAATCTTTATATTTTTGGATAGCAAACTGGAAGACAGAGGATTTTCTGTCGAATAGTAGCAAGCATACCCTGAATTCAGTATGCTCTTAATTTCTTCCTGAATTGAATTTTGATTTGTTAACACACTGTGGACGGGTGATGGAGATTTGCGTCTTTAAATTACAAGTGTGCAGGACGGGTGACGCAAATCTGCGTTTTTAACACGCGCTTGGTTTCCACACACATAAAACTTCATTACGCAATACACGGAGCCTGTCTCCGAATGGTCCTGCTGACGGATGTTTATAGAAACGTGACCTCACCCCGACGTAATGATCTGTGATACATATAGAGAACAAACAGCTCCTTATTTGCGTCTGTTGCTCTGCTGTGCATTTAGTTAGCGTTCAGACTTCAACCACTTTACACCCATGACGGAAAGAGGTAGTTCTTATGAGGAAATATATCTTACAGAAGATGAAATTTCAGCGGAATTGTTGACGGACACATTATCTGATGTTCCTGACGACGCTGATAGTGACAGTGAAAATGACAATGACTCTTCTATTATTGGAAATAGGCAAAACAAAATTGTGCATCCTTTACCGACTACGTAACAATGAACAAAGTGCAAACGAAAGTGACGATGACGATGAAACACTCGATTCGGCAGTTTCCATATAGGTAAAAACAGATAAAACACCAAATTTAGGGCCATTTACTGGAAACCCTGGGGTGAAACAAATTCCCTCTGACCCGACGAAAGTATCACAAGTAACAGGACTCTTTCTTGGAGACACGTTCTTTGATATGTTGTGTGAGGAAACGAATCTATATTACTTACAAAATCAGGAAAAGTATGTTACTTGTTCTAAGGTGTTGAAATGGTCAGATGTCACTGTAGCAGAAATGTAATTTTTATTAAATTATTCTAATGGGGCAAGTCAGGAAAGATAAACTAAAGGATTATTGGTATACAGATCCATTTTTAGATAATCCTATTTTCAGGAAACTTATGAGCCGTAATAGATTTGAACAAATTTGGTGGTTTATTCTTTATTTCCAACTTGATACACTGCTTTTTTTTTCGTACAATAACTGTTGTCTTCTTTCCTCTACATGTTTCAGGCCTCACAGGCCCATCATCAGGTCTAAATTGTACCAGCAGCCTATAGTATTCTTCCCCTCTGCAGATGTCTTGGTCGTGCGGCCGTTGGGAAAGAACTCTTTCCCAACGGCCGCACGACTAAGACATCTGCAGAGGGGGAGAATACCATAGGCTGCTGGTACAATTTAGACCTCCTGATGATGGGCCTGTGAGGCGTGAAACATGTAGAGGAAAGAAGACAACAGTTATTGTACGAAAACAAAAAAGCAGTGTAACAAGTTGGAAATAAATATTGTATATTTTCTTTTGGGTATTTCCCCGGCGTCAATGTATAATATGCCGACGTTTCGGAACCATGTGTCAGTTCCATCTTCAAAGGCTGGAAGTAGACTGTGTGGAGTAAGGAAAGGCGAGGCC
>Ga0268261_10000439_pt1 | contig 25893 bp, 7 predicted proteins | sample TergutNc150P1_FD_190353 | JGI IMG/M metagenome (GOLD analysis project Ga0268261, IMG submission 190353) | Nasutitermes corniger P1 segment gut microbial community from laboratory colony in Florida, USA - Nc150 P1 (SPAdes) (version 2) | ecosystem: Host-associated > Arthropoda: Insects > Digestive... | reverse complement strand
TTACGAAAATATCGTTGTTTGAACACTTTCCCCTGCTGCGACATGTTCAGATTGGACGTTACTAGAAAGTAGCACTTGTCTACAGAGACTTAAAGTGTTATTGTTCCGATAATATCGTTGTTTGAACACTTTTCCCTGCTGCGACATGTTCAGATTGGAAGTTACCTGAAATTAACACTGGCCTAGAGACTCTTAAAGTGTTAATGTTCCGATAATATCTTTGTTTGAACACATTCCCCTGATATGACATATTTAGAATGGAAGATACCTGAAAGTAACCCTGGCCTAGAGAAGCTTAAATTGTTAAAGTTCCGATAATATCGTTGTTAGACCCTTTCCACTGCTGCGACATTTTCAGATTGGACGTTACCTGAAAGTAACACTGCCCTACAGAGGCTTAAATTCTTAAGGTTCCGATAATATCGTTGTTTGAACACTAACTACTGCTGCGACATGTTCAGATTGGAAGTTACCTGAAAATAACACTGGCCTACAGAGGCTTAAATTGTTATTATTCAGATAATTTCTTTGTTTGAACAGATTCCCCTCCTGCGACATGTTCAGATTGGAAGTTACCTGAAAGTAACTATGGCCTACAAAGGCTTAAAATGTTAAGGTTCCGATAATATCGTTGTTTGAAAACTTTCCTTGCAGCTACATGTTCAGATTGGAAGTTACCTGAAAGTTACACTGGCCTACAGAGGCTTAAGGTATAAACGTTCCTATAATATCGTTGTTTGAAACATTTCCCCTGCTGTGACATATACAGATTGGACGTTAAGTGAAAATAACACTGGCCTACAGAGGCTTAAAGTGTTAATTTTCCGATAATATCTTTGTTTGTACCATTTCCCCTGCTGCAGCATGTACAGATTGGAAGTTACCTGAAAGTAACACTGACCGACAGGGGATTAAATTGTTAATGCTCCGATAATATTGTTGTTTGAACAATTTCCCCTGCTGCGACATGTTCAGATTGGACGTTACCTGACAGTACCACTGGCCTACAGAGACTTAGCGTGTTAAATTTCGGATAATGACGTTGTATGAAACATTTCCCCTGCTGCGGCATGTTCAGATTGGATGTAACCTGAAAATAACACTGGCATAAATATGCTTAATGTGTTAATGTTCCGATAATATCGTTGCTTGAAACCTTTCCCCTTCTGCGACATGTTTAGATTGGATGTTACCTAAAAGCAACACTCTCCTACAGAGGTCTAAAGTGTTAATTTTCAGATAATATAGTTGTTTGAACAATTTCCCCTTCTGCGACATGTTCAGATTGGACGTTACCTGAAAGTAACACTGGCCTACAGAGAGTTAAAGTGTTAATGTTCCGATATTATCGTTGTTTGAACACTTTCCCCTTCTGCGACATGTTCAGATTGGAAGTTACCTGAAAGTAACACTGGCCTACAGAAGCTTAAATTGTTAATGTTCCGATATTATCGTTGTTTGAAAATTTTCCTCTGCTGCGACATGTTCAGATTGGACGTTATCTAAAAGTAACACTGGCGTACAAAAGCTTGAAGTGTTAAGGTTCCGATAATATCGTTGTTTGAAAACTTTCACCAGCTACGAAATGTTCACATTGGATGTTACCTGAATGTAACACTGACATACAGATTGTTAAAATGTTAATGTTCCGATAATATCTTTGTTTGAACTATTTCCCATGCTGCGACATGTTCAAATTGGTCGTTTCCTGAGAGTAACACTGGCATAGAGAAGCTTAATATATTAATGTTCCGATAATGTCGTTGTTTGAAAACTTTCCACTGTTGCGACATGTTCAGATTGGACGTTACCGGAAAGTAACACTGGCATACAGAGTGCTAAAGTGTTAATGTTCCGATAATATCGTTGTTTGAACTCTTTCCACTGTTGCGACATTTACAGATTGGACGTTACCTAAAAGTGACACTGGCCTACAGAGACCAAAAGTGTTAATGTTCCGTTAATATCTTTGTTAGAACAATTTCACCTGCTGCGAAATGTTCAAATTGGACGTTACCTGAAAGTAACAATGTCCTACAGCGGCTTAAACTGTTAATGTTCCTATAATATCGTTGTTTGAACAGTTTCCACTTCTGCGACATTTTAAGATTGACGTTACCTGAAAGTAACACTGGCCTACAGATGTCTAAAGTGTCAATGTTCCAATAATATCGTTGTTTGAACAATTTACCCTACTGCGACATATTCAGATTTGATGTTATCTGAAAGTAACACAGGCCTACAGAGGCTTCAAGTGTTAATGTTCCGATAATATCGTTGTTTGAACACTCTCCCCTGCTGCGACATGTTCAGATTGGAAGTTTCCTGAAAGTAACAGTGGCCTACAGAGGCTTAAAGTGTTAATGTTCCAATAATATCGTTGTTTGAACACTTTCCCCTGCTGCGACATGTTCTGATTGGAAGGTACGTGAAAGTAACACTGGCGTACAGAATATTAGAGTGTTAATGTTCCGATAATATCGTTGTTTGAACCCTTTCCACTGCTGCGACATGTTCAGATTGGACGTTACCTCAAAGTAACACTGGCCTACAGAGGCTAAATGTGTTAATGTTGCGATAATATCGTTGTTTGAACACTTTCACCTGCTGGGAAATATTTAGGTGGAAGTTATCTGAAAGTAACATTGCCCTACAGAGGAATAAATAGTTAATGTTCCTATAATATCTTTGATTGAACACTTTCCACTTCTGCGTCATGTTAAGATTGGAAGTAACCTGAAAGTAACACTGGCCTACAGAGGCTTCAAGTGTTAATGTTCCGATAATATCGTTGTTTGTACCCCCTCCCCTGCTGCGACATGTTCCGATTGGATTTTACCTGAAAGTAACAGTGGCCTACAGTCTTAATATCTTAATGTTCTGATAAAATCGTTGTTTGAACCATTTCCCCTTCAGCCACATGCTCAGATTTGTCGTCACCTGAAAGTAAAACTGGCCTACAGAGGCTTAAAATGTTCATGATCCGATAATATCATTCTTTGAACACTTTCCCCTGCTGAGGCATGTTCAGATTGGACGTTACCTCAAAATGACACTGGCCTACAGAAGCTTAATGTGTTAATGTTAAATAATATCATTGTTTGAACAATTTCCCCTGCTGCGCCATGTTCAGATTGGAAGGTACCTGAAAGTAACACTGTCCTACAAAGGCTTAAAGTGTTATTGTTCCGATAATGACGTTGTTTGAACACCTGCCCCTGTTGCGACATGTTCAGATTGGGCGTTACCTGAAAGTAACACTGGCCTAATGATGCTTAACGTGTTAATGTTCCGATAATATCTTTGTTTGAACACTTTCCCTTTCTGCGACATGTTCAGATTGGACGTTAACTGATAGTAATACTGGACTAAGATGCTTAAAGTGTTAAGGTTCCGATAATATCGTTGTTTGAAAAATTTCCCTGCTGCGACATGTTCACTTTGGACTTTACCTGAAAGTTACACTGGCCTACAGAAACTTAAAGTGTTAAGTTTCCGATAATATCGTTGCTTGATACCTTTCCACTGCTGCGACATGTTCAGATTGGACGTAACCTGAAAGTAACACTGGCCTACAGAGGCTTAGCATGTTAAAGTTCCGACTATATCGTTTTTGAACTCTTTCCACTGCTCCGACATATTAAGATTGGACGTTACCTGAAAGTAATACTGGCCTACAGAGGCTTAAAATGGTAATATTTCCATAATATTGTTGTTTGAAGCCTTTATCTGCTGCGATATTTTCAGATTGGTCGTTACCGGAAAGTGTCACTGGCCTACATAGGCTTAAAGTGTTAAGGTTCCAATAATATGGTTGTTTGAACATTTTCCACTGCTGCGACATGCTCACATAGGACGTTACCTGAAAGCAAATACTGGCCTACATAGGCTTAAAGTGATAAGGTTCCAATAATATCGTTTTTTGAACACTTTCCTCTGCAGCGACTTTTTCAGATTGAACGTTACCTGAAAGTAACACAGGCCTAAAGGGTCTTAAAGTGTTAATGTCCCGATAATATCGTTGTTGGAAAACTTTCCATTTCTGCGTCATGTTCAGATTGGACGTTACCTGAAAGTAACAATGGCCTACAGGGGCTTAAACTGTTAAATTTCCGAAAATATCGTTGTTTGAACTCTTCCCCTGCTGTGACATTTTCAAATTGGATGTTACCTGAATGTAACACAGGCCTACAGAGCCTTAAAGTGTTAATATTCCCATAACATCGTTGTTTGAACAACTTCACCTGCTGCGACATGTTCAGATTGTACGTTACCTGAAAGTAACACTGGACTACAGAAGCTTAAAGTGTTAATGTTCGTATAATATCGTTGCTTGAGCACTTTCCACTTCTGTGAAATGTTAAGATTGGACATTACCTGAAAGTGACACTTGCCTACATATGTTTAAATTGTTGTTGTTCCGATAATATCGTTGTTTGAACATTTTACCCTACTGCGATATATTCAGATTGGACGTTTCCCAAAAGTAACACTGGATTACAGATTCTTCAAGTGATAATGTTCCGATAATAACGTTGTTTGAACTCTTTCAACTGCTGCGACAAGTTCAGATTGGGCGTTACCTGAAAGTAACAGTGGCCTACAGATGCTTAAGGAGTTAATGTTCCGATAATATCGTTGTTTGAAATCTTTCCCGTGCAGCGACATGTCCAGATTGAGCGTTACCTGAAAGTAACACTGCCCTACACAGGCTTAAATTGTTCATGTTCTGATAATATCGTTGTTTGAACACCATCCCTTGCTGCGGCATTTTCAGATTAGATGTTACGTGAAAATAACAGTGGCCTACAGAGACTTAATATGTTAATGTTTATATTATATCATTGTTTGAACACTTTCCCGTGCTGCGACATGTTCAGATTGGATGTTAACTGAAAGTAACGCTGGCCTACAAAGGCTTAATGTGTTAATGTTCCGATAATATGTTCGCTTGAACAACATTTCCCCTGCTGCGACATGTTCAGATTGGATTTTACCTTGAAAGTAACACTGGACTACAGAAGCTTAAAGTGTTAATTTTCCGAAAATATCGTTGTTTGAACACTTTCCCCTGCTGCGACATGTTCAGATTGGACGTAACCTGAAAGTAACACTGGCCTACAGAGGCTTAACGTGTTAAGGTTTCGATAATATCGTTGTTTGAAAACATTCCACTGCTCCGACATGTTAAGATTGGAGGTTACCTGAATGTAACACTTTCCTACTGTGGCTTAAAGTGTTAATGCTCCGATAATATTGATGCTTGAACGTTTTTTCCCTGCTGCGACATTTTCCGATTGGACGTTACCGGAAAGTAACACTGGGCTACAGAGGCTTAAAGAGTTAAGGTTCCGATAATATCTTTGTTTGAATCCTAACCCCTGCTGCAACATGTTCAGATTGGGCGTTACATGAAAGTAATACCGGTCTACAGTGGCTTAAAGTGTTTAGGTTCCGATAATATCGTTGTTTGAACCCTTTCAACTGCTGCGACATGTTCAGATTGATCGTTACCTGAAAGTAACCCTGGCCTACAAAGGCTTAAAGTGTTAAGGTTACGATAATATTGCTGTTTGAAAACTTTCCACTGCTGCGACATGTAAGATTGGACGTTACCTGAAAGTAACACTGTCCTACAGAATCTTAAAATGTTAAGTTTCCGATAATATAGTTGATTGTACCATTTCCTCTGCTGCGACTTGTTGAGATTGGAGGTTACCTGATAGTAACTCTGGCCTACAGAAACTTAAAGAGTCGATGTTCCGATAATATCGTTGTTTGAACCACTTCCCCTGCTGCGACATGTTCAGATTGGACATTACCTGAAAGTAAAACTGGACTACATAGGCTTAAATTGTTAATGTCCCGATAATATCGTTGTTTGAACAGTCTCCACTGCTGCGACATGTTCAGATTCGAAGTTACCTGAAAGTAACAATGGCCTACAGGTTCATAAAGTGTTAAAGTTCCGATAATATCGTTGTTTGAACTCTTTACCCTACTGCGACATGTTCAGATTGGACGTTACCTGAAAGTAACACTGGCCTACAAAGGCTTAAATTGTTAATGTTCCGATAATATCGTTGTTTGAACCCTTTCCACTGCTGCGACATGTTCAGATTGGACGTTACCTGAAAGTTACACTGGCCTACAGAGGCTTCAATTGTTAAGGTTTCAATAATATCATTGTTTGAACCTTTTACCCTACTGCTACATTTTCAGGTTGGACGTTACCTGAAAGTGGCACTGGCCTACAGAGGCTTAAAGTGGTAAGGTTCCGATAATATCGTTGTTTGAACACTTTCCTCTTCTGCGACATGTTCAGATTGGAAGTTAACTGAAAGTTACACTGGACTACAGAGGCTTAAATTGTTAAAGTTCCGATAATGTCTTTGTTTGAACACTTTCCACTGATGCGACATGTTCAAGTTGGACGTTAACTGAAAATAACTCTGGCCTACAGAGACTTAAATTGTTAAGGTTCCAATAATATCTTTGTTTGAAACATTTACACTGCTGCGACATGCTCACATTTGCCGTTACCTGAAAGTAACACTGACCTACAGAGGCTTAATTTGTTAAGTTTCCAATATTATCTTTGTTTGAAAACTTTCCACTGTTGCGACTTTTTCAGATAGAACGTAACCTGAAAGTAACACTGGCCTACAAATGCTTTAAGTGTTAATGTACCGATAATATTTTTGTTTGAATTCTTATCCCTTCTGCGGAATGTTCAGATTGGACGTTACCTGAAAGCAACATTGGCCTTGAGAGGCTTAAAGTGTTAATGTTCCGATAATATCGTTGTTTGAAACCTTTCCCCTGTTACGACATGTTCAGATTGAATGTTACCTGGAAGTAACACTGACCTACAGAGGCTTATATTGTTAATGTTGCTATAATATCGTTGTTTCAATTTTCCCCTGCAGCGACATGTTCAGATTAGAAGTTACCTGAAAGTAACACTGGCCTACAGAGCCTTATAGTGTAAATGTACGGATAATATCGATGTATCAAAACTTTCTCCTGATGCGACATGTTTAGATTGGAAGTTAAATAAAAGTAACTCTGGCCTACAGAGGTTTATAGTGTAAATATTCCGATAATATCATTGTTTGAACAATTTCACCTGCTGCGACGTGTTCAGATTGGAAGTTACGTGAAAGTAAAACTGGCATACAGTGGCTTAAAGTGTAAATGTTCCGATAATATTGTTGTTTGAATCCTTTCCCCTGCTGCGACATGTTCAGATTGGAAGTTACCTGAAAGTAACACTGGCCTACATAGGCTTAAAGTGTAAATGTTCCAATAATATCGATGTTTAAACACTTTCCTCTGATGCGACATGTTGATATTGGACGTTAACTGAAAGTAACACGGGCCTACAGAGGCCTAAAGTGTAAATGTTCATATAATATCGTTCTTTAAACAATTTCTTTTGCTGTGAAATGTTCAGACTGGACTAACTGAAAGTAGCACTAGCCTACAGGGGATTAAATTTTTAACGTTCCGATAATATCGTCGTTTGAACATTTCCCCTGCTGCGCCAAGATCAGATTGGACATTACCTGAAAGTAACCCTGGCCTACAGAGGCTTAAATTGTTAAATATTCGATAATATCTTTGTTTGAAAACTTTCCACTGATGCGACATTTTCAGATTGGATATTACCTAAAACTAACACTGGCCTACAGAGTATTAAAGGGTTAAGGTTCCGATAAAAATCTTGATTGAACCATTTCCACTTCTGCGTCATGCTCACATTGGACGTTACCTGAATGTAACACTGACCTACAGAGGCTTCAATTTTAGAGGTTCCAATAATATCGTTGTTTGAACTCTTTCCTCTGCTGCGACATTTTCAGATTGGACGTTACCTGAAAGTAACACTGGTCTACAGAGGCTTAAAGTGTTAATGTTCTGATAATATCCTTGTTTGAAAACTTCCCCTACTGCGAAATGTTCAGATTGGACGTTACCTGAAAGAAACACTGGCCTACAGAAGCTTAAAGCGTTAATGTTCCGATAATATCGTTGTTTGAACACTTACCCTGCTGCGACATGTTCAGATTCAAATTTACCTGAAATTAAAACTATCCTACAGAGGCTTAAATTATTAATGTTACGATAATATCGTTGTTTGAACAATTTCCACTGCTGCGACATGTTCAGTTTGGACGGTACCTGAGAGTAACACTGGCCTAAAGAGATTGTAAGTGTTAATCTTCTGATAATATCGTTGTTTGAACACTTCCCCTGCTGCGACATGCTCAAATTGGAACTTACCTGAAAGTAAGAACTGGCTTACAGAGTATTAATGTGTTAATGTTCCGATAATATCGTTGTTTGAATCCTTACCCCTGCTCCGAAATGTTCAGATTGGACGTTACCTGAGGGTAACTCTGGCCTACAGAGTCTTAAACTGTTTATGTTCCAATAATATCGTTGTTTCAACACTTTCACCTGCTGCGACATGTTCAGATTGGAAGTTACCTGTAAGTAACACGGCCTACAGAGGCTTTAAGTGTTAATATTCCAATAATATCGTTACTTGAACACTTTCCAATTCTGCGACATGTTAAGATTGGACGTTACCTGAAAGTAACACTGGCCTACAATCTTTTAATGTGTTAATGTTCCGATAATATCGTTGCTTGAACCTTCTACCCTACTGCGACATGTTCAGATTAGAGGTTACCTGAAAGTAACACTGGCCTACAGATCCTTACAGTGGTTATATTCCGATAATATCGTTGTTTGAAAAATTTCCACTGCTGCGGCATGTTCAGATTGGACGTTACCTAAAAGTAAAACTGGCCTACACAGGCTTATAGTGTAAATGTTCCGATAATATCGCACTTTGAAAAATTTTCCCAGGTGCGAATGTTTCAGATTGGAAATTACCTGAATGAAACAATTGCCTACACAGACATATAGTGTAAATTTTCCGATACTAAAGTTGTACGAACACTTTCACCTGCTGCGACATGTTCAGATTGGAAGTTACCTGAAAGTAACACTGGCCTACAGACGATAAAAGTGTTAATTTTTCGATAATATCGTTGTTTGAAAACGTACCCCTGCTGCGACATATTCAGATTGGAAGTTACCTGAAAGTAACAAGGTACTATATAGTCTTAAAGTGTTAGTGTTCCAATAGTATCGTTTGTTTGTACCCTCTCCCCTGCTGCGACATGTGCAGATTGAACGTTACCTGAAAGTAACACTGCCATACCGAGGCTTAAAGTATTAAATGTTCCGACAATATCGTTGCTTGAATATTTTCCCCTGCTGCGACATGTTCAGATTGGACGTTACCTGAAAGTAACAATGGCCTAGAGAAGCTTAAAGTGTTAATGTTCCGATAATATCGTTGTTGGAACCCTTTCCCCTGCTCCGACATTTTCAAATTGAACGTTACCTAGAAGTAACACTGGCCTACAGATCCTTTAAGTGTTCATGTTCCGATTAAATCGTTGTTTGAACCGTTTCCCCTGCTGTGACATATACAGAATATAAGTTAACTGAAAGTAACACTGGCCTACAGAGACTTAACGTGTTAATGATCCCATATTATCATTGTTTGAACCATTTCCCCTGTTTCGGCATTTTCAGATTGGACGTTACCTGAAAGTAACACTTGCCTACATAGGCTTTAATAGGTAATGTTCCGACAATATCGTTGTTTGAACATTTTTCCCTGCAGCGGCATGTTCAGATTGGATGTTAACTGAAAATAACACTGGCCTACAGAGGGTTAAAGTGTTTATGTTCCCATAATATCGATGTTTGAACACTTTCACCTGCTGCGACATGTTCAGATTGGATGTTACCTGAAAGTAAAACTGGCCTACAGTGGTTTTAATTGTTAATGTTCCGATAATATCCTTGTTTGAACACATTACCCTACTTGGACATGCTCAGATTGGAAGTTACCTGAAAGTAACACTGGCCTACAGAGGCTTAAAATGTTAAGGTTCCAATATTATCGTTGTTTGAACTCTATCTCCTGCGGCGACATGTTAAGTTTGGAAGTTACCCGAAAGTAACACAGGCCTACAGAGGCTTAAAGTGTTAATGATCCGATAATATCGTTGTTTGAACACTTTCCCCTGCTGCGACATGTTCAGATTGGAAGTTACCTGAAAGTAAAATCGGCTTACAAATTCTTTAATTGTTAATGTTCCGATAATATCGTTGTTTGAACACTTTCCCCTGCTGCGACATATTCAGATTGAAAGTTACCTGAAAGTAACACTGGCCCACAGAGGCTTATAGTGTTAATGTTCCAATAATATCGTTGTTCGAACTCTTTCCCCTGCAGCGACATGTTCAGATTGGAAGTTACCTGAAAGTAACACTGGCCTACAGGGTCTTATAGTGTAAATTTTTGGATAATATCGTTGTTTGACACCTTTCCCCTGATGCGACATGTTCAGATTGGAAGTTAACTGAAAGTAACACTGGCCTACAGAGGTTGATTGTGTAAATATTCCGATAATATCGTTGCTTGAACATTTTCCCCTGCTGCGACATGTCCAGTTTTGTAGTTACCTGAAAGTAACACTTGACTACAGAGGCTTAAATTGTAAATGTTGCGATAATATCGTTGTTTGAACCCTTTCCCCTTCTGCGACATGTTCAGATTGGAAGTTACCTGAAAGTAACAGTGGACAACAGAGGCTTAAGTTGCAAATGTTACGATAATATCCTTGTTTGAAAGTTTTCCCCTGCTGCGACATGTTGAGATTGGACGTTACCTGAAAGTAATACTGGCCTACAGAGGCTTAAACTGTAAATGTTCCGATAATATCGTTGTTTGAACAGTTTCCCCTGCTGCGACATGTTCAGACTGTACGTTACCTGAAAGTAGCACTGGCCTACAGATTCTTAAAGTGTTAAGGTTCCTATAATATCGTTGTTTGAACGTTTCCCCTCCTGCACCATGTTCAGATTGGATGTTACCTGAATGTAACACTGGCCTACAGAGAATAAAATTGTTATTTTTCCGATAATATCGTTGTTTGAACCATTTCCACTGCTGCGACATTTTCAGATTGGACGTTACCTGAAAGTAACACAGACCTACAAATGCTTATATGGTTAAGGTTCCAATAATATCTTTGTTTGAACCCTTTCTACTGCTGCGATATTTTCAGGTTGCACGTTACCTGAAAGTAACACTGGCCTATAGAAACTTAAATTGTTAATGTTCCGATAATATGAATGTTTCAACATTTTCCACTGTTGCGACATTCTCACATTGGAAGTTACGTGAAAGTATCACTGGCCTACAGAGGCTTAAAGTGTTAAATTTCCAATAATATAGTTGTTTGAACCATTTCCACTGCTGCGACATTTTCAGATAGGAAGTTACATGAAAGTAACAGTGGCCTACATTGGCTTAAAGTGTTAATGTTCCCATAATATCTTTGTTTGAAATCTTTCTCCTACTGCGACATGTTCAGATTGGACGTTACCTGAAAGTAACACTGGCCTACAGATGCTTAAAGTGGAAATGTTCCGATAATATCGTTGTTTCAAACTTTTCTCCTGCTGCGACATGTTCAGATTGGAAGTTACCTGAAAGTAACAATGGCTTACAGATGCTTAAAATGTAAATATTCCGATAATATATTTGTTTGAAAAGTTTCCCCTGCTGCGATATGTTCAGATTGTACGTTATCTGAAAGTAACGCTGGCCTACAGAGTCTTAAAGCGTTAACGTTCCGATAATATCGTTGTTATTAACAATTTCACCTGCTGCGACATGTACAGATTGGACGTTACCTGAAAGTAACACTGCGCTACAGAGGCTTAAATTCTTAAGGTTCCTATAATATCGTTGTTTGAACTCTAACCACTGCTGCGACATGTTCAGATTGGAAGTTACCTGAAAGTAACACTGGCCTACAGAGGCTTAAAGTGCTAATCTTCTGATAATATCTTTGTTTGAACCTTTTCCCCTGCTTCGGCATGTTCAGATCAGAAGTTACCTGAAAGTAACACTGGGCTACATAGGCTTCAATAGTTGATGTTCCGATAACACCGTTGTTTGAACCATTTCCCCTGATGCGACATGTTCAGATTGGACGTTACCTGAAAGTAACACTGGCCTACAGAGTCTTAAATCGTTGATGTTCCGATAATACTGTTGTTTAAAACATTTCCCCTTCTGTGACATGTTCAGATTGGACGTTACCTGAAAGTTACTCTGGCCTACAGAGGCTTTACGTGTTAAATTTACGATTGTATCGTTGTTTGAATCCTTTCCCCTGCTGCGACATGTACAGATTGGAAGTTACCTGAAAGTAACACTGGATTACAGAAGCTTAAATTGTTAGTGTTCTGATAATATCATTTTTTGAACCCATTCTCCTGCTGCGACATGTTCAGATTGGAAGTTACTTGAAAGTAAAACTGGCCTACAGAGGCTTAAAGTGTTAAGGTTCCGATAATATCGTTGTTTGTACACTTTCCACTGCTGCGACGTGTTCAGATTGGAAGTTACCTGAAAGTAACACTGGCCTACAGAGGCTTAAATTGTTGAGGTTCCGATTATATTGTTGTTTGAATCCTTTCCACTGCTGCGACATGTTCAGACTGGAAATTACCTGAAAGTAACACTGGCCTACAGAGGCTTAAATTGTTGAGGTTCCAATTATATCGTTTTTTGAATCCTTTCCACTGCTGCGACATGTTCAGATTGGAAGTTACATGTAAGTAACACAGGCCTACAGAGGCTTAAAATGTTAAGGTTCCGATAATATCGTTGTTTGAACGCTTTTTACTGCTGTGACATGTTCAGATTGGACGTAACCTGAAAGTAACACTGGCCTAAAGAGACTTAATTTGTTAATGTTCCGATAATATTGTTTTTGGAAAAACTTCCCCTGCTGCGACATGTTCAGATTGGTCGATACCTGTAAGTAACACTGGACTACATGGGCTTAAAGTGTTCATGTTCCGATAATATCGTTTTGAACACTCTTCCCTGTTGTGACATGTTCAGATTGGAAGTTACCTGAAAATAACCCTTGCCTACAGAGGCTTAAAGTGTTAATGTTCCGATAATATCGTTGTTTGAAACCTGTCCCCTCCTGCGACATTTTCAGATTGGACGTTACCTGAAAGTAACACTGGCCTACAGGGGCTTAAATTGTTAATATGATGATAATATCGTTGCTTGAACACTTTGCACTTCAGAGAAATGTTAAGATTGGACGTTACCTGAAACTAACACTGGCCTACAGTGTCGTAATGTGTTAAGGTTCCAATAATATTGTCGTTTGATATATTTCCACTGTTGCGACATGCTCACATTGGACGTTAACTGAAACTAATACTGGCCTACAAAGGCTTAAATTATTACGATTCCAATAATATCGTTGTTTGAACCATTTCCACTGCTACGACATTTTCAGATTGGACGTTACGTGAAAGTAACACTGGCTTACAGAGGCTCAAAGTATTAATGTTCCGATAATATCGTTGTTTGGAAAATTTCCCCTATTGCGACATATTGAGATTGGAGGTTACCTGAAAGTAACACTGGCCTGCAGAGGCCTAAATGGTTAATGCTACTATAATATCGTTGATTGAACACTTCCCCTGCTGCTACATGCTCAGATTGGAACATACCTGAAAGTAACACTGGCCTACAGATGCTTAAATTGTTAATGTTCCGATAATATCGTTGTTGGAACTATTTCCACTGCAGCGACAAGTTCAGTTATGACGTTACCTGAAAGTAACACTGGCATACAGAGGCTTAAAGTGTTAAACTTCTGATAATATCGTTGTTTGAAAACTTCCCCTGCTGCGACATGCACAGACTAGACCTTACATGAAAGTAAGTACTGGCCTTCAGGAGCTTTAAGTTTTAAAGTTCCGATAAAATCGTTGTCTCAACCTTTTCCCCTGCTGCGACATGTTCCGATTGGACGTTACCTGAAAGTAACACTGGCCTACAGATTCTTAAATTGTTAATGTTCCGATAATATCGTTGTTTGATCATATTCACCTGCTGCAACATTATGACATTGGAAGTTACCTGAAAGTAACACAGCCCTACAGGGGCTTAAATTGTTAATATTCCGATAATATCGTTTCTAGAACACTTCCCACTCTTGCGACATGTTAAAATTGGTCGTTACCTGAATGTAACAACGGCCTACAGAAGTTTAAAGTGTTAATGGTCCGATAACATCGTATTTTCAAACATTTAAACTACCGCGACGTGCTCAGATTGGACGTTACCTGAAAGTAACACTGGCCTACAGCGGCTTAAAATTTGAAGGTTCCGATAATATCGTTGTTTGAACATTTTCCCTGCTGCGACATGTTCAGATTGGAAGTTACCTGAAATAAACACTGGTCTACAGAGGCTTATTGTGTTATTATTCCGATAGCATCGTTGTTTGAACCCTTTCCCCTGCAGCGACATGTTCAGATTGGAAGTTACCTTAAAGTAACAATGGCCTACAGAAGCTTATAGTGTAAATGTTCGTAAAATATCGTTGTTTGAAAAATTTCCCCTGCTGCGAAATGTTCAGATTGGAAGTTAACTGAAAGTAACACAGGTGTACAGAGGCTTATAGTGTAATTATTCCAATAATATCGTTGTTCGTACACTTTACCCTGCTGCGACATATTCATATTGGAAGTTATCTGAAAGTAACACTGGCCTACAGTGGCTTCAAATGTAAATGTTCCGATAATATCGTTGTTTGAACACTTTCCCCTGTTGTGACCTGTTGAGATTGGATGTTACCTGAAAGTAACACAGGACTACAGAGGCTTAAATTGTAAATGTTCGGAGAATATCGTTGTTTGAACACTTTCCCCTGCTGCGACATGTTCAGATTGGATGTTAAATGAAAGTAAAACGGGCCTACAGAGGCTTAAAGTGTTACATGTTCAGATTGGACGTTACGTAATAGTAAAATATTAATGTTCCGATAATATCGTTATAAGTGATAATATCGTTATAATTGATAATATCGTTATAAGTGTTACATGTTCAGATTGGACGTTACGTAATAGTAAAATATTAATGTTCCGATAATATCGTTATAAGTGATAATATCGTTATAATTGATAATATCGTTATAAGTGTTACATGTTCAGATTGGACGTTACCTAAAAGTTAAATATTAATATTTCGATAATATCGTTGTTTGAACACTTTCCCCCGCTGCGACATGTTCCTATTGGAAGTTACCTGAAAGTAATACTGGCCTACAGCAGCTTCAATTGTTAAAGTTCAGATAATATCGTTGTTTGAACACTTTCCACAGCTGCGACATGGTCAGATTGGACATTACCTGAAAGTAACATTGGCCTACAGGGGCTTAAATTGTTAAAGTCCCGATAATATCGTTGTTTGAACCCTCTCCAATCCTGCGACTTGTTCAGATTGGAAGATACCTGAAAGTAACACTGGCCTACAGATGCTTAAATTGTTAATGTTACGATAATATCGTTGTTTGAATAATTTCCACTGATGCGACATGTTCAGATTGGAAGTTACCTGAAAGTAACACTGGCCTACAGAAGCTTAAATTGTTAATATTGCGATAATATCGTTGCTTGAAATTTTCCTTTGCTGCGGCATTTCCAGATTGAACTTTACCTGAAAATATCACCAGCATACAGAGGCTTAAAGTGTTAATATTCCGCTAATATCGTTGTACGAATTATTTACCCTTCTGCGACATGTTCAGATAAGACGTTACCTGAAAGTAACACTTGCCTACAGAGACTTAAAATGTTAATGTTCCGATAATATGATTGTATGAAAACTTTCCCCTGCTGCGACATGTTCAGATTGGACGTTAGCTGAAAGTAACTTTGGCCTACAGTGGCTTAAATTGTTAAGGTTCCAATAATATCGTTGTTTGAAAACTTTCCCCTGGTTCGAAATTTTCAGATTGGATATTACCTGAAAGTAACCCTGGCCTACAGATGCTTAAAGTGTTAATGTCCTGATAATATCGTTGTTTGAACACTTTCCCCTGCTGAGACATGTACAGATTGGACCTTGCCTGAGAGTAACACTGGCCTACAGAGGCTTAAAGTGCTAAGGTTCCGATAATGTGGTTGTTTGAAATCTTTCCCCTGCTGCGACATGTTCACATTGGACGTTACCTGAAAGTAACACTGGCCTACAGAGGCTTAAAGTGCTAAGGTTCCGATAATGTGGTTGTTTGAAATCTTTCCCCTGCTGCGACATGTTCACATTGGACGTTACCTGAAAGTAACACTGGCCTGCAGAATCTTAAAGTGTTAATGTTCAGATTGGAAGTTACCTGAAAATAACACCCGACTACAGAGGCTTAAATTTTTAATGTTCCCATAATATCGTTGTTTGAACCCTTTCCACTGCAGCGACATTATTAGATTGGACGTTACCTGAAAGTAACACCCGCCTACATTTGCTTAAATTCTTAAGGTTCCGATAATATCGTTGTTTGAACAGTTTCCACTGCAGCGACATGTTCAGATTGGAAGTTACCTGAAAATAACACTGGCCTACAGAGGCTTAAATTGTTCATGTTCCGATAATATCGTTGTTTGAAACATTTTCTCTGATGCGACATGTTCATATTGGATGTTCCCTTAAAAGTAACATTGGCCTACAGGAGCGTAAATTGTTAATGTTCCGATAATGTCGTTTTTTGAAACATTTCCACTGCTGCGACATGTTCAGATTGGACGGTACCTGAAAGTAACACTGGCCTAGAGATGCTTAAATTGTTAATGTTCCAATAATATCGTTGTTTGAATAATTCCCCATTCTGCGACATGTACAGATTGGAAGTTAACTGAAAGTAACACTGGCCTACAGAGGCTTAAAGTGTTAACGTTCCGAAAATACCGTTGTTTGAACCGTTTCCACTGCTGCAACATGTTCAGATTGGACATTACATGAAAGTAACACTGGCCTACAGATGCTTAAAGTGTTAAGATTCCTATAATATCGTTTTTTGAACTCTATCCTCTGCTGCGACATGTTCAGATTGGACGTTACCTGAAAGTAACACTGGCCTACAGAGGCTTAAAGTGTTAAGGTTCCGATAATATCGTTTTTTGAACTCTTTCCGCTTCTGCGACATGTTCAGATTGGAAGTGACCTATAAGTAAAACTGGCCTACAGAAGCTTAAATTGTTAAGATTCCGATAATATCGTTGTTTGAATATTTCCACTGCTGTGACATCTTCAGATTGGACATTAACTGAAAGTAACACTGGCCTACAGAGGCTTAAAGAGTTAAGGTTCCAATAATATCGTTGTTTGAAACGTTTCCCCTGCTTCGACATGTTCAGATTAGCGTTACCTGAAAGTAACACTGGCCTACAGCTGCTTAAATTGTTAAGGTTCCGATAATATCATTTTTTTGCAACATTTCCACTTCTGCGACATGTGCAGATTGGAGGTTACCTGTAAGTAACACTGGCTTACAGAAGCTTGATATGTTAATGTTCCAATAGTATCGTTGTATGAAACATTTCGCCTGCTGCAAAATGTTCAGATTGGAAGTTACCCTAAAGTAACACTGGCCTAGAGAGGCTTAAAGTGTTAATGTTCCGATAATATATTTGTATGAAATATTTCACTTAATGCGACATGTTCAGAATGGACGTTACCTGAATATAATACTGGCCTACAGAGGCTTAAAGTGTTAGTGTTCCGATAAAATCACTATTTAAACACTTTCCCCTGCAGCGAAATGTTTATATTGGACGTTACCTGAAAGTGACACTGGCCTACAGAGCCTTAAAATGTTCAGGTTCCGATAATATCGTTGTTTGAACCCTTTATCCTGCTGCGACATGTTCAGATTGGCGTTACCTGAAAGTAACAATGGCCTACAGAAACTTAAAGTGTTAAGTTTCCGATAATATCGTTTTTTGTACGTTTTACCCTGCTGCGACATGTTAAGTTTAGACGTTACCTGAAGGTATCACTGGCCTACAGAAGCTTAAATTGTTAATACTCCGATAAAATCGTTGTTTGAAACCTTCCCCCTGCTGCGAAATGTTCAGATGTGTGTCTCCTGAAAGTAACACTGGCCTACAGTGTCTTAAAATGTTAAGGTTCGAATAATATTTTTGTTTGAACACTTTTCACTGCTGCGACATGTTCAGATTGGACGTTACTTGAAAGTAACGCAGGCCTACAGAGGCTTAAAGTGATAATGTTCCGATAATTTCGTTGTTTGAACACTTTCCCCTGCTGCGACATTTTCTGTTTGGAAGTTGCCTGAAAATAACACTGGCATACAGAGCCTTAAATTGTTAAAGTTCCGATAATATCGTTGTATGAAATTTTCCCCTTCTGCGACATGTTCAGATTGGACGATACCTGAAAGTAACACTCGCCTACAGGGGCTTAAACTGTTATTGTTCCTATAATATCGTTGTTTGAAATCTTTCCCTTGCTGCGACATGTTCAGATAGGACGTTACTTGAAAGTTAGACTGGCATACAGAGGCTTAAAGTGTAAAGGTTCCGATAATATCGTTGTATGAAAGCTTTCCCCTGCTGTGACATGTTCAGATGGGACTTTACCTTAAAGTAACACTGGCCTACAAAAGCTTAAAGGTTTAATGGTACCATAATATCGTTGATTGAACCCTTTCCCGTGCTGCTACATGTTCAGATATGAAGTTACCTGAAAGTAACACTGGCCTACAGAGGCTTAAATTGTTAATGTTCCCATAATATCGTTGTTTGACACCTAACCCCTGCTGCGACATTCTCAGATTGGACGTTACCTGAAAGTAACACTGGCCTACAGAGGCTTAAAATATTAAGGTTTCTATAATATCGTTTGTTTGGACCACTTCCCCTGATACATGTTCAGATTGGACGATACGTGAAAGTAACAGTGGCCTACAGAGATTTAAACTGTTTATGTTCCGATAATATCGTTGTTTGAACACTTTCACCTGCTGCGACATGTTCAGATTGGACGATACCTGAAAGTAACACTGGCCTAAAGAGGCTTAAGCGGTTAAGGCTCAGATAATATCGTTGTATGAAACATTACCCCTAATGCGACATGTTCGGAATGGACGTTACCTGAAAGTAACACTTTCCTAAAGAGGCTAAAATGGTTAAAATTCCGATAATATCGTTTTTTGAACCATATCCCCTGCTGCGTCATGTTCAGATTGGACGTTACCTGAAAGTAACACTGGCCTACAGAGACTTAAGTTGTTAAGGTTCTGATAATATCGTTGTTTGGACCATTTCCACTGGTGCGACATGTTGAGATTGTACTTTACCTGAAAGTGACACTGTCCTACAGAGGCATAAAATTTTAAGGTTGTGATAATATCGTTGTTTGAGCCATTTCCACTGCTGCGACACGTTCAGATTGGACGTTACTTGAATGTTACATTAGCCTACAAAGGCTTAAATTGTTAAGGTTCCGATTATATCGTTGTTTGAACCCTTTCCACTGCTGCGACATGTTCAGATTGGACGTTACCTGAAAGTAACACTGGCCTTCAGAGGCTTAAATTGTTAAGGATCCAATAATATCGTTGTTTGAACCATTTCCACTGCTGCGAAATGTTCAGATTGGAAGTTACCTGAAAGTAACTCTGGCCTTCAGAAGCTTAAAATGTTAAGGATCCAATAATATCTTTGTTTGAACCATTTCCACTCCTGCGAAATGTTAAGATTGGAAGTTACATGAAAGTAACTCTGGCCTACAGAGGCTTAAATTGTTAATGTTTCGATAATATCGTTTTCGAACTCTTTCCCATGCTGCGACATGTTCAGATTGGACGTTACCAGAAAGTAACACTGGCCTACAGAGGCTTAAAGTTTAAACGTTCCTATAATATTGTTGTTTGATACCTTTCCCCTGCTGCGAAATGTTCAGATTGGACGTTACCTGAAAGTAACACTGTCCTACAGCAGGTTGAACTGTAAATGTTCCCATAATATCGTTGTTTGTACATTTTACACTGCTCCGCCATGTTCAGATTGGATGATACCTTAAAGTACCACTAGACTACAGAGGCTCAAATTGTTATCTTTCCGATAATATCGTTGTTTGAACCATTTCCACTGTTGCGAAATGTTCAAATTGGGAGTTACCTGAAAGTAGCACTGGCCTACAGAGGCTTAAAATGTTAAGGTTCCAATAATATTGTTGTTTGAACCCTTTCCCCTGCTGCGACATTTTCAGATTGGAGGTTACCTGAAAGTAACACTGGCCTACAAAGGCTTAAATTGTTAATATTCCGATAATATCGTTGTTTGAACACTTTCCCCGCCTGCGACATGATCAGATTGGGAATTACCTGAAAGTAACACTTGCCTACAGCGGCTTAAAGTATTAATGTTCCGTTGATATCGTTGTTTGAATCATTTCCCCTGCTGCGACATGTTCAGATTTGAAGTTCCCTGAAAGTAACACAGGCATACAGAGGCTTAAAGTGTTAATGTTCGGATAATATCTTTGTTTGAACACTTTCCCCTGCTGCGACATGTTCAGGTTGGACGTTACCTGAAAGTAACACTGGCCTAGAGCGGTTTCAAGTGTTAATGTTCCGATAATATAGTTGTTTGAACACTTTCCCTGATGCGAAATGTTCAGATTGGAAGTTACCTGAAAGTAACGCTGGCCTAAAGAGGCTTAAATTGTTAATGTTCCGATAGTATCTTTGTTTGAACACTTTCCCCTGCCGCGACATGTTCAGATTGTAAGTTACCTGAAAGTAACACTGGCCTAGAGAGTCTTAAAATATTAATGTTCCGATAATATCGTTGTTTGAACATTTTCCCCTGCTGTGACATGTTTATATTGGACGTTACCTGAAAGTAACACTGGCCTACAGAAGCTTAAATTGTTAAAGTTCCGATAATATCGTTGTTTGAACTCTTTCCACTTCTGCGACATGTTCAGATTGGATGTTACCTGAAAGTAACACAGGCCTACAGAGGCTTAAATTGTTAAAGTTCCGATAATATCGTTGTTTGAAACTTTTCCACTGTTGCGACACGTTCAGATTGGACGTTAACCGAAAGTAACACTGGCCTACAGAGGCTTAGATTGTTAAAGTTCCGATAATGTCGTTGTTTGATAACTTTCCACTGCTGCGACATGTTCACATTGGATGTTACCTCAAAGTAACACTGGCCTACAAGGGCTTAAATTGTTAAGGTTCCGATAATATCGTTGTTTGAACACTTTCCACTGCTTCGACATGTTCAGATTGAAAGTTACCTGAAAGTAACCCTTGTCTACAGAGGCTTAAATTGTTAATATTCCGATAATATCGTTGTTTGAGCCCTTTCCCCTGCTGCGACATGTTCAAATGGGACGTTACGTGAAAGTAACACTCGCCTACAGATTCTTAAATTGTTAATGTTCGATAAAATCGTTGTTTGAACCATTATCCTGCTGCGACATTTTCAGATTGGGCGTTACCTGAAAGTAACACTTGCCTACAGAGGTTTAAGTGTTAATGTTCCGATTATATCGTTGTTTGAAAACCTTTCCATGCTGCGACATGTTCAGATTGGACGTTAAATGAAAGTAACACTGGCCTACAGATACTTTAATTGTTACATGTTCAGATTGGACGTTACCTAAAAGTAATATATTAATGTTCCGATAATATCGTTATAAGTGATAATATCGTTATAAGTGTTACATGTTCAGATTGGACGTTACCTAAAAGTAAAATATTAATGTTCCGATAATTTCGTTGCTTGATCACTTTCCCCTGCTGCGACATGTTCAGATTGGACGTTACCTGAAAGTAATACTTGCTTACAGAAGCTTAAATTGTTAAAGTTGTGATAATATCGTTGTTTGAACCATTTCCACTGCTGGGACATGTTCAGATTTGACGTTTCCTGAAAGTAACACTGGCCTACAGAGGCTTAAATTGTTAAAGTTCCAATAATATCGTTGTTTGAACCCTCTCCACTGCTGCGACATGTTCAGATTGGACGTTACCTGAAAGTAACACTGGCCTACAGAAGCTTAAATAGTTAAGGTTCCGATAATATCGTTGTTTGAACATTTTCACTGATGCGACATGTTCAGATTGGACGTTACCTGAAAGTAACACTGGCCTACAGAGGCTTAAAGTGTTAATATTCCCATAATATCTTTGTTTGAACCATTTCCCCTGCTGCGAAATGTCCAGATTGGACGTTACCTAAAAATAACACTGGCATACAGAGGCTTAAATTGTTAATGTTCCACTAATATCGTTGTTTGAACCATTTACCTTCTGCGACATGTTCAGATTAAACGTTACCTGCAAGTAACACTAGCCTACAGAGACTTTAAAATGTTAATGTTCCGGTAATATCGTTGTTTGAAACTTTCCCCTGCTGCGACATGTTCAGATTGGACGTTAGCTGAAAGTAACATTTGCCTACAGAGGCTTACATTGTTAAAGTTCCGATAATATCGTTGTTTGGACCCTTTCCCCTGCTTCGACATTTTCAGATTGGATGTTACCTGAAAGTAACCCTGGCCTACATTGGCTTAAAGTGTTAATGTTCCGATAATATCGTTGTTTGGACCCTTTCCCCTGCTGAGACATGTTCAGATTGGACTTTGCCTGAAAGTAACACTGGCCTACAGAGGCTTAAAGTGCTAAGTTTCCGATGATATGGTTGTTTGAAACCTTTCCCCTGCTGCGACATTTTCACATTGGACGTTACCTGAAAGTAACACTGGCCTACAGAGACTTAAATTGTTAATGTTCCGATAATATCTTTGTTTGAATACTTCCTCTGCTGCGACAGTAGTTTTGTACCTACTTGGGCCCGCCTTTGCGCAATTCCCCCGGGCCCAAAAAAAGAAGAATGGGGGTGGGGGTGCACTTTTGCACCTCCCCAAAAATTGGGCCCTCAAGGGTCAGTTGCCCATTTTTTAATTTTGAGCCCATTTTTTAATTTGAGCCGATTTTTTAGTTTTGAGTCCATTTTTGAATTTATTTATTGACTTAAGACCGATGTTTTAATTGACTCGCAGCGTTATAGTGCCACCGTACGGTTTGGCGATAAAATATCCGACAGCGTTAGAACTACCGTAATACCCCATAACCTAAGACCGTGTAGTAATAGTTAAGCCCCTTGAACCACCATGAAGAAGGCATCGAAAAAGGTAGTCAAAACATGTTTTTGTGTATGGTGTAGTTAGGCCCCCGAGGCAGTTTTATGCTCAGTCCGCCTATACTTCTTAACCTAAGACACTGTAGTGATTGGTAATGAGTATTTTTAATAATATCCGACAGCGTTAGAGCTACCGTAATACCCCTTAACCCAAGACCGTGTAGTGATAGTTATGCCCCTTGAACCACCATGAAGAAGGCATCGAAAAAGGTAGTCGAAACATGTTTTTTGTGTATGGTGTAGTTGTGTCCCCGAGGCAGTTTTATGCTCTGTCCGGCTATACTTTTTAACCTAAGACACTGTAGTGATTGTTAATGAATATTTTTAATAATATCCGACAGCGTTAGATTTACCGTAATACCCCTTAACCCAAGACCGTGTAGTGATACTTAAGCCCCTTGAACCACCATGAAGAAGGCATCGAAAAAGATAGTCGAAACATGTTTTTTGTGTGTGGTGTAGTTAGGCCCCCGAGGCAGTTTTATGCTCTGTCCGCCTATACTTTTTAACCTAAGACACCGTAGTGATTGGTAACGAATACTTTTAATAATATCCGACAGCGTTAGAGCTACCGTAATACCCCTTAACCCAAGACCCTGTAGTGATACTTAAGCCCCTTGAACCATCATGAAGAAGGCATCGAAAAAGGTAGTCGAAACATGTTTTTTGTGTATGGTGTAGTTGTTTCCCCGAGGCAGTTTTAGGCTCTGTTCGGCTATACTTTTTAACCTAAGACACTAGTGATTTGTAATGAATATTTTTAATAATATCCGACAGCGTTAGAGCTACCGTAATACCCCTTAACCTAAGACAGTGTAGTGATAGTTAAGCCCCTTGAACCACCATGAAGAAGGCATCGAACAAGGTAGTCGAAACATGTTTTAAAATTAGTTTATTTTGAATGAAAGGTTCTGCTGAACATACATTTAGAATTAAATTAATAAGATGCTGTTTCTTGTGAAAAGTATATGACCAGTGTCTGTGTTTATAAGAGAACAACACTTTTCGGGAATTAAGTTAAATTGCTTTAAGGAGATAGAGGAGTGGGAGGTGACAGAAGTCATTATAAAAATAATATAGTACTTGAAAACTTAGTTTATTGTTTTATTAGTTGTACAACGTCCATACTCGGACGCGTCATGTCTCACACATGTTTTACAACTTTGAGCTTGTTCCTTATCAAGGAGCTGCAACCTGTACAGTCGATATCAAAGTCCATTACCGTTACCTCTGGTTTGACTTCTTCCAACTGATTTAATGCCGTTCCATTAATCCAGATAAACTTATGGAGCCTGACATTATAGTATTCTGACGTATGAATCTTGTACCTACATCTTTGCCAATGAGAATATAGGTTTCAAATATATTCAGTTACCTGAGGATTACACTTGTCATTACAAGCATTGTACAACTGTGAAGCAATGGATACAGGAATATCGTTTCCATAAAAGAAAGCAGTCATTCTGACCGAGGTGTTGCTCTACTTGTTGTAGGACACACATGATTCAAACTAAAATGTAACAGAAAATAATGTCAATAGTTTCTTGATGATTACTATATGTTAAACCCACTGCCATAGGCACAGAGAATATGTTCCTAAAATCTGTTTTACATTATCACTAGTCTATCTCTAAAATGTAGGCATTTGACGTTGGGCAAGTACCCCGGTAGATAAGGGCTAGTGAAACTGTTTTATTATTGATTGAATGTATGTCGTCTTCTGAAAACTGGGCCCCGTACCGTCTTGGTAGGAACACTTTAACATACACCTGCGAGGATTCTTTCAACGTTAATAATACAGCCTCGCCATATTTAGTCTGGACCTTTTCTGCCCGTTCTATTGGATACGAACTATCCGTCTTCAGAGATGTGATCTTAACTGTATGGCATGCCGAAGTCATCTTAAATTTCATAGATAGATCCATCTGAAAAAAAGATTTAAATTACTGTGTTAACCCTATATAATTCCTATATTTATTCGAAGGTTCAAAGAAGAATATACGTACCTTAATCTTTTTTGGGTGTCTGGATGTGCTGAACTATTTACTCTTCACTTTTGATGTCTTGGAGGTCGGGGTTCTTGTATATCCCCTATAAACAGACACGTGACATGTTTTAGCAAATGAGAATCCTTTCATACATGTATGTGAACTATGGACCCGAAGTAACAAGTAGGGACCTGAAGTATCATAAATCATATATGATTAGAGGAAGAAAGACCTATGTCTTAGCGTATTAATAAGGAGATCGGCTCAAGGTACCGCAACATTCTCAACTATCTGCCAGTGTTAGCGGGAAACCTATCTACCTAGTAACAGGTGAGTGGATAACCGTCTTCATAATAGTGCGTTACAGGTAAATTAAGTCTAATAATATTAGTGAATTGTTTTTTCAGAATTAAAATGCCACATCCTAGATTTACTATAGATGGTGAAATTAACAGACAGTACAAACGATTTAATGCTGTGGGGACACAACTTACAGTGCGTCTCTTACCCCCATCCGAGGGAGAGGATTCGAACCCAATGTCCCATTTCCTAGCCAGTGTGTCTGATCTGTTTGAGTACGCTTTACAGAATTGTGAAGATTCAGATATGGTCGGAATTACTATAAGCAATGAAGTTAATGTAAATGACAAGGCAATAGGAATTAGTTTCAGAAGGAAGGACCAGATAACCCCGGATGTAATATGGTCAGTTTTCGGGAAAGTAGCCCAATCCAATGCTAGATTTAACG
>Ga0268261_10000438_pt1 | contig 25940 bp, 36 predicted proteins | sample TergutNc150P1_FD_190353 | JGI IMG/M metagenome (GOLD analysis project Ga0268261, IMG submission 190353) | Nasutitermes corniger P1 segment gut microbial community from laboratory colony in Florida, USA - Nc150 P1 (SPAdes) (version 2) | ecosystem: Host-associated > Arthropoda: Insects >... | reverse complement strand
GTGCTAAACGACGAGCGGGCCATGGCCACCTGGAATTACCTACACGCCAAAGGCGTAGCCGCCGCCGTGCTGCTAGTTGGGATCGAGGCCCGCCGGGCTATCAGCGCCAATTCTAAGGCCCGGTTCGATGGCGCCGCGCACATCTTCGAAACCATGATCCCGCGCCGCTCAGACATAGCGAAATCTGCCAACCACTGGCCCGCCAACCTGTTCGGGTACGACCAGGTATTCAACGAGATACTAGAGGAAGTAGCGTAATGGTCAAGAAAGACATCAAAGAGCCGGTCGCAGCACCAGCAAAGCAAGCACCACCGCAACACAATAACGCCGTACCACAGCACCACGCGCCCGGCGTGGAAGCCGAGGGCCGTTTGTTCGGGGAGCGGGAAGACGGGAAGAAGAATACCGGCATCCGCCTCGAACCCGCCATCATGGAACGCTTACGCGATGCTGCTTACCTCGAGCGCTGCACTAAGTCCGAGGTGATCCGCAAAGCCATCGTCGAATACTTAGAAAAGCACCACAGCGGCGCAGCGGTACAGTAACGCCGTACCACGCCGCAACGGCATGAGAATAGCCCGGTCGATTGACCGGGCTATTCGTGTACGCCGCCTGGGTTTCGATCCCAGTACCCACGACTTAAAAGGACGTTGCTCTCCCGATTGAGCTAGCGGCGCTAACGCTGGCGCCGATGGTGCCAGCGGCTAAGGGGATCGGATCATCGGTGCCATGCTGCGAGCTGCCTACACTGCCACGAGCTGAGAAGCTAGAGCTTTGATGAGGTCGGGGCGGAACCCGGCCCAGTGGTTAATGGTTTCGCTTTCGATGCTGACAACGACGACCGGGGCTTTGAGGTAACCCAATCCCTGGACTTTCGTAAACGCGCCCTGATCTCGCGTAACGTCAACGGTTTCGTATTCAATTCCCGTGGCCTCCAAGCGCTTATAGGTGGCGGTGCATTGCGGGCAATTAGGCATCGAATATACGGTTACCAACATAACCCAAGCCTAGTCTAAAAAGGTACGTTTTACCTGTTTATTTGCTTATTTTCGCAAGCGTGTTGCGGCCTAATTATTCGGGCCAATCGCGGCCCGTCACTGTTACCAGCAAGGAGCGCATATGCTCTCGGTCTGCGATGGCCTGGTCGCGCTCAGCAGCCAGGTTCATTATCACTTCGGCGAGGATCGGAAGCGGCTGGGTGTCTGCTTCGCTAATCATTGGATTGGTTCCAGAAGCCGGTTGATGGCCAGATCGGCGCGGCTAACGTAGATGGGCCGGTTATCCCTACCGTTTGGTTCGGGGCCGAAGCGGTAGCCTGTAATGAAGCCTGTCTCGATCCAACGGCGCAGGGTTTTGTCGCTCAAAAATGGGGGCACTCGCATAGCCTCCCGCAGGGGGATCACGTCATCGGGTATCTGGTCAGCCACTTCTATAACCTCCCTAAACCCTAGAATACTCAATCACTACCTAAAACCGGGCGATTACGGGCAAACTTGGGGAAGCCTGGGACATGGTTGGCCAAACTTGGGCGGACTTGTCTAACCCCAAAATTGGTGGGTGTACCTGAGTATCAAACCGCCTAGCTCACCATTAGGGCTATGAGTTTCACCGCTGGCCCCGATGGCATTATCGAAAAACGTGACCGTTACCGCTCCCACTTGATTGCCAAATACCGAGGCAACGTGGAGCGCCATATTAAGGCCGAGTTCGAGTGCCTCGACCCACAGTGCGATAAACGAACCGAGATTTACTCGGCGCTTTGCGGTGACTGCGAACGGGCCTTGACCACCTATTGCAACCAGATTGATAAGGCCATCCAACGGCTGACCATAATGGGCGAGATTGAAGCGCGGCGCCCTGGCCAATCTGGCGGTGAAGGTAATAACTTTGCAAGGGTTGGTGAAGGCACCAATCTGACACCGGCTTCAATGCTGGCCGATGAGTTAGACCGCCTGGCCACCAGAACTGCCTTACACGTAAACCAGACCATGGTAAATGCCCCAGAGTGGAGCGGTTACCCTGGCAGCTACCTCGCGAACGTGGCCCCGTACCTGGCCCGCCAAGAATGGGTGGTGATGCTGCTCAACGGTTACGAAGTACTACCGGAACGCGAACCCAACGGGAAATGGATTCCCGGTGAGGTAGTGCGCGGCCTTAAGGCCATCTTCGCTGACATCCGCAACCTGTACCCCTCACCTTCTGATCCCATCCCGCCACGCCCCTTGCCCGGTGTGCTCTGTCCTGGATGTATTAGTCAAGATACCCTCTGGCTCTACCCCGCCCAAAAGGCTGGGCAAGATGTCACTGTGGCCTGCCGCTACCGAGCGAGGAACGCCCAAGATGACGGTTGGTTGCGGTGTGGTTGGTACTGCCCCGAAGATGGGTTGGACTTCTTAGCAAAAGTGATCCCGGAACTGCAAGCACTAATCGCCGCCAACAAAAAAACGCGAATTTGACACCACGGCCCTCAATGGTTCATCCTAGTCACGTCATTTTGACGTACCCAAATACTTCTCATTCTTAACCCCGCCCAGGCCCCAGGCCAACAGCGGGGTTTTTGTTTGCCCAAAAACACCCACCAATAAAAGGCACCCACATGGCAATCTTGACCGCAGTAGAAACCCCGCAGATTTACCCCAACCTCGACCCCATCGTCAAGCGCCACGTTGAACTGGACGCCAAGAAGAAAGAAATCGAGGCCGAGCTGAAGGTACTCAAAGAGCACCTGGCCGATAACCTGCCCGTCGGCACTCACCCGATTGCTGGGTTCCAAGTAAGCGTTAAGGAACCCAAGGTCGCCTGGAGCGCTGCTGGTAAACGTGAGTTCACCGCACAATACCCCATCGCTGAGAACCCGGAGTTCTACATCGAGGTTCCCCAGCTTGACACCAGCGTCGCCGAGCGGGTACTAACCGACCGCGAGTTGGCTGCCTACCTGCTGGAGCCAAAGAAAACCGTGACGGTGCTGAAGTAATGGCGGAATGTAACTGCCCCAGATGCCACGCTGAGCAGGTTGCGCCTCTGGTTAATCCTCTCGGTATGACCGCCCGTGAGGTGGTAGATCATGCCGACTCCCTTACCCACTTCTACGGGGTAACTATTACCCCGGTGAGGGCTGCTAATGACTGAGAGGCAAGCAATGACCCACCCCACCTTATGCGTCCCAGGTGATACCCACATAGTGGATCCGTTTGGGTACTGCCCCTGTGACTACCGGGCCGAAGAGGTCCGCCGGTATGGTTACTAGCAGAACTGGCACAGCAAAGTACAAGAATGCCAGAGCCAGAGTGATCCGCAAAGCCATCAGTGATGGCATAACTCATTGTCCTGGTTTCACTGATACTGCTGGAAATCTTTATCGATGCGGTGCTGAGCTTAATTATGAGGCGCCGTTGCTACCTAACAGCGCCGAAACTGATCATATCACCCCCAGTGAACACGGGGGCAGGGACGATGTGGGGAATTTACGGGTCTTGTGCCGCCGCTGCAACGGCTCCCTGCGCAACCGCAAAACGCTAGCGACACTGACGAAGACGCCAAGTAAAGAGGGCTTCCCACTGTCCCGCCGGTGGTAGCCGCCGCCCCTGGGCTAGGTGACCTCCAAGGCTGGGCCGGTCGGCCCCCCGCGTGCTTAGCGACTTTCACACACAGAGCAGGAGGCCCTAAAAGCAATGGCAAAAAGAAGCAAAGCCCAACGTCTCGAATCCCTGGCCGACGCCCTGGAGATCGCGCTCCTGGAGGCTGATCCGGCTGTGAAAGCTCAGCTTGCCGCCCAGTACCGGGCCACCCTCAACGAACTCGACCAAATAAAAGAACCCGAAGCGAAGGCTGGTGACCCGATTGACGAAGTTGCCGCCCGCCGCGCACTACGCCGAAGATCAGCCTGACCCGCGCTTCCACATCGTGCCCAACGGCGCCCACACTAACGCTTGGGAAGATGTAGCAGACCTGGCCGAAGCATTCGGCAAACCCCTAGACGAGTGGCAGCTCACCGTGCTGCGCGCCGCGATGGGAGAACGCCGAGACGGTAAATGGGCTGCCCGTTATGTGCTGGTGAGCGCACCGCGCCAAAATGGTAAAAGCTTGCTGATGGCAGCGCGCGCCGTGGCTGGCGCCCTGGTGCTGGGCGAAAAGAAAATCGTGATCAGCGCCCACCGCCAAGATACCGTGCGCGGCATCTTCGATGAGATCGTGGCCTGGCGCGAAGAATCACCCGCGCTAGCTGAACGCCTCCCAGAGCGCGGCATCCAGACCGCACTAATGCGCGAAGCCCTGAAATTCACTAACGGGTCAGTAATCCAGTTCAAAGCCCGCACCAACAACGGAGGCCGTGGCTTCAGTTGCGACTGCCTGCTGTTAGATGAAGCTCAATCACTTGGAGATGTGGCCTGGACTGCCATCAACTCCACCATGAGCGCCAGGGCAAACCCGCAAGCATACCTTTTCGGCACACCACCAGCGCCAGAAGATGACGCCCCAGTGTTTACCAAAATGCGCGCCAGCACCCTAGCAGGCAAGCCAGGGAAAACCGCATACCTCGAATGGTCAGCCGACCCTGAAGCGGACCCGGCCCTCGATACCACCAGAGCCAGCGCAAACCCAGCATGGCACACGCGCATCAACCACGACATCGTGGACGGCGAATTCGCCAGCTACTCACCCGAACAATTCGCCCGCGAACGGCTCGGAATTTGGGACACCGAAGAACAAGCTAAAAAATGGCAGGTATTCGATCGTGAAGATTGGGAAACCTGCACCGTAACCGCTGACCAGGTGCCCGCTGAAGGCGGGCAAGGTTGGGGCGTCAAATTCAGCACCAACGGCCTACACATCGGCGCCGCCGTGGCCATAAAAGGCGCTAACGATGTAATCCACGTCGAAAGCCTAGGTGTCGCGCCCGTTGGCTCTGGAATCCCGGCCCTAGTCAAGTGGCTCGCTAAACCTGAACGCTACCGCGCGGGCATCATCGCAGTGGATGGTAAATCCGGGGCAGGCGAATTCGCTGAAGCACTACGCAAAAACGGCGTACCTCGCCATCGGATCAACATCATCAACACCGACGATGCCATCAACGCCCACCAACTGTTTCTCAGAGCCGTAAGAGAACACACTCTGACCCACTTAGGCCAGCCCAGCCTTAACGAAGCCGCAGAAAATGCAACGTTCCGCAAAATCGGCAACAACGGCGGGCGCGGCTGGCAACCAGCCACCGACGATGGCGACGTTACCGCCCTCGATGCCGTGACGCTGGCACACCACCAAGCCTCGCGCGCCCGGCGCCCGTCAAACCGAACCGGACGCGCGACCACAACCCGTAAACACGTAACCAGATAGGGAGGCCCCAGTTGACCAGTGAGACGCTGCGCCTCCCAGTCGATGCCACCACCAACACCACCGTTAACACCCTGCTAGCCCAACTCGATGACGTAAGTAAACAAAATAAAAAACGCACCGATTATTACGAGCACAAACGCAAACTAGAACAAATCAGCGAGGCAGTGCCCGGCGAATATGCCCGCATCGGCCTAGTACTCGGTTGGGCATCCAAAGCCATTGACTTTCTAGCCCGCCGCTGCGGCCTAAACGAAGTGGCCTGGCCCATTGGCACAGAAGGCGAACAGCAATGGAAAAACCTACAAAAAGCCAACTACTTCAAAGCCGAAATCGCTAAAGCCGTCTCCGAAGCACTGCTGTACGGTGTGGCATTCCTAGTTGCCACGGCTGCTTCAGCTGAAGAACAAGCCGACGGCGCCCCACCAGTATTGATGCACGCCGTATCGCCCTTGAACGCGACCGGGCAATGGAACCCGCGCCTGCGCCGCCTAGACAACCTGCTGGTCATCAACGACCGGGACAAGCAAGGCAAAATCACCGACCTAACCCTGCACCTGCCAGGGCGGCTAATCAACGCCACCAGGGCCGCTTATGGCCGGTGGGAAGTAACTGAAACGCCCCACGAATACGGAATGCTTGCCGAGGCTTTAATCTACCGGCCACGCTCTGGGAAACCACTGGGAACCTCGCGCCTCACCCGTGCGATGATGGCCCACCAAGACCAGGGCGTGCGCGAAATCATCCGCCTTGAAGGCCACATGGACATCTACAGCTTCCCCGAACTGTGGCTGCTGGGCGCTGACGTTTCCCTATTTGAGAACAACCCGAACTGGCGCAACGGTGCCGCCAGGGGCAAAGCCATCCCCGATGCTGAAGATGCTGAACCTTCCCTGGCTCGGGTTCAAGTAGTACGCCTGGAAGCTTCAAACCCAGACCCACACATCAAAAACCTGAACGCGGCAGCGAAACTATTCGCTCGCGAGGCAGCCCTGCCAGACTCGGCGTTATCCGTGACCGACTATGCCAACCCCACCTCAGCTGAAGCATACGACTCATCTCAATACGAGCTGATCCATGAAGCCGAAGGCGCAACCGAAGGCTTTGAACCCGCCGTTATTCGCATCGCCGCCAAGATGATCCAAATGGCTGGCATCGAGGGCGACACTACGCAACTGACACCCGTTTGGCGCAACCCTCGCCACCTGGCCCGCTCAGCTGAAGCAGACGCTGGCGTTAAACAAATCAGCGCCGCACCCTGGCTAGCTGAAACCGAACTCGGCCTGGAACTACTGGGCCTCACCCCCGACCAAATCAGCCGAGCCAAAGCCGAAAAGCAAGCCACACAAACCAAAGCACTAACCCTGGCGTTACTGGAAGAAAAACCTGCCAATAATCTGCCAATCGTTGAATAACCAATAAGGAAAAAAGAAAAGGCTCCAAATAAAAAAGTTGGGGCCTTTTCACATATCCCGTCAATTTCCAAAAACCGGGATAAGCCAAAGGCCCCAATAAAGGGCCAATCACACACACAAGAAAGGAATGGCACCTTTATGCCTACTATTGTACCCGATTACCAAGCCGCAAATTACCAAATAATGGACAACCTAGCAGGCAAAGTAATCCGCAAACTAAACTCCCTGGACTTAACCGGCGACTTTGCCGACCTGCGCCCCGAAATTGCCGCCACATATGTTGCCGCAGTAATGCTCGGAACCGAAGCAGTCAGCTACCTAACCGCAGAACAATACGACCAACTGCGCAAAGCCGCCGGAGTCACCGACGATGACTTCCGCGCCGATACCCTCACAATCGACCGCGCCAAAGTCATCCAAGACGGCAAACAAATCGCCTACCAAGCCCTAAGGCACGATGACGCCGAAACCATCGGGCGAGAAGTCGCAGGCAAAATGGCCCAAGCCATCCGAGACCACGGCTTTGGCACCACCGCCCACAACGTTGGCCGAGACCCCAAAATGGTGGGCGTCAACTCCCGGTACACCATCACCCTGACCTGCAACGAGCGGCAATGCGCCAAGAAAAACAAGCCAGAATGGCAATGCGCCAACGTGGCCGAAGCCATCAAAGACCTCGCCCCCGCCACCGCCCACACCGAGGCCGAAAAACCAGACCACTGGTTCCACCCTGGATGCCGCTGCACCATTAAACCCAACTGGATCAGCGAATTCGGCACAGGCCGCTCACGCTTTGGCGGAACCGTTGAAGGTAAGACCCAATGGGCCGATGGTAGCTTCAGCACACCCCGCCATGCCGCAAAATCGAAAAAGTCAACGGCCCAAAATGCTCAGCAGACCATGATGCAGTTGAAATCCGAGTTCCATAGGCGGGGGATTCCAGTAACTGGCAAGTTTGACGCATCTGACATGGCACTGGTTAAAAACCGGGCTGAAGCCTTGTTCAAGATTCTCGACGCACACCCAGAGTGGGCACCCCAACTTGGGGCGGTCGAATTCACGAAAACACTACCCGACCCCACCTACAAAAACGCCGTCGCATGGACAAGCTATACCTCGCGTACCATGACTTTCAATCTCAATTCCACCGAAATGGGAACCGTCGGCGCGCAAGGGAAAAATTGGTGGCACGCAGACCCCAGCACTGATTACGCAAGCTACGTCGTTACCCATGAATTTGGGCACTTGCTTGATTACGCTACCGGGCTAACAGCGAGACATAGATATCAAGAGGGAATTCTTGATTCCATCCTGAACGAAGAAGTGGCAAGGATGGGGGGCGACCCGGTAACTCGGAGAAACGAGTTAGTCGCCAAGACAGAAGAATGGATACGGCAACGAGCTAACGATTTGGGGCTAATCTCTGATTATTCGGCATACAAGGAAACTAAGCCCGGCCCATTACACGATTCGCCCGCCGATGCGTTCGCCGAAGGGCTAGCGGCAGCGGTATACTCAACTTCAGCAAGCAGCGCGGAACTCAACTCGCTGACCATCATTAATGACCTGTTGAGAGGTGGCACACCATGATAATGGCACCGCCATCGCCGAAAGAGCGTTGGGAGATTACCAGCATTCCTAATGACTTTCGGATCGATAACGCGCTTTTCGACGCTCGCCACCTAGGTAAATACCCTGATACCTGTAAATGGGCCAACGATAGCGAATTTGCTCCGGCCAGTTATCGTGCCGCCCTCGCTAGATTCCGCGAGGAACTCACCGAATACGCGAAAGACCCAACACCGGAAAAGGAACTCAAAGTTCGCAGCATCGGCGTTGAGCTTATCCAAGCCGTGGCCGAGATGGAAGCGCGAGGCTAACTCAATAAACCTTCAACCCCTAACTGATTTGGTTGGGGGTTTTGTTATGGGCGGTTTGTCCGAACGATCTCGATATCAACATCGGGGCGCACAAAGAGGCTGACTTGCCCGTCCGGGGTATCAAAAATTACCCAACCACCTCCAGATGTTAAGGCATCTGTGATTGCGTTTCGTAAATCGGGGATGCTTTCTTTGCGATCCACTTTGAAATTTTTAGTCCCGTAATACAAAACCGTTTCGACTGGCATAACGCCATTTTACTAACACTTTAAGGAAAACAATGCTTAAGAATTGGCGCCCTAAGAATCTTTGCTTCATTGAAGCTCCCGGCGCGGAAGGTGGCGGTACGCCATCTGAAACCGCCACCGGTGCTGCTGGTGAAAATGATGCTAAACAGCCCACTATTGATGATGCCGCTAAGCAGGCTTATCAGGATGTGGAAAAAACGCTGTGGCATACCAAAAATGCTGAACAGGCTGATACCACGCATCAGGTAGAAGAACTGACTAAGCAAGTGGCGGGCTTAACTGAACAGGCCGCTTTGCACGCGTTGGCCGCTGTACGGTTCCAGATCGCGCTCGAATATGGTTTGAGCGTTGATGATGCCAAGTATTTAACTGGCGACGCTGAGCAGATGAAAGCTTTGGCTGAGCGCCTGGCTGCGTTGCCGAAAACTCCTGAGCCGAAGGTTAAACCTACCGGCCCCGTTGATCCCGCCCAAGGCAAAACCAAACCTTCGGCACCCAAGAATCCCCTCGCTAACCTAGCCGCCGCAATTTTCGGCGACGACAACTAACAGATAAGGAAAGTTGCTAAATGGCTACTTTAACCACCAGTTCCCTTGAACTGCCCGATGAAATCCTCGATCCGTGGCTGGGCAAAGTCCAGTACGGTAGCTCCGTTGCCGCTTTGAGTGGCGCCACCCCGATGAAGTTCGGCAAGGGCCACTACATGACCTTCGACATCGGTGAGGCCGAATACGTGGGCGAAGGCGAAAACAAGTCCGGCAGCACCATCACCCCCAAGATTGTGCGCACCTCGCCATTCAAGTTCCACAAGACCGTACGCTGGACCGATGAGGTTAAGTACGCTGATGAGGACACCCGCATCGGGGTAATCAGCCAAGTGTTGGACTTGATCCAGCCCGCGCTGAGCCGCGCCCTGGACTACGGCGTATACCACGGCATTAACCCTGCCACCGGTGCCGCTGTGGCGGCGATGACGAACAAGCTCAGCGCCTGCACCAACGTGGTGACCCGCGCTGCTGGCGCCAAGCCGTACACCGCCCTGGACACCGCTGATTCGCTGGTTTTGGCTGGCGACTACGTGCCCGCATCGGTGGCAATGTCACCCGCGTTCGCTGGTGAGTTCACCTCGCTGCGCGCCACCCAAACCGAGGCCCGCCTATATCCGAACTTGCGTTTGGGTACGGAAGTGTCCGAGCTTGATGGCCACCGCGCTTCGGTTTCCAAGACCGTTGGTTTTGGCACCTCGAAGATTCAAGGCATCGTGGGTGACTTCAACTCGATCCGCTGGGGCATCCAACGTGCCATCGGCCTGGAAATGATCGAGTACGGCGACCCAGATGGCGGCGGCGACCTGAAGCGCAACAACCAAGTCGCCTTCCGGGCAGAGGTTATCTACGGCTGGGGCATCGCTGACCTGGATGCGTTCGCGTTGATCAAGAGCGCCTAATTATGGCGACCTTGATCGATAAAAACGGCGTGGAGTGCCAAGCCACTGACGCCAACGTGGAAAAGCTGCTCGAAATGGGATTCCGCCGCGCCGAGTCCCACCAAGCGGCTGAAGCAGAGGCACCCGTTAAGGAAGCACCGAAGAAAACCCCGGCGAAGAAAACCGCGCCCGCCCCTAAAGCCACACCCGCCCCGGTGGCTGATGTGGATGATGAGGCTGGGCCGTTCGCTGGCATCGAAGAGGACTAACTGATGGAACTGATCAGCCCAGCTGACCTGGAACCGTTCGCGGCTATTGCACCCGCTAAATGCGCGGCCATGATCGCTGACGTTACCGCCACCGCTCTATTGCACGCCCCCGCCATCGAAGACCTTGATGACCCCATCAAACTCGCGGCGGTCAAAGCAATTCTGCGCGGCTCCATCCTGCGCTGGCATTCAGCTGGCGATGGCGGGATCACCACCCGACAGCACACTGCTGGGCCGTTCAGTGAATCAGAAACCGTAGAGCAACGCCGCACCGGTATGTTCTACCCCTCAGAGATTGAGCAACTAAAAACCTTAGTGAAGCCACCAGCTAAAGCCTTCACTTTCGACCTGGCACCCGGCCAAGCGGGCCGCCACCGCAACACCTGCGCATCCTCATTGGGCGCACGCTATTGCGATTGCGGATATGTTTTGGCCGGGCGCCCCATCTTTGGGCGGTAACCCCATGTTTCACACCCATGACGTGATTGTGCTGCGCGAGCAAGTGGGCGGCGTGGATCCGATGAATAACCCCATCACCACCACCACGCAGCAAACCGTGAGCGGGGTACTGATTGCTCCTTCAGCTGCGGTAGCGATCAGCGCCGCCGATGAAGATTACGGCAGTGCTGACCGCCCCTATGGGGTTAAAACCAGCTATGTGTTGTATTTTCCGAAAACGTTCAACCAGCCCCTGCGCGGCGCCCTAATTGTGGTGCCCGATGAAGAAGAACCCTTAAAAGTAGTGGGCGACCCTAAACCCTATGACCCGCGAAATACTCCGGGTGAATTTAATTATGTGGTTTACCTGGAAAAAGTAAAAGGATAACTAATTTGGCCGTTATTGTGAAAATGAACGATGCCGGAGCCAAAGCCTTACTGAAGTCAGCCGAGGTTGAAGCCCTGATGATGAGCCACGCTAAAAAAGTGGCGGCACGGGCCGATGTGGAAACTAGTGTGGAAGCTAAGCAAGGCAAAAAGCGCAGCTGGGCAAGAGTTGGCACCACGGGCGCTAAAGCTGCCGCTAAGAACGCCAAACACAACACGCTACTTAAAGCCCTGGGCGGTTAAGTAATGGCAAACCTGGAAGTACTACTAACCCAGCACTTTAACGGTGATCCGAACCTGCCCGCGTGCTACACCCAAGTGCCAGAAAAGCGCCCAAAACTTTTTATAACCGTCGAACGCATCGGCGGTAAAACGGGCCTGGTTGATGCCCCGACTTTCGCCATCCAATGCTGGAGCTCAACCTCGCGTTATGAAGCCAGCGTGCTGGCCGATGCGGTGATTGCCAGCCTAACCGAGTTGGAAGAAACCAGCCCCACCGTGGGCAGTGTGGAAATCAGCGCCTACTACAACTTCCCCGATTCATCCGGGGATAACCGATACCAAATAATTGCCCGCCTAACGGCAATAAACTAAAAAGGAAAAAGAATGCCTGTAAATAAAGCAGATATTGCTATTGCCAAGCCGAAAGCTACCGGCGCCCTGTGGACTGACGTGGCCACCGCCGCCCTGCCCGTTGACGCTTCAACCGCCCTGCCCGCCACCGCCGCATCGCTCGGTTACGTCAGCGCTGAAGGGATCTCCAGCCAACTAGAGGTATCCGAAACCGACATCGAGGAAATGGGCGGCGATGTAGTGATGACCGTGGTGGACTCCACCAAAGAAACCATCAACTTGGAATTGCTGCAAATCAGTGCTGACACGCTCAAAGAACTGTATGGCGCCACCAACGTGACCGAAACTGCCAACCTGATCACCGTCAAGCACCAAAGCATTGACCTGCCCGTGCGCCGCTTCTACGTGGAGCTGCTGCTAACCGGCGGTCGTATCATGCGCAAGGTGATCCACGCTGGCAAGGTCAGCCAATCCCACACCATGCAGTTCAAGAAAGGCACCCCGATCACCATCCCGGTGGAAATCAAGTGCCTGCCCGATGCTAATGGCGTGCGCGTCACCGACTACATCACCAAGGTGGCCCCGTAATGGCAGCCCGCAAACAAGCCCAAATAGCTGCAAACGAGGTAATGCTCGGCGGCACTGTGGTAGCCCTGCAAGGCGCCCTGGAGCGTACCCTGGCCGGGCATGAAGCGCTACGGGAAGCCGAAATCGCGTGGAATGTTGAGCAGAACAAAGATGCCGATGAGCAACAGTTAAGCGCCCTGTTTCAGCTGCTGATCGCAATGTTCGGAGCCGACCACGCCGACACCATCAACGGCTTAACGGTAATCGAAGCACTACGCACCTGGGCGGCAGCCACCGCTGCTATCCAAGCTGCCGACGGTGCTTTGATGGCCGAGTTTGGGGTCACCGTGGGGGAATCCGAGGCGCCTACGGACTCCTAACCGAGTTCAAAGGCGCCATCGAGTATGACCTCATCACGCTCGGTTTAAGGTTGCGTGACCTGGGCACAGAACGCCTCACCTGGGGCGATCTAGTCCGGGTCACCCAACACCTACCACCCGAATCGGCCACCGTGCGCGCCATCGTGCAGCACTACCGCCACGGCGACACCGAACCCGACCAGCCTGGTGAAGAAAACAACCGTGATTGGGATGCTCGCGAAATTGATGAGCTAAAGGCTATCCTTGCTGCTCCCAGGATCGCGGAGCAACCCCACCCTGACGGCGCGCCTGTCGCCTAGCGTCGCGCTTATACCTGTAGCGGGCTAAAGACATTTGAACCTCAGCCTCTTGCTGCGGGGTGAGTGGTTTCGCGTTCAGATCAATATCGAAACAGTGCAGCCACACATAATCAATCAGTTTCGCAAGGCCGAAACAGAGCAACCCGACAAAGACTAGAAGCGTCATCCACGCACTAAACGGCATATCCAAATTATCCCACACTACCTACCCAAAACAGAGGGGCTGAGCTAGAACATGAGTATTGAACTCGCAAGCGCTTATGTACAAATCATCCCCTCCCTAAAAGGCGCGTCTAAAGCAATCAGTAGCGAACTGGGAGATGTTGAAGATGCGATCAAAAAATCCGGAGATAAAGCCGGATCAGGGTTTAGCGAAGGCCTGAAAAAGGCAGTCAAAGTAGTTGGCGCCGCCACGGTAGCTACTGTCTCAGCCACCGCAGCTGAGTTGGGTGTAATCATCAAGAAATCCGTCGATGGGTATGCTGATTTTGAGCAGCAAGTTGGCGGCATCGAGACGATGTTCAAGTCATCGTCCGGCACGATGCTGAAGTACGCCCAAGAGGCGTACCGCACCGCTGGGGTTTCGGCTAATGACTACATGAGCCAAGCCACCGCTTTCTCAGCATCGTTGCTGCAATCACTTAAAGGTGATACGGCTAAAGCTGCCGAGTACGCAAACATGGCCATGATCGATATGTCGGATAACTCCAACAAGTTCGGCACCATGATTGGCGATATTCAGCACGCTTACCAAGGTTTTGCTAAGCAGAACTACACCATGCTGGATAACCTCAAACTTGGGTATGGTGGCACCAAAAAAGAGATGGAGCGGTTGCTCGCTGATGCCCAAAAAATGCCCGAAGCGATGGGCCGCAAATTCGACCTATCCAATTACTCCGATGTGGTCGAGGCCATCCATGTAGTCCAACAACACATGGGGGTAGCGGGCACCACCATTGCTGAGGCCACCACCACCATCACCGGTTCCCTCGGAATGCTCACCGGCGCCTGGACTAACATGCTCGCCAACCTGGGTGCCAGCACCGAAATGGGTGCCATCAGCGTGAAACAAATGGTCGCCAACATCACCGACTCCGCCGGTTACTATATTGAAAACATTGGCGGCGCGGTGGCTCGCATCGTCGGCAAGTTGCCTGAGCTGGGTAAAGAGTTATTCAATAACTTCCGCACCGATTTGATGCCTAAACTCAAAACGGTCGGTGTGGACGTAATCCGCTCTTTCATCGACGGCATGGAGCTAGCCTTCCCCGGCAGCAAAGCCACCCTCACTAGTTTCGCCAACAACATGGTGGCAACGTTCAAGCCCCTTGGCTCCGCGCTGGCTAACCTGGGCCGCGAACTAGGCTCCGCCCTGACCCCGGCTATTGCGGCCATCAGTGACCGCCTACGAGGCGAAGGCACCGGCGCCATCTCGGTATTCACCGGCGCCATCAAAGCCGCGACCCCCACCATTGCCACTATCGCTACCGCGATCAGCAAAGTGGTAGAAGTGGCCGCGAAAATTCCCACACCCATTTTGGCTGGTGCTTCAGCATTGGTTGGTTTGCACGCTGTTGGTAACCATGTGCCCTCGTTGCTAAAAGACATTAACAAAGGGTTCTCAGACGGGGTAAAGCACTTCCTAGATTTCGGTAACTCTACAAACGGGGCTGCCACCGGGATTAAGAACTTTCGAAAAACTGCTGACAAAATGTTCGAAGGTTTTCTGCTGGCTGGGGAAAAAGCATATCAAGCGGCGGGCAAAACCGATCAGCAAATCAGCGCGATGAGTTACAGTGCAGTTCAAGCCAAAGGTGCTGTAAGCCTACTTGGCGCAACCATGAAATCTGCGCTGGTCAGTACCGGCATCGGGGTAGCCATTGCCGTGGTTACTGCTGCTATCAAGTTATTTGTGGACAAAATTGGTGAAGCTAAGCGCGCCCAAAAAGCGTGGGACGATGATGTAAAAAACCTCGCAAAAACTCTGCGCGAAACAGGCGGCGAACTTAGCAAGCAGCAATGGGCAGACTACTGGGTAACGCAATGCGACAAAGCTAAAGAAGCCGGTAACGACTGGTCAAAATCTTTAGAAAAAGTTGGCGGGAATTGGGCTAAAACGCTAGATATTCTCAGCAGTGGCAATACTGGCACCCAAACCGCGATGATTGAGGGTTGGCGCCTCGCAGTAGAGCGCCTAGATAAAGCCATCGCTGACATTGAAGGCCCAATCAAAGCTGCGGGCGACTCAATGGCGGGTTACGGCGTACATGCCGGCCAAACCGGCAAGTCAATCACTGAACTCACGAACAACACTAACCAGTATGCCCAAGCTCAAAAAGCCGCGAAACTTAACCCTCACACTGAAGAGCTAAAAGCCCAACGCGACGCCTACAACAACCTGCTTGATGCGATTGACCCGAATATTCGCAAAATCCAAGAAGCCCAAGCCGAAGAAGAAAAATCGCGTACCGCTACCCAACGGTATTCCGATGCAGTAAAAGGCTTAGCTGACGCGCTCAGCAAAGCTAAAGAAGCTCAAGACCGTCTCGCTGGGGCAGCGTTGAGCGAAAAAGAAGCCATGTTCCGCTCCGAAGAAGCCATGGTGCGAGTCAAGACCGCGCAAAAAGAATTGACCGATGCGGTCAAAAAACACGGTGAGCATTCCGACGAGGCTCGCGAAGCTGAGATTGCTTACCACCGGGCCATCATGGCCGCAGGTGAAGCCACCGGTGAGTATGGCAACGCAATGGCCTATGCCGATGGTAACACCAAACGCGCCATGGCTACCACCAAGAATCAGATCGTGGCCCTGGAACAGATGGCCCGCGCGGCAGGTTTCAGCGAACGAGAAATCGCTGGCCTCACAGAAAAAGCGCAGGACCTTTCCAAAGGCCTGAAAAACAACACTAATGATGTTGAAGCTAATACCAACGCGCAGCGCGAAGCTAAAACTGCACTCGGAAACTCCCTGGCGGCCGCCAAACAATTAGCGGATCAAACCGGTTTTTCCAGTAAATCTTCCGAGGCGTACACCGCTGCATTGCGGCAAAACCAGCAGGCAGCTTTCGACGTCGCATACGCGGGTGGCCTTACCACTGAAGCGCTCGCCATTACCGCCCGCCAAGCTGGCATCAACCGCGACGAATTTCTCCGCATGGGTGAAAATGCCGGATATTCCGCTAACAAACTCCGCGAAGTGGCTTATAACGCCAGCAGCATCCCTGCCCGCGTCAATACTGAAATCACCCGTTCTGGTTTGACCGCCGGGGACTATCAAAACATCGCCAGCGCTGCTGACAAAATCAACGGCACCCGCAATGTTAACGTCACCAAAACCGGTGTGAGCGGAGCTGATCTGGATCGGGAATACAACCGCGAAGTCACTTACACCGTCCACGTCAACACCAGCGGTGGGGGCGGCGGGGCAATGTCCAGTATGCAGCAAAGAGCCGATGGCGGCATCGTTAAAGCTTTCGCTAAAGGCGGCATCAATACTGCTGCCCGCATCCCGCAAATCGTTAAAGGCGGCGCGAACATTTTGTGGGGCGAACCGGAAACCGGGTGGGAAGCCTACATCAGCGGCAAACCCTCAATGCGGCTACGAAACCTAGAAATCCTAGAAGAAGTAGCCCGCAGGTTCGGTCAACAACTGATCCCACTTGCATCGGGCGGCGTCTATGACGCACCAGTGCTGCCAACGGCACCAAGTCTGCCTGGTTTTGATCTAGGCCCATTGCTGGCTGAAGTGCGCAGCTTAAAGACTGCCATCATCAACAATGCCACCGCTACTGCAGCTGGCATTTTCGATGCCGATGCGCGGGCCCTGGGCGGTACCCGGCAAAGCCGAGCAAGGACATACTAGCCATGAATCTAATCTTGGAAGCCCTCACTAATGAAGGGGCGCCCCACGTTGGGATCACCGCCACCGGCCTACCCGCCAACTGTGTGGTGAATGTGGAACGTGAAACCCTCAACGGCTTTGTGCCGGTGCGCGGCGGGCAGAAACTCGCCGTGATGGGCGGAAGCTTTTTCCTAACGGATCACGTGCCACCGTTGAACACGCCCACCACTTACAAAGTGAGCATTGTTGGTGGTGGAGCTGAAGCTCGCAGCATCACGGTCGAGTCAGAGTTCGGGTGGATCAGCGACCCCCTACACCCCGGCAACGCAATCCCCATCGCAGTCAACTGGGCTGAGGGTGCGGTGGTGTTGACTGCTAGACCATCTGGTACGTATTCCGCTCCGGCTGACCTAGTGACCCCACTTGGTGGCCGGTTCCCGGTTGGCAGCATCGGCACCAGGGGCGCCGCCCGCCAAGTACCGATCGCATTCACGTCCACCCCGGAAACTACCGCCAAGCTGCGCGACCTGCTAAACAATGCGGGCCAAATCGTGCTGCGTGGGCATAACCATGGCGCCCTCGATGAGGTAGCTGACCTGGTTATCCCTGATGTCACCATCACGGCCACCGGCAAGTACGCACACACCCTGTCTGGTGAGGCGATCCAAGTTCGAGCAATTAGCCCAACGATCACTGTGATCTGGCTCAGCTTCGATGACCTGCGCGCTTTCCTGCTCCAATACCTTGGGACGGGCGCCACATTCAACGACCTAGCCGCCGCCACCGTACCGGGATCCAGTTTCCTAGATATTGCCCGCGATAAATACCTGCTAATTGGAGGTTAACCGTGCGCACCGCCACTGCCACTGCTGAAGATATTGCGGACCAGATTGCCGGTACCACCATCGGGGATCATCTGATCGCCACTGTTTGGCGTGGCGGATACCTGATGGCCGACAACCTAGAAATTGTCAGTTACACCTTCGACTGGGACGCCACCAGGGCTGTGCAAGGCCAAGCCACTTTCGTCATCGCTGACCCGGACGGCACTCTAGCCCCCTGGGCCTTAAGTGACGCCCTGGGGCCGGGCGGGTCTCGCATTCACGTCGAATACGAATTTGGCATCACCGGCACCCGCGTCCCACTGGGAGTGTGGCGCATCCGGGAAGCTGACCCGCAAGAAAATTGGCGCACCTACCGGCAAGGCAAGCAACATTTGCGGTTCGCTGGCGGTGGGCAAATCACAATCCAGGCGGACGAAGAAACCTGCTCCCTAGCCTTAGACCGCCTCGACCCCGGCGCTAGGGTCCCCAAGTACCGCAAACCGCTTGCTGAAGTGGCCTACCTAGCCCGCGACTACCTAGCCACCACCCTGCAAGGCATCACCGACAACAAAACCATCCCACCATCCCTGGTGTATGAAGATGACCGCCTGGGCGCCATCGAAGACCTGCTCCACATCGCTGGCGCCACCCACCGCATGAGTAGCACCGGGAACCTGGAAATCATACCCGCGACTGGCATTGATACCGGGTACGTACTCGACGGCGGCGAAGAAGGCACCCTAATCACGCTCACCCGCTCGCTGTCCGATCAGGGCCTGTATAACGCGGCGATCAGCACCGGCCAAAATGAGGACCAAACCCCAATCATTGGTCGCGCCACCTTGGAAGCAGGGCCTCTAAAATACGGTGGGCCGTTCGGCAAAGTCCCAATATTTCACCAGTCCATCGCTAGCACCCAAGCCACCGTCACCCAAGATGCTGCCACCCTACTGGCCGGGCGGCAAGCCGCAGGCGAAGTGGAACTATCTATTGAATGCCTAGCCCATCCCGGCCTGCAACTCCATGACCTAGTAACCGTAATAGCGCCCACCATTGACGGCGACGCGCCCCTGATGGGGCGAATCAGCCGAATGGTTCTCACCACCGCAGTGACCGATCAAGGCAGCGTGCCAGCCAAACGAATGCAGCTAAATGTAATGGTGGACCGGGACGTGATGGAACGCATCAAAGCCAAAGCCAGGGGGGAACTCTAACGTGGACTCTAACGTCTCAGTGATGGCAGGCGTTATCGTGCCAAGCGGCGCCACCCTGGCCGTAAACGTGGCGGGCTCAATTTTTCCCGCCTCGCTCCCAGTTGGGTATACCCCAACCGTGGGTGACATCGTAAACGTCATTAAAGCCGGTGACCGTTGCTTTGTCTTCGCGATCACCGGGCAAACTACCGCCGACTTCGCACCGCCACCGCCGCCGCAGATCGAAACTGGGGCCGATAAATTTCTCGCCGGGAGCAGCGGGTATTACAGCACCGAAACCGGCGCAGCTCCCAGATGGCGCGACCACTTGATCGCACAGGGCGACCTGCCCACCTTTGGGCAAACCTACCGGGGCGCCTGGATTTATGGCGTCAACCCCACACGGCTAAAAGACGCCACCATAACCAAATTGCGGCTCCGCATCCCCGATGTGGTTTATTGGGGACGCCCAGCATCCCCAAGCGGCCCCCTGGCCCTACACCTGTTATCTGACAGTACTCGCCCCACGGGCGATACCACACCCATCCAAGGCCCGCTCTACGTGGAAGTCACCAAAGACGCCAAGACCCAATGGGTTGACTTACCCACCCAGTGGGGCCAATACCTCGCCAACAACGGCGGTGGCCTAGGCATCAGGGGCGACTTCCCCATGGGCTTCGCCACCCCCGGCCCATCCGGATACCCAACCGACCCAGCATCGGGCCAAATCGAACTAACCTGGCAACGCTAAAGGAGCAACTTATGGCAAACAGCCCCATCGGGGTCTATTACCCCGTCGGCACTGATGACGCCACCAACCTGCAATACACCTTCCAACGGCTCGCCGAAAGCGCGCACAAAACCCCCACTTTCGCCACCCTGACCGAAGCTACCACCTGGGCTGGCGCTAACCCCACCTACGCCATCCCCGGCGTAACCCACGTGGCTATCAACGGCAAAAAATACGTTTGGGAATAAGAGGAACAAATGCCCTTTAAGCGTCTACTAACTGAAACCGACCGCGACACCCTGGCTCCCTGGCCCATCCCCAACTTCCAAAAATGGATCGCCGGATTTGTCAGCGTCCCTCAAGGTGGCACCCTGAATCTACCTTCCACATACGACCTGATCCTCCCCACTCCAGGATTATGGATGGTTAACGTCGACTACACGATAAAAGTAAACTCAAACTTCACCGGATGGGCCGGATACGATCCACGTCCGACCGGCTTCATCGCCCCTGATCCCAGCAACGTTGGCACCAGGATCAGCGTAACCCTCTTCATCCGGTCCACCACTAACAATGAGGCCAAACCGTTCCAAGTCAACCGCCAGGGCTGGACCTCCAACGTTGAGATTGGTGATCTTCAAATCGCCGCACTAAAAATCGCTAACTAGAAAACCACTATCTAAGGACAACACCAGTGACCCTAGAACACCTTCGCTTCGGCACCGTCAAAGGCCGCTTTGTGTCCATGCGCGCCGATACGAAGCGCGATGATGACCTGCTGCCCGATGAAGTACCACTCAACGGCCAAGTACGGTTCATCCCATCGGTAGCCTCGATCCGGTTCCCCGGCGCCAACCCGCCCCGCATCGCAACAGTGGCAAACCTCGTCTGCCCCATCATCGATGGCGACCTATGGGATCCGGAACAACAAACCAAACAAGTAGCTTTGCTGGCAAGCGCCCAACCAGAAGGTGAACCCAACTTCATCCAATGGACAGCAGAAATCGCCTTCTTCGACCGTGGCGCCCCATCGTTGGCGCCCATCCGGTTCAACGTGCCCACCGATGGCATGGTTGACCTCACCAAAATCATCCCAGCCAAAGCCCAAAAAGGTGAAACCTACGTTTTCACCTCTGAAGCCAAACTGGAAATTTTGGATGCGATCTCCAAACTAGACCCCGATGGGGACTATATTCGCGGCGCTAAAGGCGACCAAGGCGACCGGGGCAATGATGGCGCTGACGGCGCTGATGGCGCACCTGGCGTTAAAGGTGACACTGGGGAACGTGGCCCTAAAGGCGACCCTGGTGCCACTGGTGCCACTGGCTCGCAAGGCCCTCAAGGTATTCCTGGCACCCAAGGCCCTCAAGGCATCCCTGGAATTAAGGGCGACCCTGGCCCTAAAGGCGACCGAGGCAACGATGGCGCCCCAGGCGCACCCGGCATTAAAGGCGACCAAGGCATCCAAGGCCCCCAAGGCATCCAAGGCCCTGCTGGCCCTAAAGGCGACCGAGGCAATGATGGTGCCCCAGGCGCACCCGGCGTTAAAGGCGACCAAGGCATTCAAGGCCCCCAAGGGGTACCTGGCATTAAAGGCGACCGAGGCGAGCAAGGCATTAGGGGCATCGACGGGCCTAAAGGTGACCCCGGTGAACGCGGCCCTAAAGGCGACCCAGGAGCCCCCGGAGCTCAGGGCATTCAAGGCAACCCTGGCCCTAAAGGCGACGTTGGCCCTAAAGGCGACTTGGGGCCAAAGGGTGACCCAGCATTCCACTTTGGCCCCACCGCGCCCATCCCCACCGAGCAACCCGTCTGGTTTAAAACCGATGGTGGCCCACTACCCGTAAACCTGGCTTACACCTGGTCTCAAAACGGCCAACTCCTCCATACCGGCTGGATCAACGGTTTTAGTTGGCCTGGCGACTTGCTCATTTGGGCGGCACTGGAAGCAATCGGCCAATCCCACCAACCCATCGATCACACCCAATACCCCGATCCGGACATGGACTGGTATGACCTAGCAGCAGCGGCAACCCCAAACCCGGCTGGCACCCACCCCAAAGTAGTCTGGGGCATCCGCGACGCTGATAAACCCAACGCTGGCACCCACCAGATCAGTAGCATCGCCCGGTGGTTGCGGGTGCGCGGAGTGCGGCGCGTAATCCAAGTCGAAGCTAGTGAAGGCTTCAGCAACGAGATCACCCTGCCCGAAATCCGCACCGAACGAGACAACTCCGTCATCGTTTACGTGACCGTAGCAAACTCACCCCTGGTGTTCCCCACCTTCCCCGCCGCCATCCAAATCCCCGCAGTAGGCTCGAATTCCAACGCCCACCTGCTAGCGTTCACCCCCGATGCCCCAGCAGGCACAATCTTCCCGCCCACCAGTTTCGACCGAAACGATGCTGGCACCATGTTCCCCAACACGTATTGGTGGACTCTGGCCATCGAACTAGAACGCGCCAACGAGGACGAAGAACTCAAAATCTGGAGCTCGGATGGTTGGATACCAGCCATCGGCCGCACCGACGGCCCGAAAGGCGACAAGGGCGACAAGGGCGACACCGGCCCCGCTGGCCCCAAAGGTGATAAGGGTGATACCGGTCCGGTTGGCCCGCCTGGCAGTGGTGCGGGGGGCCCGGTTGATCTGCCCAGCATCGAACTGTACATCGGCTCCCGTGGCGCCAACAATGGCGCACCGATCGCACCTAGCCATGGTGTGTGGCTAAAAACCGACCGGGTGAAACCAGGCGACGTGATTATTGCCCGCCACCAGGTCGACCGCCGCTCAGTACGCAAACGCAGCGGCGGCGTCCGATACATTCTGACCACCTCCAAAATGGCGGCGGTTAACGCTGCCAATGGTGTTTGGAGCGATGTATTCCCAACGGTCACCATCGCCCCAAACGGCACCGGTGGCAGCACCGCGACCGATGGTGGCATGAACTTCTTCCGGTTTACCAATCCTAATTGGCGCCACCTCATCAAAGACACCCCAAACCGCGGCCGATTCCGGTGGGCTGGGCGCATGAAGCAAAACAGCCGCTACGCCCCCTTAAACTCTGGGCGGGTGCTGCGCTCCGAGGTAGCCACCACCATGATCGATGTAATCATCGTCCGGGCCGGGCACATTGTCGCCACCTCCAACCGCTACTTGATCACCGCGATCAAACGCCCCAAAGGCTTCGATTTCACCTTCCGAGGTATCTAACCCACTAGACCAAAGTTCGCGAACGAATACCGGGACGACCCACGAGGACGCCCTGCTGATAAAAGCGTGTGCCCGCCAAGCCGAGCTTATTTAGTCCGTGAACCTTTCTTTTCTGATGGCGGTACAAGCCCCGGCTTATACCGCCATCACCCATCCGAAAAAACCAAGGAGCTTGCCACCATGGCTACCCAAATCAAAGCCACCGAAACGACCCCGCTACCCGATAACCCAGGCCACAAGCTGCGCGCGGACGCCGCCGCCGCCTGGCAACGCGCCAACCGGGAAGCTGGCATCACCCCAGAACTGACCGACTCATACCGCCCGGTAGAAATTCAAGAGCGCATTTTCCGTGAACGTTACGTGCCCGGCAACCATGCAGGCAAAGCTGGATTCACCAACGACGTGCGCACCTGGAACGGAACCAAGTGGACGCGAAAAGCTGGCACCGCTGCCGCCGCCGTACCAGGCACCAGCAATCACGGCGGCGGCCTAGCCGTAGATGTGCGAACCAGCCGCAACGCCGCCACCCGCTCCCGGCCCTTCGTAGTGTTCACCAGCTTCACCGACCCCGACCGGCTCGCCTGGCTCAAAGCAGCCAAACCACACGGCTGGGCCGACGATGAAGGCCGCTCCGTAAACGAACCCTGGCACCTCACCTACTACCCGGCCCGCGACCAACACAAAGGCCAACCCGCACCAGTCGCGCCCAAGGTCTGCCCGACCTGCGGCAAGTAACGGAGCTAGAGCATGTCACTAAACGATTTTGCTAATAAGAAATTCTGGGCCGATGCCGCCGACCGCGCCATCCGCACCTTCGCCCAATCCGCAATCGCGATGCTGGGCGTTAAATCATTTCTCAACGAAATTGATCCGGTGATCGTATTTTCCAGCGCCGGGCTAGCTGCCCTGCTCTCAATCTTGACTTCAATCGCTCGCCCCGGCGGCGCACTTGAAGCCTAAATCCGCCTAAATCGGCGCAAAAAAAGGCCGTGCAAATCGGTGCTTAATAGCACGATAATAGCACGGCCCCATGTTGTCGTACCTAAACGACTCCACTAAAAAGCGGCTCTAACCTGCAAGAACAGTCAGAGCGGGCGACGGGAATCGAACCCGCGTAATCAGTTTGGAAGACTAAGACTTTACCATTAAGCTACGCCCGCGTTTCGCGTATCGCTACGCGCGCCTGCAAGTATGCCAGCCTTCGCGCGTTGGCGGGCGGTACTTGCGCAAAACGACCCTGCCCATTGTCCGTAGCAGACAACCTTACCTGATAGTGGCAGCTTGGTTGGCTACGGCGGCTTGGTACGCAGCGACGATGTCGGCTTTGGAAATGCTTTTTAGGTTTACATTCATATTGTCTAAAAATGTGAAGTCTAGATTTTCAAATTTTTTGCGCACGCCGGGTTTGTTTGGCTTAACAAACCAATGGCTGCCCTTGGTTATGGTGGCGGCATCGCGCGGGGTAAAGGTTTTACCAACTTGGGGGATGGCAAATTCATATTCCTGGTGTAACAGCGCCATCTGGGCCGGGGTAACGCGTGATAGATGCGCGTGGCGAAGTTCAAAATCGGGGTGCGTGCGTTCGGCTTTGGGTTTAGCGCGGGGAGTGTCGCGTTTTTCCCAAATTTGAAATACCGATTTAATGGTTAATGGTTCACCATCGGGCGTTTCGAATTCTTCACATTCTAGGCTGTCAACTAAGTGGAATGCGGATGGTACCCGGTTTTGGAAAGTGTACTTATTGAAACTGCGAGGCAATATAAACGCAATCACATCGCTAAATTCGGCAGCTTTTTCAATGAATTGCACTGCTAATTTAGCGCGCCGCCCAAAAGGTGGGTTGCCGATCGTCAGCACGCGCCCATGATCCGGGTCAGGCTCCCAATTAAGAAAGTCTATGGGTGCTACTTCATCATGCAACGGCAGAATATCTAGACCGATTCGTGTTTCTGGCGGAAGGCAGGTAAAGAAAGCGCCTGCACCTGCTGACGGTTCAACGATTAAACCAAAGCCATCCAAGCTGTAGTGGCGAGCCAGTAGTTTTAAGCAACTGGCAACAACCGGAGCGGTAGTGAAATACTGCTCCGCTTCTACTGTTCTTTTTATGGCGCTTCCGTAATATGGACTGCCGCTTCCTCCGCTGAAGCCGCCGCGCCATCAATACCCACGTCAATGGCGATGGCATCGGAAACGCGGTTGGGGCCATCTTCAATGCCACCTTCAGCGAGGAAATCCCCACCATCGGGAGCTACCAAACGCCCAGCCCGGCGCTCATTGGTAACCTCATAATCAGCATCCCAAACTTCTGGCTCTTCAGCGGCGAGGTAATCATCTAGAGTCTCGCCGCGCGCATCATCGGACGCTAAAGCACCATAGGTATTAGGTTCGCGGTCTGGGGGTGACCAGCCGGTATCCAGCCAATCTTCTGGGTCATTGGCATCGGTGATCAACATGTCCAAGTTGTTAGGCTGATTTGAAGGCGTTTCGGCAGCATCGTCGAACTGATCCTCATCGGTGACCTTGTCGTCATCGTCGTACATACCCCAAAACCTACCCCCAACCCGCGCGCGCTGCCTGCTCACGGCCAGGTTGCGCGTAAATATCACATAATTGGCCTAGTTAGGCTGGCTCTTTTTGACCCCCGATGGGGAAGCGAGTATGCTTAACCCTTAAGTTGTGTGTAGGTTGCCTACCTGCCCCGCCTTGGTTTGCGATCCCACTCGCTCAAAGACTGAGGATGGCCCGGGCAGCACCGTCGGTTAGCTTCAATAAACGGATGGTTCAGGCCAGCCTCCCGCGCACAACACCGCAAACTATTGTTCGGCTCATCGCTTCAAACGAGCCGAGAACCTAACTAGAGAAGGTTTTGACGTGCGTACTTTCGCCCCTAAACCTGGTGATATCCAGAAGAACTGGTATGTCATCGAC
>Ga0268261_10000437_pt1 | contig 25979 bp, 29 predicted proteins | sample TergutNc150P1_FD_190353 | JGI IMG/M metagenome (GOLD analysis project Ga0268261, IMG submission 190353) | Nasutitermes corniger P1 segment gut microbial community from laboratory colony in Florida, USA - Nc150 P1 (SPAdes) (version 2) | ecosystem: Host-associated > Arthropoda: Insects >... | reverse complement strand
CCCCCCCCTCCAAAAAAAAGCCTGTGCCTTTAACTCTTTCTACTTAACAAATTCAGGAAATCAACTACGTTCGCCTTCAAAATAGTTCCCTTCTGAGTAGAAACACAGCTGCATACGATGCTGCCATGTACAAAGCAATTCCGCAGGTCATGTTCTGTGAGGCTGTTGAGGATCTCCACTGTTTTTGCTTTCACATTTTCTACCGACACAAAATGGGTTCCTTTGAGCACTGACTTGATCTTTGGGAAGAGGCAGAAGTCACAGGGAGCGAGGTCTGGAGAGTAGGGTGGGTGCTCAAGCACAGTGATGCTTTTATTAGCTAAAAATTTTTTCACAGACAATGCATTGTGGGCTGGTGCGATGTCCTGGTGCAAAATCAACCCGTTTCTCCATAATTCCAGTCGTTTCCTTCTCACGCGTTCACGCAATTTCGTCAAGACTTCAGTGTAATACTGCTGATTTACCGCCTAGCCGCTGGGTACCCACTCTGCCATCACAATACCCTGGATATCAAAGAAAACAATCAACATGGCCTTGAACTTTGAACAACTCATGCATTCTTTTTTTTGGTCTTGGAGATGACATTGACTTCCACTGCATTGATTGTTGCTTGGTTTCCGAATCATACGTAAATACCCAAGTTTCATCACAAGTAATTATCAAATTCAACACATCTGGTTCATTCTCAGTGCGTTGCAAGAGGTCCAAACACAATTCCTTGTGATGTTCTTTTTGTTCATCTGACAGCAGTTTTGGAACCATTTTTGCACAAACCTTTCTCATGTTCCATTCTTACCTTAGAATTCATCGAACACTTTTCCTGTCCAAATTGACTTCTTCAGCTACTGCTCGAATACCCAACCTTCGGTCTTTTCGAATCACATCTTGCACTTTTTCAATGTTGTCATCGGTAACAGCTGTGCGTGGATGGCCTGGGCAATCATCATCTTTCAAGCTTTCTCTGCCTTCCGAAAATCGTTTGTGCCATTCAAACATGCATGCACGGGACATGCAATCTTCACCGTAAGCCTCAGTCAATAATTGAAAAGTTTCCATCATGGATTTCTTCAGTTTAACAAGAAACTTGATGTTAACTTGTTCGCTTTTACAGCCCGACATTTTCTGACCGAGAACAAGAACAAGCCTATGTTTGAAGATGAGTCCACTTGTACTGAGTAACGTGATCAAGCTGAGCCTTGTAACACTGTGGCAGGTCAGAACATGTTCTACAGCTGCCTGTCCTTCCCCTCCCACTCTTGGTTCCCGAGCTATAGGGTAAGTCTCGGTTTTTTTTTATCAGACCACGTAATCTTCCCTCGACACCTATGTTGTCCAAGCGGTCTCTTTTCTTCACATTTCCACTCTAAATTCTGTATGCATTTCTCATCTCCCTCATATGTGCCACAATCCCTCCTTGATTTGTTCATCCAGTAACTGGTGAGAATAATCACCACCATAAATTCTGCCAACAATCCAGGGGGGTGTCCTATGTTAGTTCTCTTACAGTCAGCGGTTGATATCCTGAAAATCCTTCAGCCCAGACTCCTAACATTTTACAACTACACTCTATCAGATACATACTGTATTGTCTGGGTAAAATAGTTCAGGGACATGAGTATTATCTCCAGTGGATGGTAACAATAAGTCTGCTGCAAGGTGTTTGGTTTACATCCAACACAAATTGCTGCATATGCTGTTCACCGTTTTCCGTACTTCTTTAAAATTCTCTGAATAACACCTGTTCCAACATCTGAATCCTTGTACAACTGGCAATCTACCAATTATTATAGCATGTCTGGTCCACAGCCCGGCTTACAACAACAACTGCATCACAGAACTGTTAGACTCACACTCAAAAACATGGGCACATGATCTCCCTACCACACTCACGCCAAACAAGTCACGCAAACCTATCCTGAACACACATTACACCTACCATTTTTTCACAAGCCTTCTTTCCATCCATGAAGCCTTTAGGAATAACATTTGGAGTTAACAGTTCATATCTGAAACACAATGCAGAATGTGATTAAAAAAAAGAGGCAGTGGAAAACTTGTATATTTACGGTGACTGATGTAAAGCTTGCCGGCATTTCAACATAAAATTGCCATGGTTAACATCATTATTGAGCCTGGTACAAAAAAATCCATTGAGAAAACAATTTTTGCACATGTGCAACATTTTTTACTATGAAAACAAAATTTAGCAAAATCCAGCAAAATACTGAACCTCCATAACAAAGAAATATTTTGCAGAGACAGCCACATCTGTACTGCAGCAATGCGCTTGAAGATTAACTGTATGTACAATAGGATTATTGTCTTAAACCATGAGCAACGGTTGACAACACAGGTCAACAGCCAGTACACTTTTATGTCTATGCCTCTCAGCAGTCAGAGAGGATGGGGTACTGAGACAGGATGCCACTTTTTACATGCAGCAGCCACAAACACATGATGGATGTCAGAGGACCTTAAGGTCAATTACACTATGATATGAATAGCTGTTGTTACTCAAACTGTTACTACAACAGGAGCTGTTGCTCATTTTGTAACGTGTAATCTGCCCTTCTCTGGTCAGTTGCCGTGATGCGCACTGAAAGCTGTCATGTGAAATGATAGGAACTTCATGGAAGTAATCTTTCTACACTAACTAATGTTATTATGTAGACGTACACTCCAAAACTTTTATTGGCAAATGCAGGGTCAAATATTGCTACCCGCCACTTATTTCTGCCATCTTCTGCTCCAAACAATAATTGCAAACGGTTCTCATGGCATACACAATTACAGATCTACAATTACATTTCCTTAAAACTATTCGTGAGCAATCTTAAGCCACACCCAAGCACACACGCACGCACACACAAAAAAAGAACTGAAACTACAGTCAAGTGAATACCTCTGCCGGAATTCCTGGAAAGGTATACGGTTGGGGAAGCCCTGCCTGCAGATACGAAGACCCTCTAGAACACCGTTACACCTCAGCTGGTCAAGAACGAGGGGTGCATCGATCTTGCTGGCACGTTTTTCATGGTTTGGTATGATACATCGCACAAAATTTGGGTTGGTGTTTCGAAGAGTCACCATAAGCTTGGACAGCTGTTCCTTGTACAATTGTGATACCGTTCTAAACATGCCCTTCCGAGTCCGAGCACCAAACTGGGTGTCTGTAAGGGCCTGCTGTGCCATGCCCACAATCTCAGCTGCAAACACAAAGCAAAACGTACTTGTAGCTTATCCAAATACTCCTATCAGGCTTGTAATGGCTCAGCATACACGTCACATAACATGATGAGTGGTGAGTCAAGAACTGGAGAGGATGTGGAAAGCAGCAGTCACGGCCTATATCATGGTACAGCAAGTCCCCAGTTTAACATTGCCCTGAATGACACTGTGTTGCTTCGACATGGTCATGTTTCAGTTTTAGGAACATGGCTCAGACTCATATTAATGCTGCCTGTGCTGGCAATAGGGACAATCTTAACAGCCAGACCCTTGGGTATTTTAATCCATTTGTAAAGGGAAAAAAATGTTGTATCCTACATTACATCAATCCATGTTTTAACCTCAACATTTAATGAGAACTCACCATATCGTCCTGGTATGTACCTGGACAAACTAAAAACACAAAAACCTCAGACAGAACAGTCAGTCTGTGAACTAATATGTGAACACGGGACCTCCCAAAAATAAAGTTCAAACCAATGAACCATGACATTTTGTCACAATGTAGGATATTAATCTATCAGTAGTATTGTGTACAAGTACATAACTACAATGGCTTTTGTACAGTTATTTGGGAGTAACAATGCTATCAACTGGTAAAATTATATATGTTAGTGACGAATGAGTATGGAGCACTGGTGCAATAGACCTGACAGGGGAAAACTAAAGCACTCTAAGAGAAACCAGTTCCAGTTCCACTTTGTCCATCACAAATCCCATATGGCCTGGCTTGGGATCGAACCCCGGTTTCCACAGTGACAGGAAGGCAACTCGCTGCCTCAGCCATGGCACGATCATGCAAACTTCTTGCATAAATACCCACAGAGCAAAACTGTTTTTCAGTAAACAACTGTAACCTGGCAAATACATGATCATTCAGCACAGCTTGTCACTGGGCTGACCCTGAGTGCAAGGAATCAGTCTCCCACTAAGAAACATATCCAAACATGATAGAAGAAGAACATAATGAATTAATGATAAATTACATATAACAATCGAACAAATCACCATAAAAGATGGCCAAGAAATCAGTATATCTCTGCCTAAATTACGATGTGCACACCGTGTGCTGTGGGGCACTGTGAAATTCACACAGTGTGTGTAGGAACATTATCAGTATCTGTACGTGCACAACACACGCTACAGGGCATTGTAAAACTCACACACAGTGGCTGGGAACACTGTCAGTATCTGTACGTGCACACCACATGCTGTTGGGGCACTGCGAAATTCACACACTGTGAAACTCACACACTGTGTGTGGGAACACTGTCAGTATCTACTGTGCATATCACATGCTGTGGGGCACTGTGAAACTCACATACTGCGGGTGGGAACACTGTATCTGTAGGTGCACACCACGTGCTGTCGAGCACTGCGAAACTCACACATTATGTGTGGGAACACTGTCAGTATGTGCAGGTACACACCACACGCTATAGGGCACTGTGGAACTCACACATTGTGTGTGGGAACTGTTAGTATCTAATGTGCACATCACATGCTGTAGGGCAGTGTGACACTCACATACTGTGTGTGGGAACACTGCCAGTATCTGTAGGTACACACCACAAGCTGTGGGGTACTGTGAAACTTACATATTGTGTGTGGGAACTCTGCCAGGAGGTGCACACCACATGCCGTGGGGCACTGTGAAACTCACACATTGTGTGTGGGAACACTGCCAGTATCTGTAGGTGTACACCACATGTTGTCGGGCACTATGAAACTCACACATTGTGAGTGGGAACACTGTCATTATCTGTACATGCACACCACATGCTGCGGGGCACTGTGAAACTCACACATCATGTGTGGGAACACTGTCAGTATCCGTAGGTGCACACTACACACTGTAGGGCACTGTAAAACTCACATATTGTGTGTGGGAACACTGTTAGTATCTGTAGGTGCACACCACACACTGTAGGGCACTGTGAAACTCACACATTGTGTGTGGGAACACTGCCAGTATCTAATGTGCACACCACATGCTGTGGAGCACTGTGAAATTCAAAAGTAATGAGTACCCACACAGCATGTTGTGTGCACAAGGTAACTTAGGTAGTAAACAGTAACTTCTTAGACACTGCTACACCAAGATAACTCACCATCCTTCCAGATATGTACAACAAATGGATCCTGAGATGCCTGCAGAAGAGACACCACGTTCTCATTCAAGGGATCCATATTCTTCATAAGCCACTTAGCTGCAGAATAATCCACACGGCCTGCATAATGGATCACGGCAAAGTCTGCTACACCACGGAAGTCTGTCTTGAGGAACTTTGGATGCACACTGTGAGCAGAAATCAGCTTCTCGACGAATGATTTATCAGTCGCTTTAGGAAACCAGCATTCTTCATCCAACAGAGCCATAATGCCCATTGGCTATAAAAAAACATGAATTATGCAAAAAATAATCATAATTTTCAATCCTGATATCAGAAAGTAACTCTTAAAGTGTATCACGAAATTAATACATCTTGTTCCTGTAGTGGTATGATACATCACATGCAGCATCGTTATTTTATCTGACAACTACTGGCTGCCACTTCCTGTCCGGTCAAATACTGTATTAGCACGGCCCATTCAGCTTACTGCCCACACATATAGCACAGGAGCAGCAGAAAGCAACAAATGATAAAAGAAGCACCTGTACTAGTTCAACAGCTTATTTGAAGGATGTGCTCTGGTATCACGAACATTAAAACACACACTAAAGGAAATTAATACTAAGCAATGTATTTAAAATATATATATATAGCTTCATTAAAATCACAGCACAATTCTGTTAACTCAATACCCATTGGATTTCCAGATTATCAGACGATTATTTACAGACCTAACTTCTTATACGACTCGAATGTCTGTCATTTAAGAAGGTCCTTCACTTTCACTGAATGCCATGAACAATGCTAATTTGTCCTTCCATTTCTTTACATCATGCTACAGATTGTGCCATAACAAGTGGTGTGACCCACTGGATGCTTATGATGCCACCAGGGAGTGGGAGAATACCAACTTATGAAACCTTAAAGTATCCTGCTTGGAGACAGTTTGAGCTAGCAGTGTAACACCCAGACAACCTAAGATAAAGTCAAAGAATCAGAACAAGTACTGAAAGTTACAGTTGGTTTTTCTGGTTTCTGGTTTTGGGACTACTTTCCTCAAGTGCCACATTATCAGAAGTGCTGAATTATCAGATACCAGATTAAATAATTTTACTGTATTAGCCTTTTATCATCCAGCCTTTAAATCCCAACATAGACACTGATGGCCTGAGTTATTTTTGTTTTTTAAACACCCAAGCCTGCACCTGTGCACAACAGAATTTTTTCCCCTTTCATCTATAAAGTTACATTCAACAGGACACAGGTGGCCTGTTTGGCAGATAGATGTTAAAACAAATCCTAATCCACTGAAACACAGGATCATTTCTTCTGCAATGCCTTTCTTTTATCATTTTACATCATGTGTCTCCCCTCTTTCTCCTTCAATCCTTCAGCTTGTTTGTCTTCCTTACTCCCTAATTCTTTTCACTGTCAATTTAAAACACCGAAATGAGTAACACATTTATCAATCAGCACTATTCTGAATTCACAATTGTCATCTTTGTACACACATAACAACTAGAAGTTTCTACACTGTTGTACATTCCACAATACACCCAGTCACAAACTGTGTCACTGCATCATACTACACATCCACATTAACTCTCAAGTACTGTACACACCCCACTGTATAGCCTTACATTTTATATTACAAAGTATGATTATTGTCAGTGTCCTGCATTCTGTCAGCAACCTGGGACGACATACCCAGTCACTCAGTAAGCTGAACACAGAACAGTCCATCTGCAGACAACACAGGAGGGCGTGCTACCACAAGGTGCCAGTTTATACACAGCAGCTATACACACATGCCAAATGTGAGAACTGTAATATCCTGTTACATTGCTATGAAACTGAGGAGCTGCTGTCACTCATACCCTCAATATAACAAGAAGTGTCATTGCTTATTTTATCACGTGGAACCTGTACCTGCCCATTCATTAAGAATGGCACTGAACATTGCAATGCAAAATAACAGGGACTTTCACAAATAAACCTAATATGCATGGGTGTCACTTGTATTCAAAATAGGAACGTAATTATTTTGTACCTCTGTACCCACTAGCAAGGTCTGATACTATATACTAGACACAGCAGACCAAATGCACTCTGTCAAATCCTAACAAGATAAGCAATGCACACGAGACGCATTTGCATAACCTTAGGTGCAACAGAAAAACAATAAGTATTATACATTCTAAGTGTGTGTTTGTAGCCTTACTTATCCAGTATGTAAAGTGCAAGTGCCACATTGTATGGTGATCTGTGGCTGTCCAGCAATACCATATTTTTCCATGTTATCTCATAAAAAACATGATTTTTAGGAAAGAGTAACTTAATTGAATATAAAAGTGTTTTGATTTTCACTACAACATTTGCCTGAAACATTTCTCATTTTAAGAAGAATTCTGTCATATGTTATCGTAAATGTTAATAGATGTTCGTGTAAAGTATTCACTAATTGTGTCAGATTTTAAAGAAACTTGAATTTTCTTGACAGATTTTCAAAGAATACTGACATACCAAATTTCATGAAAATCCATTCAGTGGGAACCCTGATGTGCCATGCAGACAGACAAGACAAAGCTAATAGTCGCCTTTTTGCAATTTTGTGAACATGTCTAAAGACAGGCAATTGTTCACATAAATACCACATTTACCCCAAAATATTATATGACCCACCTTCAGAAACTTCAGCTTTCAAGACAATACCTGCTACACTGAATTTGTTCAACTTTGTGCACAGTTTTAAGGCAACACTCCCCCACCCAGGCTCACCAGTTTTTAATGGTGACTTAGGAAACAATCCACATCCTCTATTAATGTAAACAGTAAACAGGTAGCTCAGCTGGACAACAGGACAATGCCAGGTCACTTGCCTTGTCAATAAGATCAATGGTTGGTTGGAGATCCAGACCAAAGTCAATAAACTTCCATTCAATGCCCTCACGCTGGTACTCCTCCTGCTCTAGGATGAACATTGTGTGGTTGAAGAGCTGCTGCAGCTTCTCATTCGTGTAGTTGATGCACAGCTGCTCAAAGGAATTCAACTGCAGGCAAACCAAAAGGCACATCAGAACATCACAGCTGTCCTGGAAGTATTACAGTACATAAAACCTAAACTGCCAGGAATGTAGCCCATTTCTCCCACAGGATTCAACTGACCTCATTTGATAGAAGAGTCTTACAGTTCCAACCTCAAGAGTAGCTGGCCTCATACCTTCTTGATGTGCACACACGCACGCACGTGGCCGCACGTGCATGCACGCATGCAAACAAATAACAACTTCCATTTGAGTACCACCTTTCAGTTCTTGCCAGCAATGTGTACTGCTCACACCAACTCTTGTCTTGTGGTGTTCCCACAAACACTTGCACAGATTCCAATCAAGATATCCAGGGAGTTACAATTCACAAGATACCAACAAATCTGGAGTGGCTATGCTACAGACTGGATAATCCGGGGTTCAATTCCCAGGAGGGGCACAAAAATATTTATCTTCTGCAAAATGCCCTGAGTTGTGCCAGGGCCAACTCACCCTCCTATTAAAATTCTGAATGCCAAGGTTAATAACCTTCAAGACTCCACCCTATAAAACTGTCCGTATCTCCACATTTCACCCACTAAGTACTATGGTGAAGCATCACAAGAACGACACGAAACAACTGTTTGTTCCTGTATAAATCAAAGTGCCATTCAATTTGCAAGTAGTGACAGTAGCAACCAGAAACATTTCATTTCGTGTGCTCTGAATGTGTACAATTTGAAACCTGGTTAATTTGCATTTCAAAGTAGCAACTAAACCATCCACATGTTAACACCTGAAACGTACAGAATTATTACTGCATGAAAATAGTTTGCGCCATAATTTTTAGCACATCTACCATTTTTCTGAGTGTGAAGTAAAACAACTAACAGTAAGTTGGAAAAGCAGTTGCTGCTGCTGCAGGCATACTCATTTTTATTAGCTGAGCTGAATAGTACACAAGACAATATCCACCACCATCAGGTTTCTATAGTCCACAGACTTTATATCCAGGTTTATAAACAGTTTTATTTAACAGCTAATCCTTCGACCTGCCAGGCACACTCCCCAATATTAAAACATCCCTCCAATTAACACAGTCTGCACCTTCACCAGATTTTGAATAAGATTACTAACTTCCTTCTAGGAATGTACAAACTGTGATGCCAAGACTTCAGACTCAGCCAACAAAGCAGTCTCACTGTACTATAAAAGCCAGCTCACCTCAAATATTTCAAAACCAGCCATATCCAGAATGCCAATAAAAGATGCTCCTTGTCGCTTTGTACGATCAAGTGAGCGGTTGATGCGGTTCACCAGCCACCGGAACATACGTTCATAACAAGCTTTGGCAATAGCCTCCACTGCAAACTCAACCTGTTCTTTTGTCTGGGCCTTGGTAACAAAGTCACGACCAACTTTGATGCGAGGCCTAAGGAATGCCTTGGTCATCTCTGTGACACTCAGACCCAAAAGATGAGCAACTTTCTGTGCGATGGTGTTGTCTGGCAATATGGCTTGGTCAGAGTTACGCTCTTGCTTGAACTTCATATTTCCAAACAACAGCACCGCTGAGACCGTGCGGAAAATGGCTGTAAAAAATTGGAATGTATTACAAAATGCTGCAATACACTGTGGGGGGGGGGGGGGGGCTTCAGTTTGAAATGTTACAGCAAGTGGTTCTTACAGTTACTGCTGTGCTATGAAAGGGGCAGCACAGATATGAGTTATTTTACACAATACTGAAAGATATGTATCACCTCCTAACTTTTAATCACAAAATTTGTAAAAAATATTGGCTTGAGAGAGCACAACTCAGCGCTCCACAATAAATAACAACACATCGAAGCTACCTTTGTCTGCATTTCATATTTATCAACTGCTGAGGCAATATGCTGCTGCAGACTATTTTATTATACAGAGTGATTACAAATAATGTTAACATTTGCCAGATGTTAAGATTCTCATAGTGGTGTTGCTAAAGAGTCAAGCCTTCCAATATGTGACACTGTGTTGTTGGGCCAGTATTGGTTGACATTTCAAAGACTATAATGCCTTTAAAAATATAAGGAATTTCTTGTCCAGTGGCACAGTGACACATCCCAGAAGGCTTGTATCTTCAGTGTCAAAACACATAGTTTTCTGTTCTAGTCATTTCAATCCTGAAACATGACATGAAAACAAAGCAAATTTTGAGGTTAACGCTGGCTGTGGGCCAGAGGCATGCCTCAAAGAGACTGTCTGTGCAACAAAAACATTTAAGAAGCATGTAAGAGTACAGTCATGCACTGCATAATGACATTTCAGCCAACAATGGACCGCATATACAAGGGTGGTAAGAATTTTTGGAAACTCTAGATAAGCTGATTGTAGAGGAAATTACTTGCCGGAGCAAATCTTCAATATGGATGAAACCTCCCTATTCTGGAAACGGATGCCTGATAGGACTTTCATCTATAAGGAGGCCAAGTCAATGCCAAGTTTCAAGGTTTGTTTCAGTATACTCTATGATGTTTGCACAATGGCAAAACTGTCTAACGACGCACTTTTCAGAACGTATCCCTGCTGTTAAATGACGCATGACTGTATATTTTTTAAATGACTCTGCACATGTAAACATAGCAAAAGAAAGTGTGATTCAAATCATGTTACAATTTACCAGAAAAATCATCATTCGTCATTCCCATGATGGACATGGCTTTGCACGTGGCATGGAATTCTGCAACATCATCCACGCCAGGTACTGGAAGATGACCCCCACTGGACAGGAATGTGTATGTCTTTGGATCTTCCAGGATGAACTCCTCTGTAACCACATGACAGCAAGTTTCTCTCTTAGTGGGCAGCACAGTACACACTCACCATACACTGTGTCCCTAACTCACATCCTCAATTCATTCCAAAGATTTCTGCATATACTGAAAACATTCAACAATGCTTAAGTATAATTTTTTTTTACACACGTTCATTTCAATGTATAGGCAAAATATAACATAACTATACGTACAATAAAATTGTATCACATCATCACATACATACATACATACAAGGCATAACACAAACCCTGTATAGCCGGTACTAATAATGATAGAAGTCACAGTGCCTATGTTACTTAAGTAAATAAACATGCTCCTGCAACTGCGCATCTGTGGATCCATGAAACTTGAAGCTATGTGAGTACACTTACTATATGCATTTTCTGTAAGCTCATATGCAAGACTTGAGAGTCTCACAGCGACAGTGGTGAAAATTCCAGTCTTCTGGAATGCAGCACTGTATCACTGGGCAAGTATGTCTTTAACATCTCCCCATGGTACATACTGCCTTCTTCTTCAAGTTCAAGCAATATCTCTTCTTGGACTGCAGGACCCTCAAGATAAAGGCACTACGGCCCTTCAAAACATCACAAATTACAACCCCAGCAATACCGCACTACTTTACAGAAGACCTCACTGCTGTTGCTAAGTATGAAACTGTAGTGAAGTAAAGGGCACTGCCACTGGTGATGCACTAAAATCATGTGCAATATAGACTGCTTCCACAAGCTGCGCTCATACCACATGCTAGCATCTTAAATGGAGCATGGAAAGTGAACATTTGCCAGAAAAAAACCAGAAAATAAACAACAAAAAATAACAAAATCTGAAAAAAGATTTCAGTGCACACTTTTCCAGAAGAGCTACCAATCATACACACAGAAGAATGGCCATATTCAGAAACCAGGATCTCATCATTATACTTGTTACACATCAAAGTAGAGCACGATAGAAAATCTATTTAAGAAGAGCCGTATGTTACCTACAAACACCATTCCTACAACTTCCAAAGAAGACAAATGTAATGAGAATTCATTAAGTGAATTCTGAACAACCAGCTGAATTGCATCTAGGGCATTAACAAGTCACAAGACTCATATGAAAGGCATATATCACGTTCAGAAGTTCACACAAGCTCTGGGACCAAACCAGACTTCCTTACAATGGGGAATGAGGGCTCTTTTCCCAAAAGTAAAGCAGCTGGGCACAAAGTTGGCCTCTCACCTGCAGTTAGTGCCGATGTAAAGAATAAGGGGATCTCTAATCTTGTTTCCCTTGTACGTGTATGCCTTCAAAACACGGGCATGGGCACCATGACCTGGTACCTTTATACAAATAACTACATACAACAAGACCCTTCCTGGGAAGTTGTTTATTGCTTGGTTAAGCCAGTATTCTTCTACCTTTTCAGGGAGCCCACAGACACATGGCCACCTACACAAAACTTAGCCACTAGAACCCTGTCCTACCGCAGATGAATGCAGTCCACCTCCTTACAGTTTGAAGATTCATTTTTAATACTATTTTCCCATCTAAACATGGAGCTCCCAAGTTGTTTCCTTCCTTTGGATATTGTCATTAAATTTGGTATTACCGTCTCTCACATTCCTACTCCTTACTTTTCTGCTCTGGTGAGGCCCCAGCCAACAACTGGTAGAAAATGTGGAACGTTCGTTCATCCTTGGCCTGACGTATGGCACGAGACTTCTCCAGCAAGTAGGTCTCAATGTTTGCTCCCGCAATGTAACCAGAAGCATCGAAGTTGATGCGGATAAATTTACCCTGCAACAATAAAGTAGCTACTGACACTGCATGCAGCATGTCAAATGGACAACAAGAGAAACAGTTCACTTTACAGGCTCAATAAATGTGATTCTCTTCAGTTCATTAATTTAAAACAAAATATACTGCTTCAAAGCTACTGGTACTACAGACCATACAACACACACTGCATAGATTCAAGAATTACCCCCTCATGTATTGTCTTGAGTAAAACAATATACTGGAGGTATATTCTGAAGCTTTCATATCAGTCATATGGCACTAAGTCTTCTCGAGTCATCAGCCACGTGAAAATGCAGTTTGTTTTATTGTCTGTGTGATCAGCTCTGTTCATGTTGAGATCTGTGTCACTGTGTGATCAGATGTTTCAATTTGCATTTTGTGTTTCTGACTGTGGAAGCAACTGTGTAAAAGCACAGTTTGTGCTACTTACTACCTGTGCAATCAATTATGTTAATAATATGCAGTGTGCGTCACTCTCTCTGTGTGATCAGTTCTTTGAACGTGCAGTTCGTGTAACGCTCCCAATTACCCATGAACATAATTATTCTTAAAGTACACTTCATTCATTCCACCTTCGCATATACTTACAAAACGAGAAGAGTTGTCATTCTTAACAGTTTTGGCATTACCAAATGCTTCTAAAATGGGGTTGGCTTGTAGAAGCTGTTGTTCCAGCTCACCCTGAAAGAAACAGCCTGCATTAGCAGGTAACACAAACAACACAAAGCACAAAGCACTGACACTACACACATTAAACACTCTAAACACGCTAAACACCTAAACACTCATGAAGTAACAGTGTTTCTGTACAGCTGCCACTGTCTTCCACAGTTTCAGGACAGGGCTGCAGAGTGCAATAAACGGTCACTTAACCCTTTGGCATACTACTTTTTATAACATATGGCGCACCTACAAATACTAATTTTTTAGGTGAAAATGGCAATCTTGTACATTTATATTTTATTCATGCAAAATTAATTTTTAAAAGAGCGTTTTATCAGCTTTCAAACGGTAAAAGACATGTCATGCCATCTACTGACAGAAGGCTAGAATTAAAAGCGAGAGACATCGATGGCTCAGACCATCTCACAGCCGGCTGTGTATGCCAATGGGTTAAAAGAGTAAATCTCATGCTAGGTACATGACTTGACAAGCCACGGTATTAATGGAAGTACAAGGTGTGACCCAGAAGTTTTTAGACGAGTTGTTTTAAAAGAGTACTGTGCATGACATCTAGCGGCCGACACCATAACTATGTAGTACTATGCTTCATGCAACATGTGACCAGGCTTCAACGGTTTTCGTTCAGTGGCCTGTAAGTACGAACTTGTTTTGCAAGTGAAGATTTTTTGCCTTGTCATCCACGTCATGGAGGAGCAGAGAGTAGCAACTAAATTTTGTGTTAAAGCTGGTAAAAATGCTGTGGAAACGATCGAACTGATTAATAAGGCTTATGGTAGCGTTGCCATAAGTTGTGCTAACGTGTATCGGTGGTATGCTCACTTTCAAGACGGAAGGGAGGCGTGAAGGTCAATACCAGAAGTGGTCGTCCTTCGACTGGCAGAACAGATGAAAATGTGGAATCTGTTCATCGTCTGCTGACAGAAGACCATCGTGCCACTCTCCAAATGATTGCTGATCGTTTGAATATTGGCAAGGAGACAGTTCGCCGGATTGTAACCGAAGACTTGGGAAAAAGTAAGATCTGCGTGAGATTTGTTCCTCATGCCTTGACCGCAGAGCAGAAACAAGAACGCGTTGTTTACTGCCAGGATCTTCTTTTAATGGGACAAGATGAATGTTTTTGGGAAAATATCATTACCGGTGACGAGACATGGTGTTTTGCCTCTGATCCAGCCACCAAACAACAGAGTGCAGACTGGGTGGGGCAAAACTCTTCAAAGCCAAAGAAACTGTGATTTCAATCATCACAAGTGAAGACAATGTTAATTGTTTTTTTCCGATGCAGAAGGTGTAATTCATCGAGAGTTTGTCCCTGAAGGGCAGAAAGTAAATGCAGAATTCTACGTGGGTGTTTTGGATCGGCTACTGAAGAGAATTCGACGAGTTAGGATGACCAAATTCCAATCCAGTGTGCGGTTTCTTCTTCATGATAATGCGCCATAATGCTGCAAATGTAAATTAGTTTCTGGTGAACAGGAACGTTGCTGTTCTCCACCACCCACCTTACTCGCCAGATCTTGCACCTGCCGACTACTTTCTCTTCCCCAAGTTCAAATTTCCCTTAAAAGGACGGTATTTTCAAACAGTGGAAGAAATTCAGTGTCCAGTGACAAGGAAGCTTAACAACACTTCAAAAACTGCTTTCCTGGAGGACATGAAGAAGTTGAAGGAATGTGCAAACAAATGTATTGATCAAGGAGGAATGTATTTTGAAGAATAAAAATAAATTATGTCCATATAAGAAGTTATCTGTGTTTTATAACACTTGTCTTAAAACGTTTCGGTCTCACCTTGTATAATTAGGCCACTCCTTTGGTTATGCATTTCAAGGTCAAATCACACAAATTACATGAAACCTCAGAACCAATCACCAGCACACACAGTACAATCCATTGCATTATCTTCCTCTTTGGCATATACAACCCAGCTTTCTGGTCCATGCATCAGTACAAAGCTGACTCCTCTCCTCCATCTAACACCAGTGCTAAGAAGGCATGCATCTCTACTGCCATTCCTATGTTCTTATGACATGGTGATTCAGCAAAGAGACAACTTTACTAGTAAATTAGATTCTGGAGTAAGAAAAGTGCACTGACAGTGGCCATCCTGAATGTGGAAGTCGCAATTACTAAAAACAGGGCTGACTGTGACCCATACATATTAAATGTCCTCCTCTTAGATCTAGCACTGTAACACACACAAATAACAGCTAATGGACCACAAGAATGAACTGCTAATTAGCTCGAACATTTCTCTGCACATCTGGACTCTGTTAGGCACAGTGGTAACTACATTTACCACCTACTTTACCTCTAAAGAACTATATACTGTGTCCACAGAGTGTAGTTACAGGTTTCATACGAATCTTGCATCAAACAAATATTACTGTCCCATATAGCGTTCAATGACCAGTCCTTGTAATGGAGACACATTTACTGAGGTGGGAGCTGGATTTTGTACATTATGTGTGTTGATTACAGGCTTCAAAGTGTTCAAACTAATTAACAAATCATCATCATCATCACACAAACCTGACAATTCTGTTTCCTACTGCGGACCTAACAGAGAATGTCCGTGGATATACAATATTCAAGGGTCAAGAATCCACATGTAAGAGTGAGGTACAAGTACTGCAGGACAGCTCTGAATGTGATTCCTTCAAAGTCTTCCTTTAATGACAGGAACAAAATTATTTTGAGAGGTTCGTAATATTGGAAAGGCCAGCAACTGCCTACCATTAAAGGAGTGCAACAATTTACTTTCTCAAGTAACTACTAGCACAGGCATATCAAACTGGTACTGGGGGATCGCACGTGGGACTTATGAATTCTTTTTGTGGCCCACAAAACGTAAGTACAGCTCAAAGATTAACACTTAAGAACAAAGACATTCAACTGGATCACAGTGTAAGATATGGTATCTAATTACTGAGCAAAACTTATCCACAACAGCCATATGCGATCAAACGATCGCCTAACTCGCCCTCCTGGCGTGACTACACCATTGCTCTGGTGTATAAGTGCAGTCAAGTTCCGACTTGTTGTTAATCGATAGTTCACATTAGTTGCACACCCACATTTGTGTACACGAATGTCTTTATTCGGGGAATGAAACAAGCACTCAGACAAAGCACTATTAACAGGACACATCTGGTGACTCTGTTTCTCTCTGCACATGGTGCCACGTCACTGTGCAACTGGCTCCTGACCTCTCGAAGACACAAGTCCCCTTTACCCTCACAAGTCTTAGCAGTCTGGTAAGAATGCTAGGTTGTCTGCTGAACGAAAATGCAGCACACAATTTCAGTGTCACTGTGCGTCCACCTGCCCAGGTACAGCACAAGGACATCATACCAACACCGTCCAGACTGACTGACTACTTGACAAAGATTTAACATTCAGTACAAGGTTCTCAGGTGCCACTGACACACAACATCCAGATACCTACCGTAGAATTTGTGTTTGGCTACATGGGAGCATGGAACAGAAAGGAGAAAATGTTACTGTCATGGTGCCTCTTACACAGGGTGACAAAGAACACTACAGCACATGTTACACTTCTGTGCTCGCGAACTGCAGACGGCCAGCAGTACAATATACATAGGTGGAACACAGCAAAGGTCCAGCACCTGAACTGCTATGAACACTGTGTCTAATTTGATGTGACAGCGTGACATCCAGTAACTCATTACCAGTGAGGAAGAGGAACTGCTGCCTCCATCTTCAGTATCCACCTCCACTAGCAGACCACATCCTTCAAGACACTAGTCTCCAAAGCAACCACCATTAGAGCATCAACTCTTATTCCAAAATATCAGATTAATATCAAGGTCTTGCTTCCACCTTCAGGGCAGAAGTAGTTCTACAAATTTCACACACCCCATTCTGCTGCACAAAGCTGTGCTGGCACCTGCCCTGTACCTATGTACCAGTCCACAAGACACCACATCCCACATGACCGCAATGTTACCTTGTTCCCCATCAAGACAGACTCCAGTACCACAAACCGCAATATGTGGCAGTACTGGCAACTGATAACAAAAGCTCTGACCTTGACGGCACCAGAGGATCCTCAAATCTTGGGCTGAACTTACTAAAAAAATAAGCACGTCCTGTCAAAACCTGCATGTCTCTGTCACTGCATGTCTCCACTGGCTAGGTGTTCAGGTCCTATCTAGTCTGCAGTCAAATCTGCGTACAAATCTACCCGGACAGAACACAACAGAAAATAACAGTGTTATTAACTCGCACGCATATGCCACAACTGAACAATTGTGCAATGTGCTTTTATCCGGAATACATCAGTTACTCTTCACAAACATCTAACGGCTGACTTCCACACACGCATTAAAAATGCCAAGGTCAAAGCTGCTCTCGTGAGTCTCGAATAATAATAACTCCACGGTCTTCCTGTGAAACACTAGGCTGTTTGTTAGCCTTATTCAACGCCCATACAGCCTTTCTTCTCAGGCCATGTAAGAACAGCGATCATTCATCCTCTGAAGAACTAATGCAGACGGTGTGCGCCGCGACGCAGCGCACATTCTTCAGAACGCCAGTCACCCCGTTTCATGTTACACGCGTGCACTTAATTGTCCACGGCCTTCCCTGCTCGATTGGCACGAGACTCACAAATGCCCAAACAGCATCACGTGCCAATGTCTTATGCTGAATTTCATCTACATCGAACAACAAATGTGGAATATACGAACGGGAATTAGTTTACCCTACCAAGAAAAGTATGGCTTCCATTGCTCCGATGTTCATGCCAAAGTTTTGTGGACATCTCCAGTATGGAATTTTATCCAGATCGAACAATGCTGAGAACAGGGGTGAATTTCACTTACGCCCTTCAGTAAGGATGGATTACACTGAGCCGTTTTTCAAGGAACTCACAGCTGGTCAACTGCAATTATGTGGAGATCTCCTATTCCAAATTTCACCCATATCTGTCATGCAATACGGGAAGTACGGGCAGATATTGTCTACCCCTCAGCAAAGCAGGCTTTCATGAAGCATTTTTCACGACACTTTCGATTCCTCGACAACTTTCTGTAAAGAACGCCTACACAGAACTTCATGAAAATCCGACAAACTGTGTAGTCGCTTATACTAGGTCACGAACGGAAGGGCATGGTCTTCAAATAAGGCGTTCCTTTTTTACCTCGTAAAGAAACCTAAAGCATTTTAGGCAAACATAATCCAAGAAAACAATCCTCCCATAAAAATAAATAAATTCCCAAACCTGTTATGAATGCATCTGTATAGGCCATCTGTTAGTTTCCGGCCAGTGGAATTTTCAATCGGAAGGCGAAGCAGCGCGCAACTTGCACAGACGGCCGGACGAAACGCAACAATTGTCGGGCGATGCCATGGCCCGGATTCGATCCCAGACCAGTCCGTGTAACATCTGTGGTGGTCAAGTAGCACTGGGCCAGGTTTCTCTTCCAGTACTTCGGTTTTCCCCCGTCAGTGTCATTCCACCTTTGCTCCATACTTATTCATCGGTTACCGGCGCTGCATAACTTCACCGACTGACAGCGTCGTTAAAGAACACACAAAAACATATACCCTGCTGCCCTTGCCACCTCAGGCACAAATCTGGCCCGCCTGCCCGCCAGCTATGCTAGGTACTTCACCGGCCAAGAACAAACAAATGACCCACACAAGCAGTGCATGCTGTACAAATCCAAACACGCTGCCACTACACAGCCTTTGTAAGGTAAGTTCCAGACAGAAAGACAGGGTGGTACTTACAATGATGAGTGCCGCGCTGGGTGCCTGTAGAGGGCATGCAGTGGTGGACCCAACATATGCAACAGAAAAAAAGGAAAAAGAGGCATTATGAGAAACATGCAGCATTCAGCATTACAGCAAGATACTACAGCACTACTACAAGATACTACAGCACTACTGTAAGATACTATAGCACTGCTGTAAGATACAGCAGTGCTACTGCAAGATACTACAGCACTAATGCAAGATATTACAGCACCACAGTAAGACGCTGCAGCACTACTCTAAGATACTGCGACACTACTGCAAGATTGTAAGATTGTACTGTAAGACGCTGCAGCAGTACTACTGCAAGATTGTAAGATTGTACTATAAGATGCTGCAGCAGTACTGCACGATACTGCAGCACCATTGCAAGACACTGCAGCACTACTGCCAAGACACTGCCAACACCAATGCAAGACACTGCAGCACTACTGCAAGACAATGCAGCACTACTGCAAGATATTACAGTACAACTGCAAGACACTGGATCACTACTGCAACATATTGCAGTACTACTGCAAGACACTGCAGCACTACTCTAAGATATTGCAGCACTACTACAAGACACTGCAGTACCAATGCAAGACACTGCAGCACCACTGTAAGACACTGCAGCACTACTGCAAGACACTGCAGCACTACTACAAGATACTGCAGCACCAATGCAAGACACTGCAGCACTACTGTAAGACACTGCAGCACCAATGCAAGACACTGCAGCACCACTGCAAGACACTGCAGAACTACTGTAAGACACTGCAGCAGCACTGCAAAACACTGCAGCAATACTACAAGACACTACAGCAATACCGTAAAATAATGCAGCACTAATGCAAAATACAGCAGCACTTGGCAACATGCCTATCCCATTGACTCATGCTATCTTCCACAGTCTGTTCGCGCAGAGGCTATCTACCTACTAATCACAGAAAATCCAAATCTCGGATACCCAAACCAGTCTCCCACATAGTGACGTATAAGTAATTAAAGAATGCGAGATATGACACACACACACTGTATTCTACGGTGTGACGCCGTGTCCTTGCGTGCCAGTTTCCCAGCATTTCTAAAGATCGTGGTGCCTCAATTTTCAGAGTGCAGCAGTCCAGGAAAAATTGTTTTTGGATTGCCCGTCCCTTGAAGATGGAAAACTACGATCCTTCGAAACATCGAGCACTACTCGCCCAACGACACGGTGCCAGAGCCCAGAAGATCTAAATCCTCAGCAGCACCTAATGTCTCCCACTTACTACACTGTGCTGTCACAATCAGCTGCACGGAAATACGAATCTTCACTGTGAATCACAAACCTCACACCTCGTATGAGTCTGCATGTTTTGAAGAGTTTCAGGGTTTAAAAAAGTTCCAACTTCCATGCTAAGACAAATTCCAGACATGCTTATGAAGCAGATCGCTACATAACCGGCTGGATGACCCTCGACCCATAAAACTGCAGTAAATAATATCGCTGCCACTCAACTGCAGAAGAATGTGAGTGAGTCCAAAGCACAGACAGTTCATCGTTACCAACACTACAACTAACAATCACATTCACAGCTACACCACACTTTCATCTTAGCAGGCTATATCACTACATGCTTTAAAGGCAGCCACAATGTTTTTAACCCACCGTCAAATAGCGTCGCGGTCAACCACTGTGCCCAAGCAGCAGCAGCACAACTGTGATCAGAGCGCACTAGCAGAGGCGTCGGATCTTTTCAGATCTGTTACTGGCATCCCGGTATCCGCACGCCCCAAATCTGGCTATATTCCAGAACAATCAAATTCAACTTCCGCTACCGTCATTAGTGCAGGCGTTCCTAGTGACAACTTCTCAGCTGATGTCTCGAAATTAATGGTAACTGACCCATCGTAAGGAAGTTCAAATTTAGAATTACCCCAACCTCGACGGCAACCCGGCGTTAAAGAAGGGTTAAACAAAGGTTCATCAAAGGCTTGCATTACAGAGCTGTAAGACGCAGGGTAATTATGGAACTGCATAACCACATCATAACCCTAACCAAACGTGACCCCAACACACACACACAAAACCATTCTCCATAGACTGACAACAGCACAGACAGACTGACAAAGACTAAAATGAAGTCAGAACAGCGACTGCTAGCTGCAACCCAACCAAGAGAAAGTTTCTACGAGCTCTTACTCTACCCCAGTACAGTGGAATTACTTCCATAAAGTCCGTGGTGTAAGGAAGGCGAGCGTGAGCTGATGACTTCGTGAAATTCAAGAGCGCGAATTCGTGTGCTTCTGCCTGTGTAGCAGCTGTAATCACGTGACTGATGTGACAGCGTAATGTCAGATTACACAAATGTGCATCAGAGGAGTCGTCACTAGAACCAGAACTTGTGTTGTTCGTTTTCTCATTTTGTCAGGTGTAATCTGCACTTGTTTGGGCTGTTCGTTATGCAAAACGACCGGGACTTTATGGACGTAATCGTATTACAAATACCTTTATTTATTACATAAACAACTAGAAAATATCCACTACGGCCTACAATCTAGAAATTGCAAAATATTTAATTTTAAACGAAAATACGAAATGTCTGTCAGTGACGAGAAGGCGAATGGCAGAAACACGTAGATCCACTGATCTAGAAGTACCAGAGTTATCGACTACATTAGCTTACATTCATGAATACAATTCTCGTAACGAAATCACTGTTCCATTCCAACTGCTAAGTTTACACGGGTCCATATCCGTAAAATGTTAAAACGTACTCAGTGATCCAAGGTCAAATGTAAATATTGATAGTCCCCAAGCACAAGAATGTTAAAGTACAATGCATTAAGACTGCAGTCTGGGTGTGACGCCGTGGCGTCTGGCATGGGGGCAGCACGTTCCCCACAACGCTGGTGCAGTGTGACAGTAGCAGCAGCTACTCAGCCTTTACCCACTTGCCACCCCATCCCATCCAGTCAGTCAATAGCTGTCTACTGCATCCCAACTAACCACTGCTTTTCTTCTTCTTCTTCCTTTGGCGCTACAGCCCGCTGTGGGCTTTGGCCTGTCGAACAATGCCCCTTTTTCCCTATCTATCACCAACTCTCTCCATCTTCTCACGCCCATCACTTGAAGATCTCTTTCTACTTCTCTCCATCCTTTCCTGGGTCTTGCCCTTCGTCTCGGCCCCTCTAGTTCTTGAGTGAAGATCTTTTAGAGCATCCTATCCTCCTCCATTCTCTCCAGGTGACCCAGCCAACTTATCCTTTGCCCCTTTATCCATTTTACTATATTCTCTCCTTTACTCAACTCTTCTAGTTCTCGATTCGTCCTACTTTTCCATTCCCCATCTTCATATTTAGGACCACATATTCTTCTAAATATTTTCCTTTCGAAAATTAGCAGAGCTTGTTCTTCTTTTTTCGTCATCGTCCATGTTTCCGCTCCATATGTTACTATCGGTTTTATTAGTGCCTTATTTAGTCGGATTTTTAGTAGCTCTGGATAAAAGTCTTTTCGTGAAGAGACTTTAGCTGCAAAATAAGTTATATTGCCGGCCAAGATATGTCTTTGATTTCTTTTTCTATGCTATTATCATTACTGATTAGCGTACCCTGACATATGAACTCGGCTACTCCTTCATAAATTACACCATTTATGGTTGCCCCTTTCATTGATCTGCGAGATGGGGTCGCTGAAAATCTCAAACATTTGGTCTTGTCGGAGCTTACCACCAGGCCCACTCTGCCCGCTTCTCTACTTAACAATATACACAATGCTTCAAGAGCTGGAAGACTCCTTGCAATTACCAAAATGGCATCGGCATATCCACAAATTTGTGTTGATCTGTTCAAAATCGTATTGTTTTGTTCCAGGTTTTTTAGGGCTTTGTGAAGAGTGAGGTTGAACAGTGTAGCTGATAAACCATCTCCTTGCCTAACCCCTTTACCTATGATAAAAGGGGCACTTATTTTCCCATCTACTATTACTTTCGCTTCGGCTCCTTCTAGTGTCATTTCCACACGTCTTTCTATCTTCCTCGGTATCCCAAAACTCACTAGTGATTCCAGTAGCTTTTTTTTTGGTTAATGCTATCAAAAGCATTTTTAAAATCAACGAAGGGGAGGTAAAGATCAATGTCATGTACGTAAAATTTTTCAAGTATTTGCCTTACTACAAATATTTGGTTCGTTGTTCCTCTTTGTGGTCTGAAACCACCTTAGTACTCTCCCAAAATCTTTTCCGAGTACTCTTTCAACCGTTCAAGTACGATACTTGATAGTATTTTATACGCAATATGTAGTAGGGTTATTTCTTTATAATTTTTACACTTCATTTTGTCGCTTTTCTTAAATAAGGGGACAATCAATCCTACTATCCAATCATCTGGCATCTTCTCATCTTTCAATATCTTACATACCAATGCATAAAGCCTCTTTTTAATTCCCGGCTTGCGTTTTTAATAAGTTCCGCTATAATGTCATCTTCTCCAGGTGCCTGATTTGTTTTGAGGTTACCAATTGCTTTCTCCATCTCTTCCTGGGTCGGTTCCTTTACTAGTGGCACAGCTGTCAGGAACACTTCTTCATCACCCTCCTCTTCACTGTTTTCTCTTTCATATTGAGTTTTGAAGTATCTGGCCCAATGGTCTAATGTTTTATCATCCCCTTCTATTAGTTTTCCCGTATTGTCTTTACAGGCGTACAGTCGGGGTTGAAATCACTTCCTGAACCGGTTCACAGTTTGAAAGAATTTCCTTGTTTCAGTTAACCACTGCTCTGCTGGCCCAAAATCTCACGCATCTCATTAGCTGCTAAATGTGAACAACAAAATGTGGTAATTTCGTTACGACCAGATAATGGCAGCTCCTAACTCGTATCATGCCCCCCCCCCACACACACACACACACAAACACAAAAGTCAGTCGTTGATGTACTACCAGGCACAATCAACTCTGTAACTGACTTACTAAAAGCGGCAGGGTCATTCTTCACAAGTTCATTGTTCCTGAGTTAGTCAATAAATTCCCCGCGTTTTAAGGTATCCGACGGTTCATCACCTTGTTCACAAAGCATGCCACCTGTCCCTATCCTGAGCCGTATCAATATAGTCCACACATGCCATAATATTTCAGAACCAACTTAATAAAACTCCCACTTCTACGTCCAGGTTTTCCAAGCGTCTCTTCCCTACAGATTCTCTTCTCCGCATATGTACGTGCCACATGCCTCGCTCATCTCATCCTCCCTGACGTGATAACCCAAATACTACTCTGTAAGGAAAACAATCTTGTTTCTTCTCGTTACGCAATTTCCTCCACTCTCCTGTTACGTCCACCCTTCTGCACCCGAACACCTTGCTCAACACCCATTCTCGAACACCCTCAGCATATGGTCCTCCCTCATTGTGACAGACCAACTTTCACACTCACACAAAACAACAGACAAACTGAAGTTACATTCCCAGATACCAAAACGTAAGATAAAAGATGCTGGCTGCATGGCAGCAGCATTTCCTGAATTCAATCCGAACATTGCGAGACACACAGGGCAAAATCTGGCATCAACTCTTGTTCCGATGCAGTCAGCAAGTGCAAGAAATTTCACAGAAACCAGACGCTGTCTGTCAAACTGAAAGACACCCAAGTCTACAGTCCTGGGAAATGTAAAGCCGTGTAGTCTGGTACCAAACTTACCAATGTTTCGGACGAACGAACTGCTTCCATCTTCAAGTTGGAAGAATGAGAGACAAAGAACAGAGCACAGTGCTAACTTCGCATTACCCGATGTCACAAATGAAAACCGAACCCCGACGCACGGCACGTTCAACAGCCGCTGCATGACTCACACACAGCCAGTCCTACCGCCACCTGTGCGGTACACTGCGTCAGCGGACGACCTGCCACACAGTCCAGTTCAGCGTGCTGGCTGCCAGACATGTGATGCAGTGTAACGCGCCTTTCTTGCGTTCGTGCGGACGCAGAACATGACGGCTCGGAGAGCGCAGTCGGTACATCGACTCGCTACGGGATGGACAGTCCGCGGTTAGAATCCTGGTGGTGGTGGGGGCGTGGTTTTCTGTACCCGTCCAGACCGGTCCCGTACCCGTCCAGCCTCGTGAACAATAGGTACCGGGTCTCTTTCCTTGGAGTAAGGCGGCCGGGGCGTCTCTGACCACATACCCCTTGCTTGAGCCGAGGTCTAAGTGGGTAGAGCTAACATCTGCTTCCCCTGTGCCTGCATTGGCATCGTACGGGGCGACCTTAAGCCGTATGCAGTACAGCTGAATACAGGGGATCAGCGTTTTGGAAACAAATATGAAGTGTTGCAGTACGTTTGGTGTCAGAATACGTCTTGCCAGTTCTTCAGATCATTCGAAATCAAGCATGACAGCCATGCACGAGGCTATGCACGACGCCTATTCTGACATGTGATGGTTGACACACACACACACACACACACACAAATTATATATATATATATATATTATATATAAAGATGAATGTATGTTTGTTTGTACCTTATACAAATCCACATTTCTGAACCGATCGGAACCAAACTTTGCACACATCTCCCCCGTGGTCT
>Ga0268261_10000436_pt1 | contig 25985 bp, 10 predicted proteins | sample TergutNc150P1_FD_190353 | JGI IMG/M metagenome (GOLD analysis project Ga0268261, IMG submission 190353) | Nasutitermes corniger P1 segment gut microbial community from laboratory colony in Florida, USA - Nc150 P1 (SPAdes) (version 2) | ecosystem: Host-associated > Arthropoda: Insects >... | reverse complement strand
ATCTCGCATGTGTATCTCTGTTTTTGGAAATATACTATCCAGGAAAAGTAAAAATATGGTAGTATTTCCATTTGCTTTCAACATCGCAGTACAGCAGCCGTTCAAACCACTCTGGTCACGCCTGTTGCTGTACGATCTTGAACCATCTCAAGCATCATTTGCTCTGCGCTTCAAGTCGTTACTGATGACGCTGCTTCCAGCATCAGAGGAATTTTTATCGAAGTTTTCTTCTTCTAGGTGTCTCTCTTCGTCTGGTTCCTACCCTCTTGACCTGTCCGGCATGGGAGACCCTGCTGGTAGCAATGCTACCGCCGCCCTAGCTCTCAGGGTTACTGGAACTCACAAGCCCCTCCACCACGACAAGGTGGAGATACCATCGGGGGGTTTTCTCATATATAGAGAAAATTTTTATTAATAATTACACATTCAGTATTTTACGTACGAAATCCAAGTCCTCTCACGTGCAAGGCTCAAATAATATCTTGGTTTAACTTTCAATTTTTTTTTGTATAAGATTGTTTTTTATTGTTCCTTTCTCCTGTCTCGATATTAAATTACCCAGATGTTGTCGGATGTACAGACGATGACTATTTGACCCAGTCATTGCAGACGTAACTCTAATATGAAATTTAATATCAGGAAATTGTTCCTTTTTGAAGTAAACGCTTAATTTTACGCACCTAAGAACAACATTACAATTTAATAGTTCAATATCAAATGGTTAAACAAGCGGCTGCCACGTACTTAATAGATGATACACAAAATGTCAGAAAGAAAAAGGCTTTTAAATTGCGAAATATAAGACTTTTGATGTATCGGCAAATTTGGGAGTCTGTTCCAAAATTAGAAGGCGGTGAGTAGAATATATATATATATATATATATATATATATATATATATATATATATATATATAAATGAGGACTTACAACAGTACAGATTGTTGTAGTTTCCTTTTATTTGAAATAAAATAAAATCTATTACTCTTTATTTCCACATCCTTCACTGTGACGATGAAAAGATGAGGTGTATATGAGTACGTAGAAAGTGCAGACAGTGTAAGCCCCACACTTTTTCATATGGAGCTTCTAGACACAGGAGAATATCTGTCGTGGTTGGCGTTAGAAAATCTTGAATGAGGATGACTGCAGCTTTCTGTTTGGTCTTGCTGATGCAGGTACTTCCCTTCTACTATGTATAAGGCAAAAAAAAAGTCACAAGAGAAAAGACAGAAAAAATGGGCAACAGAAAATCAATCACCATGCGCGCTGCTGATGGATGTCAAACAGAAATTGTGGAGATGCAAAAGGTGTTTATTTGCTGCAAAACGTTTCTTAGAGGCTAGGCACCACAAAGGGCGTCTGAATTTCACAGATGTTGGATGATTTGCTGAAAAATGCCGAGAATTGCAAACGCAAGCAAACTTTCTGACCTGCTGATTGAGAGGTGATCATTCTTCGAAAAGGAAGATCATGAGTATAATTTACCTCGGAATTCTCTCGCGGTTCTGATAAGCAGAATCATGGAATTTTATTCAAGTCATATACTTCGTTCTGAAAACCTAGATGTGTGTGAAAGAGGCACAAGCAATAAGAATTTATAAGGCTTCAGTTTGCTCCTGTTTTTATGAGCGGTTCTTAATTCCTACGAACATCTGCTACGTAAATACGTGTGGCGTACTTGTGTGTAAAGTGATCATTCAGGATTCACCACGCCTAAAACGTCAACAGCACTTTCTTGCCTCCATGCACTGACATGAGGCAGTAGACTATTATAAGGCATTTGTGCAAAAAATAACGCTATAAGTAAATTTACTGAAATTGGCAATTATTGAATTAAGTGTAACTTTAATAAAGATCCTCTTTGAGCTTAATATAATCTGTAATCTAAGCCAGGATCATCAATTAATTCTACGCTTTGCGGCACTTAAAAGCCTCGAATTCCTACAGGTGCTGCGAAATACAATGTCATGTATTTATAAAAATATTTTATTGCTATTGACATGAACCGACACATTCTGAAAGCCAGAAGACTGTGCGAACACTTTGCACGTGTAATTTGTGGACACAGCCTTGGGCGTAATCTGCACAAGTACATTAACTAACCAACTAACTAACTATCTATCTACACGGAGCAGAGTCCTTCCTGAGAAACTGTTCGGTTTGCAGCTATTCAAGAAAATCCCAGCATTTTATGGACCCCTAAGGCCCATGGCCCACACTCGCTTCTTCAAGATCGATTTTAATATTACCCTCCCATCTACGCCTGTGTCTTCCATGGGCTCTCTTTCCTTCAGGTTTCCCCACCAAAATCCTGTACGCACCTCTACTCTCAAGTATACGTGCTACTTGCCCTGCCCATCTCATTTTTCTGGATTTTATAATCTGATTAATATCTGGTGAGGAGGACAGATCAGTAGGCTTCTCATTGTGTAGTTTTCTCCACTCTCTTTATACCCCGTCACTCTTAGACCCAAATATTCTCCTGAAAAACCTATTCTCAAACAACCTCAGCCTACGTTGCGCCCTCAGTGTGAGCATTCACACCCATGCAAAACAACAGGCAAAATTATAGTTCCGTATATCTTAATCTTTTTATATTTGGATAGCAAACTGGAAAACAAAATATTCTGCACCACGTGACAGCAAGCATTCTCTGACTTCAGTCTGTTCTTAATTTCTTCCTGAATAGAATTTTGATTCGTTAATTTTGGCCCCAGACATTTGTACTGGTCCACCCTTGCAAATAATTTTTTATCACTCTATATGTTGTGAATTTGTCCTGCATTTTGATCTCGAGACATGATCATGTACTTATTTTTATCAGCATTTACGTCTAGTCCAGTCTCCTTATTACCAACTACTAATAGTTCTGTGTTTTTATAGTATGTACGCTTCCGCCCAATATATTAATCAGCATAAACCAGAAACTGATGCATACCATTTAATTTCACGCCTTTTTGATTTAACTGAACACCCCTAATAGAATGTTGTAAAGCAAAGTGGAAAAACAATGAAGATAAAGCAGCTCCTTGTTTCTGACAATTTTTAATAGGAAGCGCGTCAGACAAATTACTTGTTTTTAAGAACCAGAAAATATCAGGCAAATGTTTGCCTACCCGGGCTCTACTGTAAGTTTCATATAGACACATTTTTATTAGCCTTCCCAATTTCATTGGAATACCAAACGCAGTGACAATATCATACAAGGCCTCCTTCCAAACTGAATCAGAGACTTTCTTGAATTCTATACATAGCTGACGCACTTCTTCATTATATTTGTTTTTTCTCAAGTATTTAATGAGAGCAGAATGCATGGTCAGTAATTAGCCTGTTATGTCGGAATCCACACTGATGACCTCCAGTAATTTCCTTTGTATGGAGTTAACCTTAACAGGAGGATGGTGGATAAAATTATGTAAGTAGTTGACAAAAGTGATAAGTCCCTGTAATTACTAACACCTGTTTATCACCCTTCTTATAAAGGCACAATGGTGGGCTCATTTCACTCCTCAGGCATTTTCTCCTTATTTGAAATAGAATTAATAAGTTTACGAATATCAGAGTTAATTTTTCTACCTTATGCCTTAAACAGTTCTCCTGGAGTTTTATCATTACCTGGTAATGTGTTTCTTTTTAGCTTTTCAATAGCTATCTCAAACTCCAGGGCACTGGGCTCAGGCACTAGTGGCTCTGCTGTGTGTACTATGTTTGTGTGCATAACATCTTTATTCCCATGTACATTCAATAGCTGTGAGAAATGGTTCCTCCGCCCAGCCAAAATACTATGGAGTCTGCAACCAAATCACACTTTTCATCCTTTACTATATTAGTTCTAGGATTGCAACCCTTCTTAAGGCCATAGGCACTCCCGTACAAGTCTCAGAATTTGCTGGTCTACACGTATTTCGCCGATTTTAGCTTTCAGATATTCTTTCTTTTTGTTCCTGTAATGTTTACGAGCTTCACGTCTCCCATTATGTAGATTATCTACATTGCTTTGGTTTGGATCCTGTAACCACTGCATTTTAGCTTGTTTCCTTTGATCTAAGAATTTTAAACATCTCCACCATACCATGGTTTATGCTGCTTCCATCCAAACAGAACTACACTCTATTTAGTTGAGATTTTGATACTTTCTTTAATGTTTTGCCAAGCCTTATTTATATCCTGGTTCTCATTTAAGTTCTCCAAAGCTGCAAACCTATTTAAGGCTTTAATCTAATAATCTTTCTTAACCTCCAGCTCACTTAATTTGTTGAGATTAAATTTCTTCACGTCAAACTTCTGTGCTGCTTCTTTACTTACCGCCAGTCTTTCCCTAACTTTTGTAACCACCAGATAGTGATCACTATGCACTAATGTAACACATACTTCTGAATAATAGTGTTTTATATATTATTTATTAAAAAATGGGAATGTAATTACAAGTAGTTATGGTAAGTAAAGCGGTAGGTTTGTTTCACACATTAACTCCGCTTGCTCGTTAGACAAGTGTACATAAACTAGATGGCCGGCAAGTCTCATGCGATAAAAGAAATCTAACACATTATGTACTTATATTAGCAATTTTCTAAAGATTAATAAAACGTATGTTCTTGTATTATGGCTTCGAATATTCGTAATGAAATTCTTGTCCCTTTTAGGTGAATACTGTACTGGGGTGTAAAACTGAATGAGTTAAGGAATATCTATACTAAAAAGCAGATAGTTACCTAATTAATAAAGATATTTCCAGCCTTTTAAGGAACCCATAGTTTCATTACTGCGTTTGGAATCATTTACTTTGCGGACTGTGTCCATTATCTGATGTTAAAATATAAGGCTAAAATATGGTCCAAATCTAATCAGTTGAACTCCATAAACAAAGCTATTTTCAAATTCACTTTATTCTCGATAAACCCATATTCCATTGTAACTTTGTAAGTTGGGTCCGTGTGAGTATATTGTGACCTTGCTTTTAAACTTAGGGTGGGGACCGACTCTGTTCCAGAAACGTGGCAATTTATTAGCTTTTTAATTATTTTAAAACACAGGATGGAGAAGTAAGTAAATTAAATAATTCTAAATGTATTGTTCCATCATCAACGTTATATGGAATTTTATTTTATTATTGTAATCACAAGTACCAGCAACTGGTCATTACTGTGGTCATTTCAAATACAGCTACCATTGCTAAACAGCTTTGTAATCGTGTAAGATTATACGAAACGTTTTCGTCTGAGAGACGAAGAAATAAAAAAAAATTATAAAAATTCAAGACGAAATTAATAAATACTATTATCCAAAAATACTTAATTGCATTTAACTCAGCCGTAAGCAGTGTTTTCCTCCACACCAGTTATAACTGCTCTATTTTCATGCCTTCGCCAGAGTAGTGTTCTTTTTAACCTTACGTGTAACATTCAACAGTTACACGTTCTTCCCACACAGTGTGTTTATGTATTTTTTATGGATCTCAGAGCAAACAGCGATTATTTCCCTGTACAGCTTTAAGTGATTTATTGTCAAAGGCGAGATGGAGAGTGTCTACAGCGCGGTACGAACTGCACCTTTAAATACAACAAATTACTTCATTTCGTTATACGTTTACTGCGTGTGGAAGTAACGTTAAGAGGGAGAGGTTTGGGCTGCACTTCTACACTTCCCACAACTTACAGCGCAGTTGGGGGCACGCGGTTGTGCCGCTTGTTGAGGTGCTGCGCTACAAGCCGGATGGTCGCGGGTTCGATTGTCGATGGCGTCTTTAACATAATCCTTCCGAGCGCACTATGGCCCTGGATCGACTCAGCCACTGACATAAATGCCTAGGAGGAATATTTCCTGGAGGATAAAGGCGGCCGGTGCGTAAGGACGACAGCCTTATCAGCTTAAACCTTTAAATGCTGAATTAAATCCCATCTGCCATTTGCTGGCATTATTAGGAGCTCACCCTATCTTACACGTTAGCAGGATAAGGGTTAATGTGCAGAATGTCTTGAAATCTGAGAACCTCGACCTCCAGGAACCTTCAGGGACTGTCCAGGCCTCTACTGGGATGGATTTGCCTGTACAGCGCAAATGCTGTGAAGAAGAGAAAGTTTAATTTGTGATTTTCATCAAATTATGGGAAAAATGCAAAGAATAATATACAAAATTCCACCACGGCTCTCTGACAAATCCAGTTAAAAATAATAATTAGTTTACAACTCCTTTATTTGACAATGTACATTTTAGAGAGTTAGGTATGGTGCATAAGATAAAGCAAATCTCTCCCTGTGAGATTCATGAAAGGTAGGTATATTTGCATCTAATCCTAAACTCGGTGCTAGACAGGGGTATTTGATAAACTTCAAACACCAGTCGCATTAAAAAAGAAAAATATCTCCCTTTACTAATACAGCAGAAGGCTCCCGGTACCCACGTACGTACTGGACGGCCGGAAAAGATAAACGTCTCTTAAACTTGCCTGAAAGGTAACCGTGCTTCCTCAAAATTCCTGCCCACAGACTGATTACTACAGAGATGACTTTACAGGGCCCTCTGCACACAGTGTTACTGAGCAAACCAGGAGTAGTCAATGCAGTTTACACTATGTCGCTATCATGGCAGGACCCGACAAATTTTTAAAACCTGTATTTTTCTTCCTATGTAGGGGATTATTCAGCGTTTTTTGCATCGTATTTTCTTTACTTTTACTAATTTTTGGCTCATACTTTTCATAACACTGATGTGTTCCGCAAATCATCTGAAAAATGAAATGACATAATGTCTCGTCCGAATAGATAATATTTTGACTCCGCCTTCAGAATGTCCCGGGCTCAAATCCACCTCTACAGACCTGCAATAATGATTCAGTTTCTTTCTGGTTTCCGGAGTGCCTCCACTCCAATGCTGGGATATTAAGACTACCTTAATTATCACAGTCTTTTTAGCGTTCTTTTCAAATTATTATTCAGTGATTACCATACCATTTAATGCACAGAAATTTGACAAGTGTGGATAAATAAACAGGCAGTAAGGGACACTGGAGAGCAGAGTTTTACGAGGGAGTGCTTATATGTCTGTAGTGCCTACCGTGCAGTAGTTAAACTTCTACAATTCCGTTACGATCAAGCACTATGTAAGGTACATTGCGATAGTCCTATTGTCTATTCTCAACATTCACAACTTCCAACTTTTGCTACCACCAATCAGTTTTAATACCTGCATAATCTGATAATTTCTTTGTTATTATCGACAAAATTATTAACTGGGGCTCAAGGAAAGGGTAGTGCAATTTTAGCAATCTTTCAATTTACCATATATATATATATATATATATATTTATTTATATATATATACTACTCTACTAGATATGTAATACAATATTAAATTAAGAAAATTAATATAAATGTTACACAAGTCAAAATGCGTTAAGAGTTTAGTTATGCTTCAGAATCCTGCTAATCGACTAAAATAACTGTCTCGCCTCTTTAATATAAATCATATCGCGTGTAATTTGGAAATAAAATATAAAACGTAAATTTATTAATTTAACCAAAATTACTCAACTTGAGGTAAAGGAAATGCAAATTTCAAATACGGTCAGCACGACTTACCTTTTAAAAGCAGAAAGCAGCTAAAGTTCAAAAGCATTGTAGTCACAATACTGCGCCAACTGTATACTGCTTTCACGTATAATAATTCTCCAGTAATATGGACACGTAACAGCCGGTGAGCAAGTGAAAAACGTGTGAGGGCGATTAACTCTCAATACTGAGCTATATAGAAGCGGACTGATTAGGTCAGGCATACTGTGGAGTCTAGTAAAGTCTCTCTAAACGTCACTGTCAAGCTTAAGCATTTTCTAAGGTATAACAAACTGTCATAGCTTGGCTGAGCTCACAGTAGTTGAATAACCGCTCATTTCCTGCACATAAAATGTTATATAAATTTGATATCAGTTACGTACTAAAATTTACAAATTTTATATTCATTACAAGTCCTTAGCCCGACCAGGAAGGAAACAAGCTACAGCGACCACACTTGGGATTTATTCAACATACCCACCACGAAGCTCAATATACTTCTTAGCCCTTTGTTCTAAGTTTACGAGCGACTCAAAAAAATTCAGCATTGCGTTGATAACTTCTCAGAACCAATTCGTAATGTGCTGCTGCTTTCGCATTAGAAATTTTCAGTCAGTAACTTCTCCTTCTGTCTTTCTGAAGTCTCATTATCTGCCATTCGTATGAAGCAACTATCTTCAGCAACAAACTACTGTACTACGATGGGTGCTGATAAGTCCTTAATCCGACCTACTTCCCGATGTCGTAGGACGGAATCGACAGTGTCGTTGGAAAGAGGGGTTTGTTAATGTGCCCAATTGCAAGTCTTTTCTTGTTACAGAGGCTGAAAGGAAGCATGTCAGACGACGCGCGCGATTTCAACAACATCGAGACGAGAGCTGTCATCAAGTTTTTTTTTCCTGCAAGGCAAGGCGCCGAAGGAAATTCACGCCATTTTGACATAAATATTAGGGGAACATGCACCATTGTATATCACCGTCAAAAATTGGGTGGCCCTGTTTAAATATGGTGATTTTTTACCTGTGATGCGCCTCGTCCTCGACGACACAAAACAGTGACCAATCCGGAGATTATTGATCAAATTCACGAGCTAATCTTGGAAGACCACTGGCTTTCGGCAAAATCAATAGCTGAGCAACTGGGCATCTCACGTGAGCGGGTTGGGTCCATCAGTCATGAAAATTTGAACATGCGAAAGCTCTCCGCGAAGTGGGTCCCGAAATGCCTGAACGCGGCTCAAAAACGTCAACGGTGCCAGTCGTCTGAGAAAATTTGAAATTTTTTTCGGCTCGATTCAAATGATTTCCTGTCGCGATTGGTGACCACGGACGAAACCTGGTTATATCACTATGACCCGCAGACAAAGCAACAATCTATGGATTGGCGGCATAGCGGCTTACCCAACCCCCCAAAAATTCAGAGTGCAAAATCTGCTTGAAAAGTTCTCGCCTTGATTTTTTGGAATCAAGACGGCATCCTCCACATTGATTATCTTCCAAATGGCCAATCTATCAACGCAGAGTATTACTTATTTCTGTTGGTGTAACTGAAGGACATTTTGAAAGAAAAACGCCGCGGGAATTTCACCAAGGTGGTCTTGTTCTTGCACGACAATGCCCCGGCTCACCGGGCACTTGCAACCCAGAAGAAACTGGCCTACCTGGGCTTCCAGTGTCTTGATCACCCACCCTATTCTCCGGATCTGGCCCCGTCGGATTACCACCAGTTCCCTGGACTGAAAAAACAATTGAATGGTCGCCATTTTTTGTCCGACGCGGAGGTCATTGCTGCCTCGGAGAGCTGGTTGGACGTACAACATTTTGGATTTTTTTTGAGTGCCTTGCAGAAGTTAGAGCAACGGGCTAAGACGTTTATTGAGCTTCGCGGGGAGTATGTTGAATAAATCTCGAGTTTGGTCGCTGTAGCTTCTTTCCTTCTTTGTCGGGCGAAGGACTTATCAGCACCTCCTCGTAAATAGAATGACAGTGAAGAACCACGTTTTACGAAGTCAATTCTTTACGGTGAGCCAGTTACAAAAAATCAAGTTATGTATCAAGGTGAGAGATAGTTAATGTCTTTAAGTTGGGATTACGCGTGAGAGTAAATTCGCAAATGTCTCTCTCACCTGCCCGCAAGAGGCGTTGTCTCACGTGTGATTTCATTCGGCAGCCCATAGTGGATGGTCGTGGTAACTCGCATACAGTCATGCTGTAAACATGTCTTTACCCGTTAACTGGCGACAAATCATACTTTCAGCTGTATTAGACGATAAAAATCGTTATAACTGCGAGTAACTTGAGAGCAGCTGCGTAAATAGCGACTCAGCGTGTATCGACAAAGGAAACACAGACGTAGTTAATACGTTTTATATGTACGACAGGAGGTTTTGAACAGCAGGCACAGAACATTATCACAGTAGCGAAAACGAAAACGCTTTCAGTAGGCGTTGTGTTGAAAGTTATTTCGATCGAAGAGAAGCGAAAAATTTAAACATCGAAGATCGGTTTATTGTATTGTGCTCCATATGTTTTGTTAATGAAATCTAAAGGTAATTTTAGTGTGACATGGACTAGTAATATGTAAGTTTCTTGCATTATGAATGTGTACCGATAAACTGTCCTAGCACTCAAGTCTCCCAGAGCAGTAAAACGCTTACAACGTGCAACTGGGAGGTTCCCGTTTGGAATCTCAGCCACTCACCGACTAGCTTGAGATCCTTCATGCTTTCCCCATTCCTTCGAAACAAATTCCAGGATAGTAGGCCTGTCGCAACTTTCTATATCCTTTCATATCCATTATTTACTAGCATTCAACCATTCGCCGCAATAGAGTGTAATTACTGACAGCGTCATTAAATAAACTACAACTGAACAAATAATTATTTACAATCCATCAAAGATAATTAGCTGTAATTATAATTACAGCTAATTATCTTTGATGGATTGTTTGTCTTGCGTAATCTACAGATTTAAATGATTACGTAACCTATATTCTTTATTTAGCCCATATATATGTGAATAATATATATGAAATATAAGTAATTGTAACCAAATATTTTCGTTTCCTGTTTCTTCTCTTATTAATTTAATAAGTAACGCCACAACATGTCAGCGAAGGCGAGCCTTTCAGTGACGGAACGTTCCTGAACTTCCTTAGTCCAGTCCACCTGGTGCAACAGTAGCAGATTTTGTCGCCGCCACGTTCTTGCTCTCAGAACTAGGAAATTTCACTCACACGTGTAAACGAAAATTCTTAGTCAGAGAGTTCTAGCAAGTCCGCCGCTCTTAGCGGCGGACTGGCTAGAACTCTCTCAGCGGCGGACTGGCTTTATTTGCTACTTCCTCACGATAGGAGGCACGACAGTTTGGTCTCACGTGAACACGCAGCTTTATATAAGGGCAAATTTTAGTAAATCTATGTCAGTAAATTTAGGAGAAAAACCAAGAGAGAATTAGAAGTAAAGCAAGAGACTTGAAGGGAAACATATATCATATACGGTTTTGATCATACTCTTGACATATACAGAGTTGAGTTTTGTGATTGTGATAGAATGGCTAAATATTTATTATACGTTTGAGAAACATTTGTCATTTTATGAATAAATATTCATAATTTGTAACAAAATTATTTACCATATAAATATTTTGGGTCCTTTACCGCAGTGTGCCATATTATCTAGCACGTCTAAAATTAACAAAACGGGAAGGAAACCGACTAACAATATCATTTTACTGATGCACAACAGCCCAACTCGAGCCTAACGGCCTCATTGTCGAGGTTCCTAGATTACACCACACAATTAGACATGGACTCGGCAGGACTCCAATGAAGAAGTGTTCAGCCTGTCGCAGAAACCATCGCCTGCACCCACACATCCAGCAAGAGAGAAAAATATCCATGCCAGCAGCGGGATTTGAACTCTCACTTCCAGCAATCAAGAGGCTTCAGACCTACGCTGTAGGCCATATGACCACCAGGTCTGATGGCCTAACAATATTACGAGTTCCTTTACCAGACGCCACATAATTTCAAAGAGTCGAATTAAAAGCAATATAGCAAGGACTGTCACGTGGTTACACTAATAAATGGGCTTTAGTATTTGTAAGCTGTTGCTACCGTAATTTTCTGAGCCATAATGTTCTTTATTTCCTGACGTTCAAGTGTTTCTTTGAAGCAATTCATGTTTTATTTGTTTAAAAAAAATTGCGTCGCAGTGTTGCCATCATAACGACAGAAAATAAAGAGAGAGTTCTGTCATAAGAGGCCAGAATTCTGGCGTTTATAGTGTTATGCCACGTGAAATGAACAAAAGTAATATCAAGTCTGTTGTCGCGCAGGGGAACATTTCATACAGCAGCTGTCAGTATGTTAGAGAATAAGTTTCCAAAGCTTGCAAGTTGCGTTATTTATTTGCAGCTGTACTACGAACAATTAAAAATTAAATATTCTGCTATAGCATTACTCTCTTACACAGTTCTCTCTACAACTCAGACAATTGCCGTAAGATCAATTGCAGGAAGGGCTTGTAATTTCCTCTTTATAAAAGTCAGTAGCCATGTGCAGCATCTCTTCCCACCTCCCCATTAATTTTCAGTTTGTGACCGGCAAAACTGAATTTCCACGCTGGTAACAGGTGATAAAACCTCTCGAAAAAACCTCCCTAGTGTAATCACAATTATCAGGTTGTCCAGGTACGAAAGATGAAAGCTGCGTAATCTTACTGGCCGTCCGACGTGTGTCGTGGAATATTTGTTGTTATTGATTTGTACTGTAAAGCTGTAAAAGGAAGGCTAACAAAGCGAGGATCAGTTATTTCAAAAAGGTCAACGATTCGGTTCTTAAGAAGTTCTGCTATGTCAAATGACAAACAGCGTGACTATATCTGGTGGCACGATGTGCAACCATTTATGCCGCTCTAGGCAGTCATTTGTTTGGCTCCTAATATGAAGTCCGTCTAACTGGCACAAACACAGGTATGTATACTTAGAGAAAAGTATTAAAATGTGAAAGAAAGAAAGAAAACATCAGCTCGTATGTTTTATGTACTTCCAAATAACTGCTAACAAACATGTGTTGTTAAAATTAAACTTACAAAGATTAATACTTTGATCAGAAAGTGACAACTTTTTTGCGTTTACCACACGGCGCTCTCCAACACTTTCTTGCACATTTAAGATTACCATTTGTTACTGTCTGCATTTCGTGTTGCTGTTTTAAAATGTACAGTATTTCTGGTACAGGGAGTGACTACATAAATTACGGTATATAACTCATTTTCCTTTTTATGTCTGCAGTTATAGCGTGACCAAAGACAATTCATATCTGCACCAGTACTGAGTCGTAACAGAGATCATCTCCCGAGTGGAATATCAGATAACGAATTTCCCTTACCGAATCACCAAGCGCCGTAACTCAGTGCCTACCGTCAAACGTGTAGGAATTTGTTACGTCATAGACAGTGTAACGACTGTGTCAACTTTCAGCTTTCATTTTCTTTATAGATTTGTTCCATACACAAATATCAAGATTTTTATTCCAGACTAACAATAAACCAACTCTACTTTGATTTTTTTATGTTAAGCTTTAATACTACCACAAATATATTACTTAAAAAAAAAACGTTTTTTAAATTATGAACAAAAGTTTGTACTCAGGCTACTGAATACAAGCCTTTAGTTTCTTTTTTAATTGTACGATAGCACGATTGAAAATATGTTCTCTCCATACAAAGGTCTTTCGGGTTTTTATACCATACAGTGTCATCAGTGCTTCAGTCGTTTCGGAGGAAAGTGCTGCCTCCGTCTTGACAGATTTCGATTAACCCTTCAAGGGCCAGTGTCGACATTATATACCGCTGGGTTTGACACTTAGCAAGGCAAGCAATATACGTACGAGTATAAACGTAATATTAAGGCGCGTTCGCGTAATTATTGTGGCAGTGGAAATACAATAAGTATTAAATATTTTGTCTCTAAATTCTTGCCTTAATTATCCGCCATGCACAATGCACTGTTTCTACGCCATATTGTTTCCTTCTGTGTCCTGTCTAGCTTTACCATATGTTTTCGTTATTTAAAAACGGCATAATTTTCTAAAATAACTACACATAAAAAGGGCTGTAAATGGCAGTTGCGTAGAGGAGATATGGAAAATATGTAAGGATATAATTTTCGAGGGTATTAAACGTTATGTACCTCAAAAAATTCTGAGTAAAAATCCGGACCCTAAATTCTATAATAAGGAAGTAAAACGGCTAAAGGTAAAGGTGGGGAAAATGTACAATAAGAGAAAAAGTGGGTAGCCTTACCAAGCGGAAATGAAACGATTATCCAAGGAGTTACTGGTGGCAAAGTAGAAGGCTCAGGAGACGTTTTTACGTTCGGTGTTACAAAACGAAGGTAGATGTTGGGCAGAGTACTATAAGTATTTTAAATGACGTAAAGGAAATACAGAAATATTCCGTAGATCAAGGACCATAATCGCAAGATCTTTACAAACCCAATAAAAAGGTCAACGCCCTAAACTCTTATTATGCGTCTCTATTTAGTTGCGAACGTAATAACCCGCAAATCCAATCAACAGAATCAGGTAAACCCTCCACCATTAGTATTAACATTAAAAGGAAGCGATTATCAGCAATCGGGAGAAAGAAATCCGTCGGACCAGATGGCATTCCTGGGGAAATTTTAAAGTTAGACGGGCAAACCATGATTCCATACCTCGCGAGATTGCTGGGTATTACGATGAACTATAATGCTTACCCAGGTAACTGGAAAAAAGCTATAGTGTTACCCATTTACAAAGTGAGAGATCGATCAGTATTTGGAAACTATAGACCGGTCAGTTTAACCTCGGTGTTTTGCAAACAAATGGAGCATGTTACATCAGGGTACCTAAGACAAATCTGGGAAATGAGTGGGTGGTTATCAGTAGGCCAGCATGGTTTTAGACCAGAGTACTCATGCGAAAGTCAAGTAGTTACAGTTTGTCAGGATATCGCGAATTCACTGGACAATGGAGTCAGGTCAGACGTGATAACGCCAGTTTTTTCAAAGGTTTTCGATTTAGTTCCACATGATAGGCTGATTACGAAAATCGTGGCAACCGGAGTGGATTTGAGGGTAGGTGTATGGGTGAAGAAATTTCTCTTAGGACGTTCGCAGAGAGTTAGAGTAGACAGGCAACTATCTGAGAAAGTCAGAGTAACCTCAGGAGTGCCGCAAGGGAGCGCATTAGGTTCTCTAGTATTACACACTTATGTTAATGATATTTGTAAAAACATTGAATTTAAGATACGACTTTTCGCAGATGATGGTATAATATACAGGAAAATAATGGATAGCAGTCATACTGATAATTTACAGATGGACCTAAACAAATTAGGTAAATGGGCGGTAGAAAATGAAATGAAGATAAATCCGGGCAAAAGTAAAGCAGTAGGTTTTCCAAAGGCTAGGGTGAAGGAATGAATGAGGTACTGTTTTGGGGATCAATTAATCCCGGAGGCAAGTAGCTTTAAATATTTAGGAATAATTATACGCAGCGATCTAAACTGGTCAGGTCATGTGTGTAATACACTACGAAAAGCATGGAAAGCACTTCATTTCATAATGCGTATACTAAAAAAAGAAATAATATGAAACGTTTAGAGTATACGGCACTAGTGAGGCCGGTACTTGAGTATGTAGCGGTGTGTTGGGACCCATACAGAGAAGGTTAGGTAAGCGCTTTAAATCGGGTGCAAAAGACAGCGGCTAAATTTGCAAATAATATAAATGAGTCGGGATGGAACTTTGGCACAGCGAAGATGGATAGCTCGAATATGCGCCCTTTTCAAGGCATCCACCGGGAGACGGGCTTGGAAAGAGAGAGGGGATAGACTTCTAAAAACATGCTACCTGAGTAGGAACGATCATAATCGAAAAATTAGGACTAGAAAACAAGAAACAAATGTTGGTAAATAGTCCTTCGTAAATAGGACCATTAAAAGCTGGAACCAACTACCTGCAGGCTTACTAGCGTCATTCTCCTGTAAACTAAACACCTTTAGAAAGAGGGTTAAGAATGTAGTTACAAGCAAGGGAATTCAAGTGGAGATTGAGTGTAGATAAATTAACTGATGTAAAGTGTATTGATGTGGAGTGAACTGATGTGATTTATATGAAGTGAAGTGAGTTACGGTAAAGTTGCCTCCCATAAACCCAAACCCTCATCCGCACCTCAGGGTATCGTGGATTCGTACTCTACTCTACCCTGGGACACGTTGGAGGCGGTAACAGTTGTGGATGACACACCCTACCCCTACGACACCTGCTGGATAACGGGGCTCTGGTCTACCCAAGCCAAGGTGGAAGGTAGCCTATCGTGTTGAAGGCTGCATGGCACTGGGGTAAAGACTGCAGTGTCGTAAACGATTCCCTTAGGGAACCAGGTCGCACCCCATTGTATGTAGGCCTTCCGTCCACGTGGGGCTCCGTGGATGGTGACCAAATATTTTTCCCCCTTTTCGTGGAAGGGCTTCTTACTGGGGACTCAGACAGATGTAAATGAGTAATTGAATGAACGAAAAAACCATTGGCTCTGGAGATGAAGCTTCTCTCTCCTTAGGGACCCTGCTGGGTAACATGGAGGGGGGCTCATTTACCGGGGACTTTGAGGGAAAAGTGTAGAAGAAAGCTCTGGGAACGGACGCCTATCGCCTCAGGGACCCGTTAGGGAACATGGGGAGTCCGTTGACTGAGAATTTTAAGAGATAGTTGGAGGTCTCCGAAAAGGGAGCATCTTTCTTTGCGGGAGCTCTGTTGGGGGGATTCTTTCTGGGAATCCGAAAGGGTATGGGAAGGAGGGTTTAGGGGACAGACAAGTCCGTTCACAGGGAACTCTGAGAGATATTTGAAAGGGGGCTTTGGAAACGGGGCATCTCTCTCAATGGGAGCTCTCTTAGGGGAACCTGGAAGAGGCTCCTTTGTTGGGGGCCCTGAAGGTTACGAAAGGAAGGCTCTGGGGGCGGGAATCTCTCTTTATGGGGGCTCACTTGGGCAACCTGAAGTGGGTTCATCTACCGGAACTTTGAGATATGGTTGAAAGGGGCTCTGGAGGTGCAGTGTCTCTCTCTCTGCGAGAGATATGTGAAGGGAACCTGGAGGGAAGGCTCCCTTGCCGGGGACCCTAAAGGATATTTAGAGAGAGCTCTGGAGACGGGCATCTCTTTATATAGGGGCTCCGTTTGGGGAACCTGGAAGAGGGTTCGTCTACCGGGGACTTTGAGAGCTGAATGAAGGGGCTCTGGGGATGGTGTATCGCTCTCTCAAGAGGCTCCGAGGAGGGGGTCTCGGATAGGGCTCCTGTATTGGGGAACCCGAAAGATGAGGATTTTGAAAGATATGCAGAATGCCCTGTAAGCGGGTCTCGCTCTCTATAGGGACCCTTTTGGGGAACTTGGAGGGGGTTCGTTTGCCGGGACTTTTGAGGGAAAGAATAGTATATCTAAGTACCTTTCTTGGACCTGGAGTTCACTCAAATCTTAATTCCGAGTTCCTTCATTTTGGACCCACAAGATATTAGGAAACTAAGTATGGGGGTCATCTGGAACTTTAAGGAACAGGGCTCCTTTAATTTAGTAAAGAATTCGGGGCACAAAGGGCCTGTCTTAAGGCCTAGGTTCAACGGGCCCTAAAGGGCTCGAACAAATATATTATTTTATTCTATTCTTCTACGGTAAAGTTCTTGGGGACAAAATTACCATGTACATTATAGTGACGTTATACTGAGGGTACTTGATTATATTGTGACTATTTCATTTGGGTGTGTCTTGTACTGTGGTTGTTTTAAATTGTTTTGTAATGTGTGTGTGTGGGGGGGGGTTTGTAATGTGTGGGTGCTTTGGTAATAGGTGTACTTGTCAATAAAGGTCCAACTCGATGCAACAGTATGCAGACATTTATTCACTGCCACGTCACTCTACATGTTTCGGGTGTCACGCACCCAACATCAGAAGTATTAAAAACTGTATCTGCTACCTCTGGTGTATGTCACGTCACGTAATGGCACCGTTACTTCCTTCCACTGTGGCCTGATCCGGACTCAGTGCGGACTCAGTTCGGATCAGACCACAGTGGAAGGAAGTAACGGTACCATTACGTGACATGACATACACCAGAGGTAGCAGATACAGTTTTTAGTACTCCTGATGATGGGTGCGTGACACCCGAAACATGTAGTGACGTGGCAGTGAATAAATGTCTGCATACTGTTGCATCGAGTTGGACCTTTATTAACATTGAATCATGATGCACGGAACCATGTGTTAAAAAAGGTGTACTTGTATTTACTGTTTGGTATTTTTTGTACTGTGGTTTTGTATTGTTTTGTTTATGTACATTTATTCTTATTTGTTTTCTTTGTATATAGTGTAAGGACGACTGCCACTGAGTGGCAACTCAATTGCAGTAATAATAATAATATTAATAATAATAATATTAATAACTATTATTATTATTATTATTATTACTATTATTATTATTCGTTTTGCTTTTCCCTACAAAATTTGTCTGAAATATTTCTCATTCTAAGAAGAATGCAATTGTCATAAATGCAAATAGGTCTTCATGTCAATTACCCTTTGTTCTTCTCAGATTTTAATAAAATTTGAATTTTCTCCATAGATTTTGGGGAAATTCTCAAATATCAAATTTCATGGAAATCTGTTCATTGGGAGACTAGATTTTGCATGTGGACAGACAAGCAGAAAGAAGGACGGACGGACGGACAGACCGACAAACATAACAAAGCTAATTATCGCTTTTCACAATTTTACAAACACACCGAAATACCTCATCTCGCTTAAACAACTATGCCGCATCAGGGACGAATTTTACACTTTGAAATGCAGATTACCACAGTCACACTCACACTGAAGCCATTACAACCACGTGTACTAGAACGAACGGTAATAAGGACTTGAAAAACATTTATGTTTAACTTTGTCAATTGTCCAATATTTGTGGTTGTATAGAGTGTAAAATTCTCCAAGCGAGTGTGTCGTACTTGTTTGCCATGGTTATGAGTGCTGCCGTGTTCTCAGTGACGTCGAAGCTACAGCTTAATATCAACTTTAGCCTCGAACACTAATTCGTGTCTTCTGTATGTTGACAGTGTTGCGGTGCAGTGTGTAGCGAGGATCGTAACGCCTGTCATACCAAGCGTGATGGGAGCTGCAAAACGGGGCCAACTTAACAGGCACGCCCAACCTTTCAGGCGCTGACGAAAGCGAAGCCAGTTTCCGATACTTTCAGCCCAATAACCATATTTTTAAACTTGTACGATGGACAAATGACAAAAAACTGAATGGTTTGAAGTGTTATGTATCATCGACAAAATTGTGTAATTTTTAAGAAGACCTCTTTCAAGTGAAAAACATAAAATACTTCGAAAATGTTTCGGTATTTACAGAAACATCCGGCTTAAAGCCGCAAAACCAACGAAGTGTAATATGTGAAATTTCTTCTGTAAGCATTCTAAGACGCATCATGAGCATTTATTGCACTTTATTTGCACAGAACTAATCAGGATAAATTTGTGCAAGACTCAATGACGAATAACGATAGTGTGACTACTAATGTTTTATTACTTCCCGCATTACAGCTTTATTAGTCACGAATATCATTAGAAAAACAATTACGGACGAATTATCGGTCAGAATATCAGTTTATATGACATGAAACCGTATAAATTTGAAGGCGAGTAAAATCCTTTCAGAGCACCGTGTTACAGCCACATTTGACAGTGAAGTCTCTTTGCAAGATCTAAAGCTCCTCCGCAGTGTAACGTGATTTCGCCCTTCTGCGATGTTACACAGCGTTGATTGGTAACTAGTTACCGACGTTGCGGAATATCCTCGGCCCAAACTGCAAGGTTCATGGATTTAAAAGCCTGTTCCACCATGAAAGTTTGGGTGGCGTATTGCCCTGAAAGGTCGCACTTTTTTCCTTGTTGAGGGTACTGTTAATAATGCCTAGTGTTCTAATTAAGACTTAGGCTTCCTACCTGTACAATCCACAGACCACATCGTGATGCAAGCCAGAAAACTACATTATGAGGATTCACAAGATTGGACATCCGAAAATTTACGTTAAGAACTGCTCTAAACGCTCCATTTTTATTACACATCATTGCTAAATTCATAAGTGGTAAATAATAGGTTGAGCACTCACTCATCATAATAATAAAGAGCTTTGGAGTATTTTAGGCCTAAAATTTTTTCGCCCGCTCTGAAGAAGTATACTCTGGTCTTCAGACTTACGAAGTCCTTTGGAATTGGGGGTTTGTGCCCTGACTATCGAGACAGCTTTATTCGCAGACAATTCAACACCCACCTACCAAACTACACCGTGTAATAACTTAGAATACCAAAATATATACTGTCCCTCTACTATTTGGAAGAGTGAGGAACGATTTCAGGACTGTGAGGTTCTTTTTTAAGGCCTAAAAAACTGACTCGAGACAACTGAATAAGTACTTCATGGTGCAGCTCATAACATTATCAACAGCATCTCTGTTATTTTATTAAGTGTAAAGATTGAAGTACTTGGTGACGTTTTGCCATGTCGATTGTTAAATCGTCACCGAAGTTTTGAAGGCAATAGTTCCTTCGAGCCCTACACAACTGCTTACCAGAGGACCATAGCTGAAACTTGAATCTTCAGCAACACTGCTGTGGGAAAGCCAATCTGAAAATTTGCTAAGCTTATTGAATATGGAAATAATTACATGCTAATTACTTAAGTCCCCCATATCGAATTTCAGCAAGAACTGTGGGTGTTATCAGTTACATGGAAAAGTTAACTTACCGATCCCGGTGACCACACGGTATAAAGAGTGGGTCTGCGGCAGCAATTTGGCTGAGGTTTTGGGTTCAAATCCCGCTTCAGTATGGACGTGTGCCACTTTTCAATGCTGTCAGATAGGGTTTTCTGCTACGGGCTGAAAATTGGTCTAGAGGAGTCCTATCGAGTGCGTGTGTCCATGATTGTGATCAGTGTAGGAGCAACCTGTGCACTTACAGCGAGTATGTAGAAAGAAATCGGCACTACGAAGAAAATAAAAGAAATTTTATTTATACCGGTAGACAAATGAAGTTTTATTGGGAATAAATAAGAGAGAAAATAAGAAGTGTGCAAGAAATTTTAATAGAAATTCCCCGCGTCATATCTGAATGAAATCTGTTGGCTGAATGGAAAAATCCGTTTAAGCATTCATGCCCAAACAACAATATTACGCAACTGCGATGAGCGGAAGCTTCATAGAGAATTATAACAACATTTTATGAAAAGCTGATAGGCTGCATGGAACTTTCCAGAATAACCTAATAACAATTACTTATTCTGGATGAATGAGGCGGAAAATTCCAATTGCTGTAAACTGTAGTGTAAACGGTAGAATTTAGACGTTTCAAGAAATACGGCTGACTGTTTATGCGCTGTTACTAGGTCACATAGGGACAGACGGACAGGCATATGTTCCATGTAAGGCTTCCATATTTTAATTTATAAAGGATTAAAAATATTTATTGATATAGGAACTGAGTCCATACATACGTACGTACATACACACATAATACAATACATGCATACATATATACGTACACACATACAAGCACACATACATACATACATACATACATACATACATACATACATACATACATACATACATACATACATACATACATACATATATACATTCACATATATATATACATTCACATACATACATACATACATACATACATACACACACAGACAGACACACACATACATATATATACATACATACATGCATACACGAAGAAAAGACAAAATATCAAGCAGCAATAAAAAAGGGGAAATTAACGAAACAATTAGATATATTTTAGATTACCTAAATACAAAAGATGAAGAGGACAATAACTCAGATTATCACAAAACAATCAGAACACTGACAGAACAACCTATCCAGACAGCAGACGATAGAGAGTTCACGCCTGACGAAATCGGGAATGCAATAGATGCTATTAACTGCAAAAAAGCAGCAAGCGAAGACGGAATCACCGGTGACATTTTTCAGCGTGCTTATAAGCAATTCCCGAATCTTATAAACGCATTATATAATGAGTGCCTACGACAGGACTGTTTTCCGAAGAGATGGAAAAGGGTAAAAATAATACCGATCACAATGCCTGGTAAAGAAGACGCAACGGATCCATCGAAATTCAAACCAATAAGTCTAATAAACGTAGGAGGGAAAGTGCTGGAAAAAACATTAACAGAATCATGCACCACGTGCACATCAACAATCTCCTGAATCATAAACAATTTGGATTCACTCCCAAGAAATGTACAGCAGACGCTGCAATGACGGTCAAGGAGTTCATAGAAGAAGGGCTGCGAAAAGGGTTAATCACAATAGTTGTTAGTCTCGACGTCAAAGGGGCCTTCGACGCTGCGTGGTGGCCGAGCATACTAATTGCCCTAAAAGACTTTAACTGCCCGAGAAATATATACTACCTAACCAAAAGTTACTTCGGTCACAGAACAGCAGTAATGAGCACAAGCACCGTTCAGATAGTAAGAGAAGTAGGAAAGAATTCCACAAGCATCTTGCTGCGGACCAGGATTTTGGAATATCCAATACAACTCACTTCTTAATTTGAACTTCAGAAAACAAAACAAAGCAATTGCCTTATTAATAGCCGTGAAGGCAGAAAGTGTACGAGAAGCAGGAAACATTACTAACATAGAGATGAACAAAATACTGAACTGGGCCAAAAATAACAAAATCAACTTCAACGAACAAAAATCCAAAGCTATGGTTATATCACGAAGGAAAAGAAAATAAAGAAATCACAGTTTATATGAACAACAAGCCTTTAGAACAAGCCCAAGAGATTAAATATTTGGGAATAATCATCGACAGTAAATTAAACTTCAGAGAGCACATTATGTACACAGCAAGTAAGTGTACAAAATTAATACATGCCCTATCAAAGTCTGCAAAACACAGCTGGGGGCTAAGCCACAACGCCTTGTACAACATATACAACGGACCAATTCTATCGTTACTGCTGTACGGTGCGCCGTATGGATAGAGGCACTGGAGAAGGAATGCAACAAACCAGTATACAACAGAGTACAGCGCCTTATTATCATAAAAATAGCAAAAGCTTTTCGAACAGCATCCAACGAGGCTCTCTGCACCTTGACCGGTTTAACACCCATAGTGATAAAGGCGGAGGAAGCGGCCAAATTATACATCATGAGAAAAAGTCAAGTCCAAGGGACTGACTACGAAGTATAGCCAAAAGACTGGCTTCACTCAGCAGACAGAGTTAGAATCACTGAACAACATGAACATCAAGAAGAGCACGCCATAAAAATATTCACAGACGGCAGCAAAAGCCAGCACGGGGTGGGAGCCGGTATAGCAATATTCATCCAGAGCAAACTAGAGCATCAATTAAGGTACACACTTCACAATAGATGCTCCAACAACCAAGCCGAACAACTGGCCATAGTTAAAGCATTAGAAAAAATTAAAAAATCACACAATTATAGCATCCCAAGAAGAGCAATAGTACACACAGACAGTAGAAGAACCCTCAAATCTATCAAGAACACGATAAACCACAATTACTTCATAGAAGAAATTGGAATGAAAGCAATAGCTCTCGAGAATCGCGAGTGGACAATAATATTTACCTGGATAAAGGCACACGCAGGAATCTACGGGAACGAATTACCCGATAAACTAGCGAAGGAGTCAGCCAGAAACGACTACATATCCTTTGACAGAATTCCCAAAAGTAAAATAGTCCAACAAGCAAGAGACCAGAGAATAGCCAAGTGGCAAATCCATTGGGACCGCACTACAAAAGGGTTAACAACAAAACAGTTCTTCCCAATCATCAAGGACAGACTGACCACCAAAATTAAATTAACACCAAACTTCACGACACTCGTAACAGCTCAGGCAAAACTAAGGCTTACATACGCCGCTTTAAGATAACAGAATTTCCAGAATGCCCTTGCGACGGCGGGAACCAAACTGTGGACAACTTACTACACGACTGCTCGAAACTACAAAAGGAGAGACAGAAACTTATAAGAAACGTGTCGAAACAAGACAACGGCCTGTAAAAGAGTGATTGAGTGCATAAACACAAAAACATTTCATTCAATTTGCAAACGAAATAGATTTCAAGATACTATGAACAAATTAATTGTTTAATGTTTAAATATCAGAAAAGAACACTCAATCAACAACACGTGTTCTAAGGGATACAGTACAGTGAAAACAAACTAGAGTTTACATCACATACGAAAAGCTGAACCGCACATAAGGAATGAAAATTTTATATGGAACTAACAAAACTATGAAAATCAGGCAAAGCACGTAGTATTACAAATGTTAATGGGGCATCCTGCGAATGAACTACATATATAAATCAATAATAAATAAATAAATAAATAAATACATACATATGTATATACATACATACACACATATATGTATACATACATACATACATACATACATACATACATACATACATACATACATACACACATATATACAAACATTCTTACATACATACATACATACATACACATACATACATACACGCACATTCCGACAATTATATGTGACAGATGTTATAAAATAAAACTGGAACAAAAGACCTGAGTTCTATCTCTATTTTATACAAAGTACATCCCTTTTGCATCGATAAAGCGAGTGGCACGATCTAGCAAAGACTGGAACGACTTCTGCACGTCTTCTTGTGGTATGGCCCGAAGACTCGATGTCACATCTCCTTGGATGACTTGAACATCTTCAAAAAGACGCCCTTTCAATGATAACTTCAATTTGGGGAACAGAAAATAATCACTGGCGGATAAATCAGGGGAGTAGGGCGGATGATTGAGTATGCACACTTGGTTTCGGGCTAAAAATTCTTGTACAGCAACTGTACGGTGAACCGGTGTATTTTCGTGAAGAAGAAACTAACTGCCTAGTGCTGAGTACTCGGGCCGGACACGGCGAATCCTCTTCCATAAGCGTTCCAGAACACTCAAATAAAAAGTTCCAGTGACAGTTTGCCCCCAGGGACAAACTCGAGGTGAATAATTCCCTTGCTGTCGTAGAAACACACAAGCATTGTCTTCACTTTTGACTTTTGAAGACGAACATTTTTACTTTTGGTGATACTGGTGACTTCCATTCAGCACTTTGGCGTTTAGTTGTGGGATCATAGCGAAAACACCAAGTTTCAACCTCTGCTACTATCGAATTCAAGAATTTTTTTTATTTCTACGAGCAGTTTTAATGATGTCATTTGCGTACTGAATACGCTCGTGTCTTTGATCATCAGACAATGAATACGACACAAACCGGGAAGCGACCTTTCTCTTGCCCACGTCTTCCACTAAGATTTGACGAATCGTCTCCCTGTTAACACCAAACTCATCAGTAGTCATTCTCACAGTCGCACAACGTTCTTCTTGTATTCGTTCTCTCACTTTCGCAATGGGTCCCTCGTTACGAACAGAAAATGGACGCCCAGAAGTGGCTTTATCTTAAACCGTTCCCACACCACTTTTGAATCGTGCATACCACCTGAATATCTGTACACGAGACAAACTATTATACCCACACACATGTCTCATCACTTCCACAGTATCAGCTGCAGTTTTCCCGAGTTTGGAACAGAATTTAATGTTCGTTCTCTACTCCATGCCGCTGTGACCACGTCCTCTCACTACGTGCACAACATGGCGCCGTATTTCCCGTCATGCTCAGCGTGGGGCATTGCGGTGTTGCCAGATTACAGATGAAGTTGCACATGGATGGCATGCATTGCATCATAGATGGCACATCTGGCATGGTCAAAATAAAATCAGTCTCATTATATAATTGTCAGACTGTGTACATACATACATGATTACATATATACGTAGTACGTACCTACATACATACCTACATACCTATGTACGTACGTACCTACATACATATAAACATACATACGTACGTACATACATACATACATACATACATGCATATATAGATACATAGATACATACATACATGCATACATACATAATACATACATAGATACATACATACATGCATATATAGATACATAGATACATACATACATACATGCATACATACATGCATACATACATAATACATACATAATACATACATGCATACATACATGCATGCATACATACATACATACATAATACATACATACATACATGCAAGCATACATGCGTACATACATACATACATACATACATACATACATACATACATACATACATACATACATACATACATACATACATACATACATACATACATACATACATACATACATACATACATACATACATACA
>Ga0268261_10000435_pt1 | contig 25993 bp, 17 predicted proteins | sample TergutNc150P1_FD_190353 | JGI IMG/M metagenome (GOLD analysis project Ga0268261, IMG submission 190353) | Nasutitermes corniger P1 segment gut microbial community from laboratory colony in Florida, USA - Nc150 P1 (SPAdes) (version 2) | ecosystem: Host-associated > Arthropoda: Insects >... | reverse complement strand
ACCGACTGTGCTGCGTCGTTGTGTGTGATCTAGAAACATCAAGAATGGGTGCTCCATATATATATGAAATTAGTCGCCTAAGGGTTAATAATTTAACCCTTATCCTGCTAACGTGGATAAAATGGTGAGCTCCTAATAATGCCAGCAAATAGTAGATGGGATTTAATTCGGGGTTTAAAGGGTTAATGCATGTCCTGTTCCAACAAGATTCCTTCCAATTTTTTACTCACTATTATCTTATCAGTGGACTATGAATATCCAGACTCACTGACTGTGTCGTCTTATTTTAGTGCCCGGCGTTCCTTAACTTGTATCAGCAATGAGATTAACATTGCTACTCAAACTTTCAGTCCGCAATTCTCGTTTGAAATTTTTGTATCCAATTTCTTGCATTTTCTCCTTCAGTATGCTGTCCCTCGCACTTATGGTTCTGACATAATCATCCCTCACCGAGGAGAATGTAAACATGTCCACTCATAAACCGGAACTACTTCTCGAAAAAGCAAGCAACTGCACTAAAATATTTTTTTATCTTATCATTAGTTCTGGTTGAATTCCCAGACAATGCCGCCAAGCATGTCCCGACTGTTCCTTCTTTAGTCTTCAACGTCATTATGAACATCAGTACTACCAATTCAAACTACGCTTTATAACCACGTACTTAACTTTGCCATTTCTTAGGGTATGTTACCTTATTTTATACGAGTGGTTCTGTTTTCTTAAACTTCGAAACGACACGCAGTTGTGCGTCACATCCCACGGCTTGACTATCCGGTAAGACGCCCTTTGATCCCCAGGTAAGAAGCTGGTGTTTCAGGTAAGAATAGATTTATTTTTAAAAAATTAAAAAAAACACACATAAACGTGAGAGTGATGAATTAACAACAAAATAAGGACAATTACATAATTAACCATTTACTTGCCATGATGAGAAAATGTTAAAATAAACAGCTTCATAAAAAATACATATTTGGAAAAGAGACTTGAGAGGCGGGAGGGTAACAAATAGATCTAAGTTGAACATAAAAAATTTCGATCGCGGTAGCTGCGCGATCTAAGGCGTAGGTCTGCGGCCGCTGGCTTGGTGGGATTGCGGGTTCGAATCCCACCAGATGCATGGGCATGGATGTTTGTGTCTTGTAAATATTTTGTGCTGTACAGGCAGAGGTTTCCACAACGGACTGATCCCTCGTCCAGAGGAGTCCCGCCGAATGTGTATATGCCATCGAGTGTGATCAGGTCCAACAATAACTGTCTGCACCTACAATGAGTAGGCAGAAAGAGGTCAGACTAAAAGCAGATGAAAATACGTACTAAAGGGATAAAACGAGAAATGAAAGACTTGTTTTCAAGCGAGATAGTTGAACTATGCAGCTAAGACAATAATAATGACAGGACGAAAAAATTAAAAGAATCGGGGGAAGGGAGGGAAAGAAAATTGCGAAAGGCATAAAGGGAAAAAACGGAATTTGGGGGGGGGGGTTTAACTTGAAGCAGAAAAAGAAGAAAGTAGGTGAAGAAAGACGAGTGACAATAAATAGACTGGACAAGAGCCTTGAGGACACCTCAGGAAAGCAGAAGTATAGGCGTGATTGTGAAGCAACGTAGCATGAGTCTCCGTATTTTGTTATCCAAATGTCCTATTTTCATGTGTTTTTAAGTGTGTTACTTGAAGACCCTCTCAAATTCTATAAGTACTTATTTTCTGAAAACAGTTAAATGAATTAGTATGAAATACTAATTCATACTAATGAAATACCAGAAATACCGACAGGGGAAAATCGGAATATTCAGAAAAAAAAAACCGTCCCAAAGCTATTTTGTGTTTCGCATATTTCTTGCGAAAATGTCTGGGAATGATCTAAAGAGTCGGCAGTGGAAAGCCGGTGACTCATTCCTTCACGTAGTCTCCCTTACGACGGGTCCATAGCCTCTCACAAAGCGACTTCTCCACAGAGTGCGATCTAGTGGTTCCTCTTTAGATTTTCGGTATCCTCTCCTTTCCTTAAGGCCATCCAGTAGCAGCTTCCTTCTTCTTCCTTGTCTTCCTATTCTTCCCTGCATCTTTATTTCAATAACGTGTTTAGAAGACAGTTCGCAAGCAAGATGTGACCAATCCAGATAGACTTCCCTCTTTTTACTCAATTTAGGATATTTCTGTCCTCCTTGACTCTCTGTATTACTTCATTTCTCACACAATAGGTCCGACCGATTTTCCTATCCTTCTCCAGCACAACACTTCAAAACTTCCCAGGTATTTCTGATCCACTTGTCGAAGTGTCCAAGTTTCAGCACTATACCAAGCTAGGCTTCAAATGTAACACTTTGAAGCTTCTTTCTAAAATTTAAGTCCAATTTGTTGATGAAATGAACCTTCTTGTTTTTTTTTTTTTGAATGCTGCATTTTCCATGGCAATCCTAAATTTAAATTTACGTGTACATCTTGCATCATACTTGTTATCATGCTATTCAAACAGCTGAAATATTCCACATTTCGTGGTAAGCGACATTTAATATGTATTGAAGGCGGGACTTTAAGATGCGAATTCTTTTCATTTATTCAGAACAGAGTTCAGTGGCAATGATAATTAAATCCTCGGTGAAAACCACGATACACTCCTAATCTAAATTTCTTGTGACACTGATAAATTCTTAAAGGAGAAAAGGAAGTTTACTTCGCTAGCCTGACCTAGGTTAAAACTAAACTGTTCACATTATGTCCTTTTTGATATTTTTTTTAAAGAATCACATTACTGCTACTACTAATAAGGGTGAAATACTTAACCGCTTAATATTGCGGTTGACGCGCCGTATAGTCATCTATGGCCTCTCTGGCTATATAATATTTTACCACTTTATCTCAGTAACTTTACCACCTTCGGGGAAAAATTCTTGAGGATGAAATAGGTGATTTGATTTTATGTACAACTCTGAAACAATTCCAATTCTAACAGGAATTCAGCGAGTTATGAACGTAAATGTACATAGGTATTCATTAAAGTACATGTTATTTTTGTTAGATTTTAATGTAACTTGACTTTCTTCAACACAGTTTTGGAAAATTTTTGAATATCAAATCGGATAAAAATCCGTTAATTGAGAGTCGAGTTATTCCAAGTGAAAAGACAGACGGACGGATGGAAGGACGGAAGGACAGACAGACAGGCAGACAGACAAATATGATGAAGCTCATAATCGCTTTTCGCAATTTGGTGAAAATGCCTAAAAATCGAGATACGTTTTTGAATACTATTTCATTTGGCTCAATAATTGGAAAATTTCAGAGAGCAGAAACTATATTTTGTATTATTTGAAATATTTATTGTGCCGCCAATTTTGCGCCCCTTAGAATAGATCCTCGTGGTGGCTGCACCACCCCCTTCTCCCTAGCTATTCCCCTTTCCTTCAGTCTGCTGGTGGAAGGTTTAATAATCATTTCAACCAGCATTTATATTTCTAAACGCAGGTCAGATTTTGAATTTTGCGAACAGTGAGAATGGTTTGAAATTTACGCCAGTGACGGACACAACTAAAGTGTACTTAATGGCAACCATTGTTTTCTCCCTTATACTGAACCTGAAATAATTCAAAATTACTTGGATCTCTACAAAAGTAGTCGGGTATCCACAATCTTCAGGTTAATTTGAAGGGATATTTTATTCAGAACACGGTTTATCCCTCGCTGCCACTTTTATTCTAAAGTGAGGGAAATTGTAATTTACAGCTCCACGTGTTTTTGATCTTGTCCAACACACTGTCAGTGTCTTCAGGCAGTTAATTTGCTCGAATTGTTCTTTGCTAACGTCGGTGAATTGACGTAGAAATATTTCTTGTTTAAGCCTTAAACGCACCATCCGCCTTTTTTGTTGACATTGTTTGCCGCTTGAAGTTGTTACTCAAAATGTCTGTTCTCCATATGAAAAACTATTATCAGGGGTTAAAACTGATTACACTTGTATTGTTCTTCTTACTTGTGCTTGCCTCTTCTTGTGGGTAAATATATCTGAAAAATGCTTTCATCAGCAGCCTGATCGCTGTTGTCCACGATGCTATGGAACCTTAGATGATGATGATGGTGACAATGGTGATGACAATAATAATAATAATAATAATAATAATTTTTTGTATTAAGACGTTGAATCAACAGCCCAGTGGCCCACAATAGGACGAACATAACACAGAAACACAAATGACACAGGACAATAAACAAGACATTTAAAACACCAACAGAAAACTCCCGTCGTAGGCCCAAATCCAAACACAGGGTTATGCAAACGTAGGTATGTACAGTAGTACCATTTGCTGAGAACAACTCATAACTAGTCCGTGTCCGGCGTTCTCGGAGGCGGGAACGGGGGTAGACACAAAGATCGGCGCCGGTGTCGACCAGGAAGCTTATCATCGTCAGCTGATCCATCACATAGAAGCGGCTGGCTGAGTTATTGCAGTTGCTCGCAGCCACTAGCGACTGCCATCCCCGTTTCTCTGCCGCCACATGCAGGGCGCGGCGCATTTCTTAGCATGCTCTTTAAAACGGCGGTGGTACCAGCAGATGTCTGAGGCAGGTGACCGTGCCGCAGAGCGTGACGAACGTCTTGCATGTGGTCGCGTCCGCGATGGTAAACGCGGACGGGAGGCGTTTGCGGCAAGTGCTGCTACTTGACGAATCAGCTAGTCAATGCGGGCAGTCAAAGTACAGATGTCAGCACTAGATGACGATACAGGGGCGACACAGGAAGACGGTGTTACTTCCGTTATTTTGTCCGCCAGCTGGGCCACATCGTCTAGGGCAGCCTGTCCTTGCGTGACGGTTATGGCCTAAATATTCGGCTACAGGCGGTTTGTCCACAACGTGCGGAGAAAGTCTGACGGTACAGACGGGCCGGCGAGTGTCCGGAGGTGGCGGAGGAACTGCGTCGGTCTCCGGTCACCCATCTCCTCGTGCATCAAGAGCTGGCGGACGCGCTGCTCTTCGGAGAGTGACAGACGTCTAATCAGCTCTGCTTTAATTTTCTCGTAACGAACTGTGGGTGGGGGGTTGGTTATGACGTCCTCCACCTCTGCTGCGTATTTGTTTTCAAGGTGGGAGATGACGTAATAAAACTTCGTCGCGTCTTGTGTGATACTGTAGTGACCCGGGAGTTGTCGACCCACCGATGCCACCAATTGTAGTGCCTGGGTAGGAGTGGGAACGCTCGCCCCCTATCCTGACACAGGCACTGGGGTTAACCCTACGGGTCAAAGGAATGGTAGTACGTTGCTGCCACCAGCCAAGCGAACCTGGCGAGAATCGAACCGGGGACCGTAGGAAGGGTAGTGAAAATAACGACAAATCGTAGTAGCAAAGATATAATCTATGTAAAGTGACTAGAAGTTAATATATACAACACTAACAGATTAGAACTGATACGACAGCTGTCACACCTCTGCATAGTCTCGCGGTAAGGGGGGGGGTTTGAATTTAGAAAAGTAATTTAGTCACGTAAGTTAAACTCGTGGACCTGGCAGATGTCTCAGCCTAACTTACCTCCGAACAGAGCAAGACCTATGAAGAGTACGTTCGTCTCGTGCTGTCTGCTGGCGTAACTTCGTGGACAGCTGCCGTCGGATTCACGGTGAACCAAGATACGAAGAATGGCACCAAAGCCTGAGTCACGATGTAGCCTATACTGATGGTCTTAGGCCGGAAGGATGGTTCAGGCTGGAATAAATTTCGAGTAATTACTCCCCAGAATTTATAATGGAGAAAGTGCTGAGACATGCAATCTTCGGGTGTATAACCTTGGTTGCAGCGCCGCTGTGGAACAACCTTGGAGGTGTGACAGATCGTCAGACGTGTGCTGATTCGGCATGTTACCAAATGGTCTCAAATATGTGAAGGTTAAAACTAATGAACACATGAAATAACGCAAGTGTTTCCATGGTCATTACATAGCCCTTTTCTCAGACGAAAATTCGGGAGAATTTTCTTACAACAATGATACCATAAACACCGTAATGAACATGAGATGGTAAACACACAGGGTCCTTAAAACTACAGAACAGATGAAGATAGCGTAGTATACAACAGGTAACAAACTCATAATTGCACAATTATTTAATGTTCTGAATTGTGTAGGTCAGTGCGTCACTGAAATGTCGCTGAGACAGCCGTCTCGGTTGTGCTGCAAGACGCGATGTGTGACGGTGTCTTTATAAGTCAGCGAGTGCGCCCATATGTCGAGAAGCAGCGATTTCATGTCGGGGATCAGCGGTGTGCGTTTGGCAGTGCATAAGCAATGAACGTGACTGGTCCCTGGTGGTCAATGTTTTGAGTTCCGGTTTCTACGTGCTCGAGCTCTGAGTCAGAAACGGGAAAAAACTCGAGGTGCGGCGACGGGAGAGGGTGTGGAGTTTGCGGGAAAACAACGTAAAATTAGGAGCCGAAAATACGAACGTAAGAAGAATAGGAGCAGTATGACGGTGGCAATGCAGGCTATTATGGTGGCCAGTCGGAGCCAATATGATCCTCGTGCCGCGTGCACTAATTTCTGATGCACGTGGAGCAGCGTGTCGACATCAAATGACTCGTGGCGTGACTAGTCACGCTTTCACATAGTCGAGTCCAGTAGTTTCGGGAGGCATCGCTGCTTCAATCCTGGCTATTTCGTGGCTCGCAACCGCGGGAACTTCGTCGGGAAGATACAGATGTGGGACGTCGAGGGGTAGCTCCGTGGTTTTACTCAGGACTGGTAACGCCCTTATCTCCTGGGATGCGATGTGGCAGGTGGACGCGTTGTGTATAAGACAGCTTCCACCGAGCGACACAGTATGTGAGGTCCAGCCATTTTCCTGGGGGCAACGTATTGTGACCTGGCGTGTTTCCGGGAAGTGGTACGCCCACTTCGACCCGTGATGTAGAAGAGTTGGGGTCTGGTAATGGAGCAGCAAGTTCTTGCGACACAGTTTGAAGCTTTTTGAGTTCTGGAAGAATAAACTCGCTTCATACGTTAAAACTTGAGAGTGGTACAACGGGACTTTCGCAGGACAAATGGTGACGCTGCCTGTGGTACACCGTTGCAGATCTGCTTCCTAAGAAGCATGTAGTCACGCTGATCTACTGCCAGACCAAATTAATAGTAATCCAGCTGATAAGTTATAAAGGTGTCAATAGACAACCGCGAAGGTAAAACGACTATCTTATACGGAGTGAAGAGTTGTGCAGCTGTCTTCAACGGGACACTTATCGCTAATTGAATACCATGAGCATACCTATTTAAGAGACCTATACTAACTTATAAAGACCTGTCACATAGTTGCACTACATAGTTCTACACAAGGGTAACAAAACAAGACACAAACGGTTCGCATAAATTAATGTAATACTAGTCTTACGTTGCTAACATAAATAAGTCAAACTAGTTCCCAATTTGCTCGGCTGAATGCCTAGCCTCTAGGGGCAAAATTCTAGCACTGGCTCTCGTAACAGGGGGTTCGAGTCTCGTCGCCTGTAATTCCCTTCTGGAATTAGGAGTCGTGGGCAGACTTTAGCCTAATTATATGAGCAACCTCAGAATTTAGTTTGTCACTCGTTTACCGTTTCAAGTACTTTGGCCTAAATCCGTCATCGTGGCTATCAGCTATCAGAACTAGGGGTGTCTATCGCATGCTGGAAAAGTTCAGGAGTAACGAGAATTAATCCGAAAGGTCCTTACTCCCTGACTGAATTTCTTAATCCACAATACATTCGAAATATGTGCCAACAAAATTTTTATTTATGCTGGTAGGGTAGGTTTCCGGGGGTCTCTCTGTGTTCGTGTACCTCGTGACATAATGTCCATCGACTCATAATTCTCCCGTGAGATTTTCCTCAATCTCACATGTCTAACAGCGAACATATTCCTCAATAGGATAGCTATGTTCCTATTTCCGTTGTCAGCCCCAACTGACGTAACCCGTGTCTCTCTACGCGAGACTTCTCAGCCCTGCTGAGGTATACCGTTGTCTCAACACTTAAGACTTGCGCGAATCCGGTCGTCTCCCATTGCGACGCACCGAATAGATATGGACTCACATCGGCTCCGTGCCGGTCCACTCAACGAAAATATTGCAGACATTACGCCGTTACTCGAATACACTTCTACACCGTGTAATATCCCTGCTCTACCAGCATACTATACAAGTGGATTATACTACTTCGTACGTCTCCGTGCGTATGACTTTCTTAGCCAACCTTGAAAACAGGTGTTACGTACATACATATTGCGGCTCGCTCCAAAGTGCGGCTCGCAGCATATTCCAGTCAGCTGTTCTGCTGACTGTACCGTACTGACGTCTGCGACAAAACAATAACAACAAAGGAATTTTGGTTCACGTTTCCCAACTATTTTCGATTTCCCTAGTCTGTGATAGCACACGAGAAGTTAATATCCAAGGTTTAACCTAACTCCCTGCGATTTTGAACGTTCGCTCGGGTTTTCTTTACCGGGTGAGTTTTTCGTTTTCCCTCGCCGTCTTTGCCGTTCGGGGCATTCCTTGGCAAAGTGCCTTATGCCCTGGCACTCATAACACTGGAATGCGGTCTTCGACCTTTTTCTAAACGTTGTTTCGAAATTTTGCCACAATACATTTTCCCCATGGAATTCGGGACATGAATTGTAAAATGTCCTGACATTGTCCACAAGTCCTAAAACAGCTACTTGAAGACAGTCAGTCTCCAACCAATGTACAATCCTCGCTGATCCTTCGATAATGGAGAAAAATTCCTCCAGTGAGACGGCTGATTCCGTGCCTGACCATTTTGGAATGAAGAATACCAAAGAAAAATCTTTGTGGACAGTCGGGGGTGCTGTGGCTAATTGACCTCTTAGGCGTTGAATTTCATTTTGCGCCTCGCTCAGTTCGAGCTTCAAACGTGCTTCCGAAGTCATCGTGACCTGACTTTGAAATTTTGAAATTTCAATCCGACGTTACTTTTCCCTTACACAAGCTGTCAAATGTGAACTAAAAATCCATACCATAAGTACTGCGCGTGTAGGTTCGATAAACGAAAACTGCTGCTGAAAAACAACGTAAGGCGGGTAAATTCCGAACTACCGCTGCAAACTAATTGTAGTGCGTGAATTCTTATCCTTACCGCTGCAAATCAATTGTAGTGACCCGGGAGTTGTCGACCCACCGATGCCACCAATTGTAGTGCCTGGGTAGAAGTGGGAACGCTCGCCGCCTATCCTGACACAGGCACTGGGGTTAACCTTACGGGTCAAAGGAATGGTAGTACGTTGCTGCCACCAGCCAAGCGAATCTGGCGAGAATCGAACCGGGGACCGTAGGAAGGGTAGTGAAAATAACGACAAATCGTAGTAGTAAAGATTTGATCTATATAAGGTTACTAGAAGTTAATATATACAACACTAACAGATTAGAACTGATACGACAGCTGTCACACCTCTGTATAGTCTCGCGGTAAGGGGGGTTTGAATTTAGAAAAGTAATTTAGTCATGTAAGTTAAACTCGAGGACCTGGCAGATGTCTCAGCCTGACTTACCTCCGAACAGAGCAAGACCTATGAAGAGTACGTTCGTCTCGTGCTGTCTGCTGGCGTAACTTCGTGGAGCGCTGCCGTCGGATTTACGGTGAACCAAGATACGAAGAATGGCACCAAAGCCTGAGTCACGATGTAGCCTATACTGATGGTCTTAAGCCGGAAGGATGGTTCAGGCCGGAATGAATTTCGAGTAATTTCTCGCCAGAATTTGTAATGGAGAAAGTGCTGAGACATGCATTCTTCGAGTGTATAACCTTGGTTGTAGCGCCGCTGTGGAACAACCTTGGAGGTGTGACAGATCGTCAGACATGTGCTGATTCTGCATGTTACCAAATGGTCTCAAATATGTGAAGGTTAACCCTTTAAACGCTGAATTAAATCCCATCTGCTATTTTCTAGCACTATTAGCTCACCATTTTCTCCACGTTAGCAGGATAAGAGTTAAATCATTAACCCTTAGGCTACTAATGTCATATATATATATATATATATATATATATATATATATATATATATGACTTCACTAGCCTAAGGGTTAAAACTAATGAACACATGAAATGACGCAAGTTTTTCCATGGTAATTACAATACTCGACAAAGCAAACTGCCCCTCAAGCTCCGCGAACCACACAGCTGGCTTTTCGGGTCAGAACGGCGGGATTCGAATACCGACACGGTTGATAGCAGTCCAATGGGGCGGTTGCTCCGGACGGGTCGATGTGGCAGCGTCTTCTTGCACGATGCGCGTCGCGATCACGTCGGGTTCACCAATGTGGTGGTTATGTGGTACTTAGTTATGTAATAATCGACACACACTATGCACGCACAAGCTACACTACTACTCCGTGTGTACACGCTGCCTAATGCTGGCCGCTTGCTACATTCGTGTCACAACACACACTGCTTTTCTCCCCAGCTGTCACTTCACTCGCGACTGTCTGCGTGTTTATGAGGTGGGGGTGTGTGGACGATAAACAACCCTGGCTACATGCGTGGGCTAGCCCGTGGCGTTCACCGCACATATATATAAAGATAAGAAGTAAGATAACAGTTTATATACAACTCTTATTATAGCTATTTAAAATGTTAAAATCTTTTTAACATTCTAAATAACTTTTAAGGCATAAGAAAGAGCCAAAAATTGTTCTAATAACCGTAAATAACGTAAAACCCACATATGATGTATCACACGCTTTGTAACCAACGTAACAACATTAGCATAAGCAGATAGTTTTAAACAAGCGATAAGATTTTCCCTGTGGATGGTGCAATATGCGCCTAAATATGTAGGGGAGGTTTGATAAGTAATAATGTATATATTCAATTGTATGTGTGCATTTAGTTGATATATTAATGGTATAATGACTACTACGTGTATTTCAACACTACATATTAGTCTTTTTTAGGCTAAGGGTAATCAAGGACTGTATGTTCATTTGCCAAAGACAAGGGGTGTTCCGAGGAATAAAGAACTTAGTGAAGTACAGGAGCGCTAACTTACGTACGTGTATTTTGTAGAAACAGTTCAAGGTTTAAACTGAAGTCTACTACTAGGCAGAAATATCTGTAAAAACCATAGGATTCCAGTGTAGTTTTAGGCTCCTGATGATGGCAGTTTGTCGCCAGAAACATGTTGAACTTCATATAAATATGGAATAATAAAATTTTGATACAATGTTGCATCTTGTTGGATTTTTCTTTATGGATTTTCAATTTTAATACCTAACAGTCTCAAATTTTGTGCATTCTTCAAAGATTTTAAGAAGCTACATGAGCTGCAAAAATTATTTAGGCTGTTCATATTTTTTTTAAAGATATTTAATTAATTCAGTGACAAATTACTTTACAGACTGTCTATATAGCACACAGGATTCCAATATGACAGTTCCTGCCAACTACAGATTCGGAGCAGTTGCTTTGAAGCCTCTCGTGTTGTCAGTAATGCTGCGGTGTGTGTCAGTTTTTGCCAACAGTAACTTTACTTTCCCCAAAGATTTTTTGTTTGGTGCTTCAACGTCAGCTTACCAAATTGAAGGAGGTTGGAATGAAGACGGTGAGCTCATAATTCACTTAAAGTGTCTCAACATTGTGAATCGCCACTTGGCCTTTGCTTTCAATATAGATTATGCCCATCTTTAAGGAATATTAAATTGATTTTACTTAAACATTTATTGATTTCCCTCCTTAATTTTACTTTCTTGATCAATTATGTTTCACTAAAATTTAAATCACATTTCTATTGTTCTTTTCTCTTTCACTTTCTGCCAGAATTCGGATTATTTATCTACGTATAACTTTGAGGCGAGTCATCCCCGTTGTGTTTGTTCAATACAAATAGTACAATGTATTAAGTAGTCAGAACACAACTGTATTTAAAAAGTGGTACATGAAGTATTTTGTACTATCAACTACATGTTTCGGCCTCTACATTGGCCATCTTCAGGTTAGCATTAAACTTATCAAGCGACTATAAAATCTGTATGGTGTGCTCTGGGGGGGGGGACAACGAAAACTTGGGATGGAGTTACTAACATCTGATGTAGTTTGGTCGTGGAGCACCTTGGAGCACCTTGTGTGGACTGGTATAAGTCAGGCTGTCTCCTCTGTGTATCTACTAATTGTTAGGGGATGTCCATAGTGTGGTGCCGGTACCTGTGAAATGGTATAATATAGTAACCGGAGGGTTGTGCATAGGTCTAAACATTCTAGAGCTTTTTGAACTAATTATATCAGTATTACATTTTTGTAGGTCTGCCGGTGGACTGTATTGTTGATAAGCACAATCCCTACAGAGGTTTTCACTATGTGTTTCACTATGTAGAACCATTTAGAAGTTCACTGGAATGTGTCACTAGTCACTAGTTTTAAAGGATTTATTGTCGGTAATCACAAACGTTATCCTTGAGTCGCCATGTAGATAATAGTTTTTAACTTCACTACAGTGTGTGTTGGTGCGCGGGCTCCGTTTTTTCCCGTTGTGAGTCTTGGTTTCTAGTGTGGAGTCGCGGTTTAGGTCCGGTTTCCAGTTACTAGTTTCACTTCTTATATACAATATAACTAAAGGAATACTGTAGTGAAATCCGTTAATCACATATGTAGAGCTGATTATTATCGGTTTGTTGTTTTGCTTGGGTGTGTGTGTGTGTGCGCTGTTTCTTGTGGAATGGCCTAGATTTTTATCTTTAGTGGAGGCAGTGTTTTGTATTGGAGTGTTAGGGTATGTCCATTCTCTGGGTTGCGGAAGGGAGCGATGGGTTTATGGCTGGTGGGTCTTTAAGAGGGTGTCAAAGATTGCGTTGGGGAATATGGTATGTTCGTCGTTTAGGTGAATGTTGGCTGTGAATTCGGCGTGTATGTGGAATCGTTCAATTGTGTTCATGTGGGCTCCTTTTTGTGATATTGCAGCACCTGCATAATGTTGTGTATGGTGCCGAAAGAATGTGCTTCCTCATTTAGGTGTTTTGCGAAGCTAGATGAGTGGCTATTGTTCCGGAAGGCTTGCTTGTGCTCGTTATATCGTATATTGAAGCTTCTTCCAGTTTGTCCGACATATGCCTTTTGGCATTTTGGGCAGGTGAGTTTGTATAAACTAGTAACTGGAAACTGGACCTAAACCGCGACTCCACACTAGAAACCAAAACTCACAACGGGAAAAAACGGATCCCGCGCACCAACACACACTGCAGTGAAGTTAAAAACTATCTACATGGCGACTCAAGGATAACGTTTGTGATTACCGACAATAAATCCTTTAAAACTAGTGACTAGTGACACACTCCAGTGAACTTCTGAATGATTCTACATAGTGAAACACATAGTGAAAACCTCTGTAGGGATTGTACTTATCAACAATACAGTCCACCGGCAGCCCTACAAAAAAGTGAGTAATACTGGTATAATTAGTTCAAAAAGCTCTAGAATCCTTAGACCTATGCACAACCCTCCGGTTACTATATTATACCATTTCACACTATGGACATCCCCTAACAATCAGTAGATAAACAGAGGAGACGACCTGACTTACACCAGTCCACACAAGGTGCTCCACGACCAAACTACATCAGATGTTAGTAACTCCATCCCAAGTTTTGACTTTCATGCTACCCACTATTGTAAAACGAGATCTCGTTCTCCCTCCCCTCCCAGAGCACACCATACAGATTGTATAGTCGCTTGATAAGTTTAATGCTAACCTGAAGATGGCCAATGTAGAGGGCGAAACATGTAGTTGATAGTACAAAATATTCTATGTACCACTTTTTAAATACAGTTGTGTTCTGACTACTTAATACATTGTACTATTTGTATTATCTACGTATGTTTACCCGAATTATAAAAAATATTCTTTGAAAGTTACGAAAAGGTGGGCGAGAATTTATTGCTGTATATCGAATTAGACCAGTGGCTCTTCAGATTGTTATAACAAATTTTAAATCCAGTCAGGTTGCCACTGCCTTCAGTAAAGTACGTTTCTTTACTATTCTAAGTCCTCGATGAATTTATAATTAAGCTAACACATCTTTTACAGGGAAAGGTGTTAATATATGGGACACAATGACACACAGTCATCCAGACTACATATCCGACTTCTCGAATGGTGACGTGGCTGCGGACTCTTACCACAAGTACGCTGAAGACATCAAAATTCTCAAGGACCTTGGGGTCAGTATGGTCAGAATTTAGGTGAAATGTAGGTTAACCGGATGTTATTATTATACCGGTGTAGTGCCCATAAAAGTTTCAACACACGTCTCCTTATTTCTTGAGTAAAGTATATTGTAATCTTTTACAGATTATGTAGTTTAATTGCAAAATTAACAATTAAACCTTAAGAAAACGGAATACAAATTGAGATGAAAGTATTGCGTGAATATTTAATGCATTATATTGCATTACCTTGGGTGGGCGTGACGCATTTGACTGTTCCGTAGTTGCGTTTCCGGGCAAACGTATGTCTGGGATAAACATTGTAACTACATATAGATAGAAAGCAAATACGTGAAGCCGTGACGTCTCAAAATAATTAATTTGTGAATTAAACAGTTACCAAGAGACGAAAAATAGCGTCCCGCGCAAATACGAATGTACACATTGGCTTTTATAAGTACAAAAAAGCTGTATAGAATGACAGTAGTTTACATGTTTACATGTCACACTTGATAGTTTGACGTAGAAATCCGGGTTTATTCTTGTTAATTACTTCTAGGCTGTAGATAGAGACATCATGTTGTGTTTTTTTCCTATGGCGCTACGGCCTAGCGTTGGCCATGGCCTCCTCATTCATGAGATTTCTAGATCACCCACAACGACACACCACAGTCGGTAGGACTCCTCTGGACGATTAATCAGCTCGTCGAAGAGACCTCTACCTGACAACACACAACACTCACAACAAACATCCATGTCCCCGGCGGGATTCAAACCTACAATCTCAGCACGCGATAGGCCTTAGACCTACGCCTTAGAACGCGCGGCCACTGGGACCGGCCATCCTTTTGTGTTACCAGACTTAATTGATCGACAAATAAAGACAATATGCCTGCTAGCAGCTGCATTTGTCTGCTTTTATTTGTTGACCACTTACGTATTTCTAAGTTGAATATCTTCTCCGATCCATTCGCTGTGTAATCTGTCAGGTGACAGGTCCATAGACCATTCAAAAGAGAGTTCTACAGAAAGTACGATCCATTGTTGCATCTTTCTTACTCAAGTTTCTGTCATTTTCCTTAAATCCATACAGTAGTTGCTCACGCCTTCTTCCTCTTTTTCTCTTCTCTGCCCTTCTCCACTCTTTTCTTCTTTTATGTTCTATCTTACCTTCAAAGAGTGTTTTAGCAGGCAGTTTCTAGACAAGAAGTCACAAATCCAGATATCCCTCATTCGTTTTATTTTATGTAGTCTGTTCCTTATTTCCTTCGCGTTATATAACTCAACACTTCTTCACTTTCCATTCAACCGCTCCGGCTGATCTTCTCCATCCCTCTCGGGCATAACATTTGTAAACTTCCAAGGTACTTATGACATATTTTCCGAAGTTTCGAATTTTCGCCACCGTACAAATCTACGACCCTGACATAATATTCCATTAGTTTCTTTCTTATATTTAAGCCCAATTTGCTGTTGTATAAAGCTTTTCCGATTATAAATTTTTATAGGTGCCTTTGCTCCAAAAATGCCGAATATTCTAATGTTATTTTTTGTAAAAAATATTTTTCTTTGTGTTTTTAAATTCTTTGAAATTTTGTGTTTCCGGTACCGCCTTTCCACTGTCTTCGGCTGAAAAACTGCCTGTTAATCTTCTTCGACGTGTTTTTCCATTCTCTCTCTCCCTCTATCGAAGCTACAGCATTAACAATGCTTTTGAAATATGCAGATAAAGCTATACACAAAATTATATTATGCTTATTTATTCTCCGTTCTGCGTATTGAATTTAATTTCGCCCGCAAGGGGCCCAAATTTGCCGAATTACTTACACCACATATCATTTGGGGTCAGGTTGACCAGGCCTTCTGTAAGCACCAGTTTATTCTCGTTTATCTTATATATATAATTTAGCACAAAATTAACTGGTTAAAAAGTTCCGAAAATTTTCACTACATTTTAGACAACCCAAGAATTCTGAATTACTCTATTTTCTTTTTTGATATATCAGACTTAGAGGTACGCCTCTCTTGATCTATTTATAACAGATTTTAATCGTGTTTATAGATAAGACTTCATTTTCCTCAACATAGTTTCTTTAATCTAATGGTTACGTATAAACATCTCTTGGAATAGAAATACACACATAAAAGCATACACTATTTCTTTTGCTCTGAAACCAAACGACTGAAACTTGCATGTGTTTTTTCTGTCCCGGCAGGTGCAAATTTACAGATTTTCCATATCCTGGTCACGGATACTTCCTAATGGACGTGTGACACTCGTTAATCAGGCTGGTATTGACTACTACGACAACATGATTAACGGGCTGCTAGCCAGCGGAATTCAGCCCATGGTCAGTTATTTTCATACACCAAGTATAAGAAAACAAGCTATTAATATACCCAAAGACGCGTAGAACATAATTTTAACAAACTTTAATTTACTGTTTATTATCATCACTGTCAGAATTATATCATCACAATCATCACCGTCCCTACATGCTACGAAGCGTTTATGCAGAACGTACGAATCACTGTGTGTGCGCGTATATAGTTACAAAATAAAAAAAACCGTGATTTAAACTCTACTGGATTTATCATGACCATCGCTGTCCATTTACGGACTTTTCCTTATAAACATCAATGCTTGGGTACGAAGTCTCTCTGTTTTACTTTCAAAGATTTTTTTACCTTCTAGCCGCATATTGTTTTCACTATTTTCTTATATGTTCTGTCCTTAATACTACTAGTTTTTTCCGCCAGTACTCCGTCCATATTACTGACAAAATGCTTTGAATTCCTGTTGTTTTTTTAATAAATGTGCCTTCTTGCAGGTGACCATTTACCACTGGGATTTGCCTCAGCCACTTCAGGATTTCGGAGGATGGGCAAATGTTTATATGGTCGATTTTTTCGAGGATTACGCCAGGCTTCTATATAAACTTTTCGGCGATAGAGTGAGTGAATCATCTCATAATAAGAAGGAAGAAGACAGAAGTAGTATTTGATATAACCGCATTCAACTGCAAAGAGAAAAACGATTAATTTGACGTTTCAACATATCTTGCACTCTTAATTTTATCAAATTTCGATAATTTTTCTAAGTAACTATTTTCTACGTAGATATAAAACCTCCCTACCCCCACTTTACTGTTTCTTTCTAGCTGCTTGTTATTAACAAACACTTACGTGCAAACGTATCTTACTGTCCTCCTATAAAAGGTCAAATTCGTAGCTTTTGAACCGTGCCCTTCTTGATTCACATGTTTTATCATACTGAACCTGACGTTGCATTTAATGTAGTTGTGTTACTAACGATTACGATTAAATTCAGGATTCATTCGACTAGGTTTTAGAAAATTGTATGAGTGTAAAGATGGGAGTATATGCAAATACTGAAACGTCATTAATGTATTTATTTCTTAGTGCCTCTTCTTTACATTAATCTGCGCGCTTGATAAACGCATTTTGTTGCATACGTCAGATTCCTTCATCAGACATAATTTTACGTTGGTATATTCTGTTATTTTACTGCTCATACTACTATTCCTACTGTAAACTTTTTTCTCGTCGTAACTAATTCTTTAATTTTGCTTTTCCGCCACCACATAGATCCAATAATATATGTGCCGTCATTTCCCCATTTACATCTAATTTCGAAGAAGTATGGTTCGATATATTTTGTCTATGTTTCATTGCTACACTTTAATACAGTCTTCAAGAACGTATTGATTTACGGCACACGCATTCTTCTGTCCAAATATAAAATATCATTACACGATGCATGAGAGAGAAGGAAGTGTCTGGCTTAAATTTAGATGTAAATGGGATTATGGGATACTGTAGGGTTGTTATGGAGCAACTACAGTAAACACACACATTGATACTTATTAAAATCTTGGTAAGTTGTACAGTAGAGTACTGCGGCCGAAAAGCCATGATATATTTTGCTTCTGTTACCAGTATCGCTCCCAGCGATCGGTTCCGGCCAGGGCCGGGTCGGTGAGTGCGCAGTGGAATTGCGCGGTGTAGAACTCGTGTAAATGGCAGCCCTGTCGGCATCCTGTGGTCGGGACTAGATTATCTGTGGTCGGGACTGTTCTTGCGTTGATCCTACAGATCATATGGTTGATCCCAATCGAGAGCTGGATGCGTTGGCGGCAGGTCCTAGGCTGAGCGAGGTACTCTCGGTCCACTCAGTGTTGCTGCTCCTTCAGTGCAGAGCGATGTTCCTGGTCAAACCTTTACTCCCTTCTGATGTGTCGCGGACTGATTACTCCTTTTAGTAGTGAGCGAATGTTGAATGCAAGCCAAGCCAAGCCAAAGTGCTAACTGGGAGGGGGCGGACATTTGCGCGAAGAGCAATTCGACGTCCCCCTGTCTGTTAGGGATTCCTGCATTTTACCGCATCGCTGGGCTCTATAACAGACACCCTAACTCTAACAGGGGGATATGCTTATGCCAATGGTTTAAAGTCAGGCTGAGGGCCTTGACTGATCTTACGAAAGACTAGTAACTAAGTGGCACTGAACTAATTATGGGAGGGGTAAACTTTGGTTGGTTGGCTGTCTGGGTTTTGAGCCCAGACTGGCCCAGTCGCAAACTGGAGGTATGCGACTTTCGTGAGGCGCTTAGGTGAACCCGCCGTGCCTGAGGGAAGGACGTGCGGGTCGTGCCGCGACATTGCATCGTATACCCTGGCATTTGCCTTACAACTGAGAAAAAATCACGGAAAAACCTTAGTCAGGGTAATCGAAAGGACCTCGGCTGATCAGCGCCGAACGCACTTTGTTTAGTCGACTTGGTCATCGCGGGCGACGGCCTCGACTGGCATGCTGATACCTGCCGCCCTTGGCTTTTCGCGTCAGGCGACGGGTTCAGTCATCGGTCTGCGTAAGTATGTGCCGCGTTGTCGTACTAGGGGATTCCCAATGTCAGCTGAGACAAAGCTCGCAGTTAGGGCTCTGATGTGGTCAGCGAACAGCGGAACGCCCAGATCCTCGTGTATCTGCCTGTTAGTTGCGTACCAGAGGGCACCAGTAGCAAGGCGAAGACACTTGGATTGCAACACATGTAGCCTCCGGACATGGGTGCGGGCAGCGGACCTCCACGCGTAGCACGCATAATCCAGCATGGGGCGGATGAATTGCTTATATAGCAGGACTCCGTTCCTGACGGAGAGATCAATCTTCCTTTTCAGGAGGGGACCCAGCATACCCATCCTTTGAGCAGCCCTCTTCCTGACCAGATCGATGTGAGGCGACCAGGTGAGTCGTGTATTTAGGGGTTAGGCTTTGGCCACGTCGAGGGAAACTGCGCCTGTTAGCCTCTTTTCACCGAAATTCCTGGTCATTCTTTCAACGAGGCGGGCCAGCTGCAAAGACGTGCCATGTCTGGGACTAAACCCAAACTGCTCGTCTCGCATTAGTCCGCGCTCGATTTTTTCATGTAAGATCCTAGCTAATAGGATCTTTTCAAATGGTTTACCGATAGTGTCCAAGAGACTAATGGGTCGATAGGATGAGGGCAGTGCCAGATCCTTCCCCGGTTTAAGGATAGAGATCACCCGAGCGTGCTTCCACAAGGAAGGGAAGTGATGGGTAAGGAGAATCGCATTAAAGATCTGGGCCAGGAGGGATACCGCTCGCTGGGAAAGATGCTCCAAGGCCCTGTTTGGTATACCGTTTGGGCCCGGAGCCTTGCCGACCTTGAGACCCCTGATGGCTTCGTGAACCTCGTCAGGGTTGGTCAACTTAGGTTCGCTTACAGGGGTCAGAAAATAAGACCTCAGCGCCATGTCAAACATCTCAATAACTGCCGGGACCTAACGATAGGCCACCGGCTGAAACAGTCCCCACAGTGTCAGCAAGGACTTAGGCTTTCTCAGAGTCTGAGAGGGCGATTCCCCGGGGTGACTTGGGGGAGCCGGAGTAGAAACTCTCATCACCCGTTTGGTCATCCTCCATATTGATTGGTCTTCGGGATCAAGGGATTCGAGTGTGGCACTCCACTGGTCGTTCCTCCAATCGTTGAGCCGGCGGGTCACCGACCTCTGCAGACGTTTAACCTCAGCTCTCACAGCGGGGTCCCTGGTGACTTGCCATTGCCTCCGCAGCCGGGTTTTCAGGCGAATCTCGTCATGAATGCCAGCCGGTATTGGAGGCCGTGGGTCGCCACGCGGGCGACACTTGGGAGTAGAATCCGCCAGAGCCTTCAGGACGGCGCCGGAGATTTTCTCAACGCACGTGTCGATTGCTATCCCGTTGTGTAATTCCGGATGGAACGGAATTTGATCTTCCAAGTGAGTTTGGAAGTTGACCCAGTCAGTGCGCCTGCAATCAGGGCGATCCGGTGGGTGCTGGAAGGATGAGCGACACGTAGTGTCAATGAGTACCGGGAGGTGGTATGAGCTTAGTGCAGAGCACGAAGTCAGATACACCGGGGATGCGAGGTTCTTGGTTATCACCATGTCCAAGTCATCGGGAGTAGCGGAGGGGTTGTATGGGTTGGTGGTTGGGAAGTCCGGTCCAAAGATCAGACAGGAGTTTTCGTCGGCATAATCACGCAGGAGGTTCCCCTTCCTTGTGCTCAGCCGCGACTTCCAATCCACGTGTTTGGCGTTGGGGTCTCCGGCCATCAAAACCGGCAGTTCCCCGCCGAAAAAGGCGGACAGGTCCGCTCCGATCGGTGTGCGGGCGGGAAGGCGAGAGGTAAGCCGCAAGGATTTTCACCGGGTTACCGGCCAATGCCTCCAAGTGGGTCAGACCCGTAACGGGCACTGAGTGGTGGACTATACCACGGCGGACCATGATGGCTGTACCGCCCTTGCTGTCAGTCTGTCTGTGGGTTGGCAGACATAATTGGCAAGCCGGAAGGCTTGACCAGGGTTAAGTAATGTCTCAATTAAGAGACAAATATCGACACCGAGCTGATTGAGAAAATGTTCCAGTTCAAGCTTCCTGCTGCGCACTCCGTCCGCATTTCAATAGGCTAGGCGCAGAGGCTTACTCCGCTCCGTCCTCCTAGGGCGTGCTGCCATATCCGGCCACGAACAGGATAACGGTCTTTAGGACAGCCCGCGGGCGGGCTGCCCCTGTGGGGAGGGAGGAGATGGACGTGAGAAGCCGACGAGTCCACACATGCATGGAGAGAAAGGTGATCGAGATCACAAATTTCCTCGAGTGGGGAGGTGGAAATTTGGGTTGGGACCACCAGGTTGGTTTGCTAGAACAAGTTACAGCCTATCGTAATTTGAGTCCGTAGCAGATTACACTCTCTCGTCGCTTGCCGTGGTACAAGCCGTTGCCTGGCTTGGTGAAGGGAGCAGTATAATGAACGGAGAGACGAAGAAGAGAGAGCTGTTGCGAGGAAAAACGATTGTTGGATATGTGGGGTGACGGAGGAAGGAGATTTGCTGTGTGGTAAAGCGGTTGATGTCATGTGGGTGTTCCCACAGGATTGTGGAAGGAGGTGCCGGTAGTTCCCCGCAAAGCGGTGTTATCTGACTACCTACGAACACATTTGTATGGTTAGTAGAAATACTGTGCGAAGATAAGAATAATGACAGTAATGATGCTGGAAGAATTTATCTGTCTGTAGAAAACCGATTCCGAATACGTGTCAAATTTTAATTAAAGGGTCGGTAATTATTGACGTCACTGATCTACAAATAGGTACTGGACCTTGGCAGTCAGTGGTTTGTGATAAGGAGAGCCGACCATTCTTCGCATGTAACAAGCAACCCATGTTTTCCAGTTAAAAAATATGGGGCTGAAATCCAATCGCATTTTATGCTTAGATGATTAACTCTTTAAACGCCGAGTTAAATCCCACCTGCCATTTGCTGGCATTATAAGGAGCTCACCATATTTTCCACGTTAGCAGGATAAGGGTTAAAGGCATGTCCTTTAGTGTTCTGTGTGGGTAGACCTGTGCATACATTAGACTTTAGGTTTTTACAAGAGAAAAACCTAACAAAAGGCAACCAGTGGCAAAAAGGTCATGCAGCAATAAGTGCTCAAGTTCTGGACAGTTTGTGAGAGGCACACGATGTATCTCTAAATCAACGATAATGTTACTGACGACAATACACAAACATTTTGTTTTTAGCTCAGTATACCATTAAATAATTTCACACCAAATGTTACGTCACCAGTCAAAATCAGGAGCTCAAACTACAGCAACAATTGAGACTAGCGCTTAGGCAAGCGTAAGGCCTGAAGTGCTAGTGCGTCTCTAGTCCACACATAAACACAAACACACACTTGTATCCCTCTCTGACTATTATCTCCATCTCTCCTTTATTCTATACCACATTCCCCCTTTTTATCTGTTCGCCATTCCACCTTTGTTGACCTATAAACAAGCAAATGCATGCGATACTACAATGTTTTCCTTATTACCTAAAAAATTTTACAATCTTCTTTAAAAAAACTTTACAATTCCGTTTGTCTTCAGCCTCGCTTTAGATATTTATTATTACTATTATATTAGATTGTTATGATCAATAGCTTCATTGCTCCTTCTGGTACTACTTCTACTACTACACTAATACTACTATTATTACTACTACTACTGCTACTGCTTCTGCTGCCACTACTACTACTACCACTACCATTACCACTACTACTACCACTACTACTAATACTACTACTACTAATAATAATAATAATATGTATATATTTTATAAGAAATGTAAGACCGTTTAGCTTGCCCTATATCTTGGAACGGTATTCAGTCGAAGGGCTGTACAAGTATGGCTACTGCTTTCCATATTGACAGTTTTCTTCTTGTAGTTAGATACTAAGTTTCTTCAGAGAGAGATAAACATTAAGTAAACTGTGTTTTCATTGGCAGGTGAAATTGTGGATAACGATAAATGAACCTGGTATAGTAGTTAAAGGATACAGGGATAGTAAGGGGATTGCCCCTTCCCTCGGCCAGCCTGGAATAGCAGATTACCTGGCAGTCAGAACCGTTTTACTTGCCCATGCAAGAGCTTACCATGTCTACCACGATGAATTCAGAAATACACAACAAGGTAGTACTGTTTATCTGTTAGAAAGTTGATTCAGAATTACGTCATAAGCTAATGTCGCACATGTAGAGGTTCGGTCTCAGATGTGATAGAAATATACATGCCTACATTCTTTTCTCTTGTGCTGTAAACTGTGTTGTGTGGCGTACTTTATCTTTGAAGAATATTTGGTATCAAGAAATCGCTTCAGATGTCTAAAGATTGTAGAGGCAAAGGAAAATAACTTGCAGGTAAGTCTGGGATTTAATGAGACAAAAAGGGGTACTTTAATTCATCAATGTCAACTCAGTAAGACGTAAAAGCGATTGAAGAAGTACAGAGTTGAAGAGTCTAGGGGTAAAGTCTGGTCTAAAAGCAAATGCACAAAAAACGTAATTTCATGTTCATATACCATTAGAAAATGCCAGACAAAATATCAGCATCCTTACTAATTACTAGTAGATTTCCTTCTTTTAATATTATATTATTTCCCAGTAAACTTTCATCACCAGCATCTAGCAGAAACTGATGTGTCCCATTTTTTCAATCTCTCTTGACACATGAATTTCACCACCGGGTTATTCTGAATAAAAATCATTAAAATTAAAATGTTAAAATCATTGCAATTAAAACACTTCCTTACTTCAGCCCATCCCGAGTGGCAGCATTACACAGATATTACTTTTACAGACCTTTCTGCCTAACGTCATTAAAAGCCAAAGGTATGCAGTTCGGGAGGGACTCAGGGGGTTTCAAGAGTTTGAGGCTTCAGCACATGAAGCTCGTAAGGTTGTCAGCCCTCGCACCTGTCGCCTTTACGCCCAGGAGATATCCCTGATAATCATTTCTGTTAGAGGGTGAATCGACATCAGAAAAGGATTAAGTCAATGAAAATTCCAATGACCCCGTCGGAAATCGGACCCGCCACCTTCTGGTTTGTAGCGCAGTGCCTTAGGTAACTGCACCACCGCGCAGATGACAGAAGCAATTCCTCCGCCCACCCGAAAAATTTTGGGCAAGATTAGTATCCTCAGACTTTACAACTTAGGGTTTTAAACCTTCTTAAATTTACTTAAGAACACACACATGTACGTCTCTAACATTCTAGCTCTTTCCGCTCATCAGTTTTACGTTGCAAATATTTTTATTCCTGTAAACGCACTGATATCGCACGTTACATATCTTTAGGTAATTCATCCCCGTTGTGTTTGATATATACAAATAAGGAGTAAAGATTCACAAGTCAAAACACAACTAGTATTATGGATATTTATTTTATTTAAGGCGACAAGGTGACAACATGTTTCGGCCTCTACCACCAGGCCATCATCAGGTCACAAGTAAATAGTAGAACTTGAGGAAGCTAGACACTGTAATTCATAAAAATGAGTCTCATTTGAAATTTTACATTTTTACAATTTTATACTGGTTATAGATATTATCGTATAGAATAACGACGATATCTCGTTGCATTTTAATCCTATGAGACTCATTTTCATAAATTACAGTGTCTAGCTTCCTCAGGTTTTACTGTTTACTTGTGACCTCATGATGGCCTGGTGGTAGAGGCCGAAACATGTTGTCACCTTGTCACCTTAAATAAAATAAATATCCATAATACTAGTTGTGTTTTGACTTGTGAATCTTTACTCCTTATTTGTATGCATGTTACATTGTTTGGAGTGTCTCCTTTAAATTGCTCAGACATTGTAAAAAAAACAGTTTTCCTTTATATAATATCCCACCTGTCCTACTGATATACATAAATAAGTTTAACCAATCCATTGCTGCTGTTCATGAACACAGAATCATCCCTACATATTTCGGCTGTTATTTACAGCCAGTTTATGGAAGAAAAATAAATACTGAGTTACATATAAAGCGTTAGCACAAAGTGATACTCTACCATTACAAAATAAATTTAACTTTTCTACACTATACTGATGTTGCCGGAAAGCCCACCAGTCTCTTCTTCAAGGGCCAGGCTTGCCCGTCGAAGATGGGACAGACTGGTTTCACCAAAATATGGGTAACAACTACAATTTTGCGATTCGTAACTTCCCAAAACAGCAAAAATCTCATCCTGAGGGCAGTTTATTGTTTGTTGTTTATGTACGTATCTGTTGCCTTGTCTTAGGTAAAGTGACCATCGCAGTGGACTTGGAGTGGCAAGAACCTCGCACCAATAGCACGGCAGATATTTCAGCAGCACGGAGAATCATACAGTTCCAGGTAGGTGCTTCTGTTGACACTATTGTCTAACTGTGGCAATAGAGTCCATCTCATTGGATCGACGTCATAACGGGAACGGATAGCTTAGATACGTTTTCTGTGTTGTGTTACATTTCCTCCTCCCAAGTAATCTGGTATTCCTTGAACGGTAAAGGTAAAGCAATCCCTGTACAGGTCTCGATAGATCATGAGCGTTACAGGAGTTTGGACTCCCAGATTTTAAGCAAATCGGCACATGAAGGTGGTAAGGTTGTCATCCCAACGCATCTCAGGAGATACCTCTGTACTCATATCCGTTAGAAGCCGAGTGGACCGCAGAGTTAAAGTGCGGCTTCAAGGATTAATTAACCCTTTAACGCCGAATTAAATCCCATCTGTTATTTGCTGGCCTTATTAGGAGCTCACCATTTTCTCCACGTTAGCAGGATAAGGGTTAAATTATTAACCTTTAGGCGACTAATGTCATATATATATGGAGCACCCATTCTTGATGTTTCTAGATCACACACAACGACGCAGCACGGTCGGTAGGACTCCTCTGGACGAGTGATCAGCTCGTCGCAGAGACCTCTACC